>ENA-OQIO01000675-OQIO01000675.1-human-gut-metagenome-genome-assembly--contig:-NODE-675-length-17664-cov-2.472031_pt1 | contig 17664 bp, 28 predicted proteins | sample MGYA00242573_ERZ504737 | MGnify/ENA primary metagenome ERZ504737 (study PRJEB26092, sample SAMD00036203) | human gut metagenome | host: Homo sapiens | study: EMG produced TPA metagenomics assembly of...
CTCTACGGTTATCTGCGAGGATGCCTGCAACCTTTACTGTTGCCTGCATCTTCTCCACATTCACGGTCTGTTCCTCGTTTGCTTTCTTGTGTTTCTTCGGGTCGAGCACATTGATTAAGATAATCGGTGCGACATTGAGAACACGGAAGCAAGCGTCCATGCTCTGGCAGAGCGTGTAATTCTTGAAATCGTCACTGTATCCACCTGCTCCACGGCTTCACTGAAACTGTAGGCGATCATCGGTACATTGGTTGCCTTGTACGGGTCGGCTGCGAGGTTCACAGGTGCTGTTCCGATGATTACCTGCAGTCCGGCTGTTCCTGTAACGGGTGCGACCAGGCTCGTTGCCTGCTCTTTTACCCTTACTCCATGATTGTAAGCCATTGCTTTTCTCTCCTTCCTTAAGCCTTATACTCGGCTGCTTTTTTATAAAATACATAAGCGGCACCGCTCTGTGATGCGATGTCTGCGTTCACGGCCGCCAGATTGCTGATCGGAACGACCAGATTGTAAATCGCAGGTTCTTTCTCCATTGCGGTTTTCAATCCGTCCGGCAGTCCGTTGTTGAAGAACTGATTGTGTGTTGCCACTCCCAGAATTGTCGGGCCTGCATACACCATCGTTTCCTGTGTCTTGGCTACCGTCTTTGCTTCCTGCTTGGCTTCCGCCTGCACTGCTTTTGTCTTTGCTTCGCTCATGCAAATCTATCCTCCTTCCTTATTGCTGCTGTTGCAAATGTCATGCTCGCTGCTCCGAAGAAGTAAGGGAATGATTCTTCGTCCTGCAGTGCCCAGTCGAATGGGTGCTGCTCATCATTCATAAAATAGAATTGCTTTGCGAGCATTGGTTCTTTCATGAACCGTTCCTGTATCTTCTGGATGATTCCAAGGACACCCTTGTGTCCGTTGTTTCCTGCGTCATCGTCAAAATATCCGATCAGCAGTGTGACGAACACTTCCTGCGGTTCTACACCGCCCTTGGCTTGCCCTGTTTCCACTCGGACAATCACATACGGAATCGGGTCCGGTGCATCTTCGTCCTGTCTGATGGGGAGGTTCTGCTCATAGACATTCATCTTGATGTACTCCCCTGCGGAATCCTTGAAGAGGTCATCCTTAAAAATACCCCCTATTTCCTTTACAAGTTCTTCCTGTAAAATCTGCGCCGTCATTTACTTGCCTCCCAGTATTTTGTCGATCTGCTTCTGGATGTTCTTCTGCAGGTTCTTTTCTATGTTCGGCTTCACGATGCCATATACCTTGGCTTCGTTCCCCACCATGGTAGGAATGGACGGACTGAGTAATTTCTTAAGCGGCAGCCTTGATGTTCCTTTTCTCTGAACTACAGAAACATGACCACTTCCGAATTTGGTAATAAAAGCCTTGAGGTTGCCCTTTTGCAGGCTTTTCAGTCCGCTTGCTTTCAGTACCTTACCTCTGGCCGCATCTGTTGAAGTATTGTCTTTGTACTTGAAGTCCGTCAACTCATTCACTGCCCCTGTAATTTTCAGAGTGGCTGTCGGATTGGATGCCGTTGCGTTCTTCTGAGCGATAGCCTTCTTGAACCTCGGACTTTTTACCGCATAGGTTTCCTTGGCTTTGTCAGCCAGATCCTTTTTGGCATCTCTGGCGGTCGCATTCACGGCATTCTTCAATGCCTGCGGTGCTTTCGCTTTCATGTCCTTCAGTTTCAGTTCTATCCTCTGGAGTTGAGTCTGGTCGACTTCAAACTCTATCATTCCGCTCTGCAATCCCATTACTTCGTCCTGTTAGCCTCCATGGTTATTGTGTATACTCCGCCCTCGTCTGTGGAATCGGTTACCATGTACCTCTTTCCATCAAAGACAATCTGCCGACCGATGGCGGGCAGTGGTCCGAAGTCATCCGCCTTGACATAGATTAGTTTCTGCTTCACATACACACCGTCCATGTTGGATTTCATCTTCTTTTCTCTTTCGATGATTTCATTGTCATCTACGAGAACCGGGATTTCTTTTCCGTCCACGGTGTGCATATCTGCGAATTCATCCACATTCATGAAGGTGTTATTCACATCGTCCTTCATGACTTCTTTGAATGATTTTCTAACCATTCTTTTTCGCCCCTTTGCTTCGGGTCGGTGTCTTTGGCACTCTGCCGACTACATTCTCCGGGGTTTCTCCATTCTTGGACTCCCCTGCCAGTCCTGCTGTGGCGGTGGCAGGAGTCGCTTTCGCTTTCTCCTGCTTACCTTCGCTCCACACGGCTGTTCCTGCGTCAAGCCATGCCTGCACCATTGATTCATCGTCTGCCGGGAGGCTGTCTCCGACTTCATACTGGTGTGATCTGTAAAGGATAGGGTATGTTGCTACCAGTTCCATGGCTGCACCTCCTTATCCGATTTTTACAAGTACCTTTTTATCTCCTGCGGCCGCTGCCTTGGCTGCGAAGCCTGCAGGTGTGTATGCGTTGGAACTTCCGTCCTTGCTTGCTTCTGTGATGCCTGTCTTATCAAAATAAACAGGCTGTCCGAATGTGATCTCGTTCTGACTTGTCTTGTCAAACTCAAATACACCGCATACGTGAAGGTCGCCCTCTGCACCAGGGGCGATGTCTGTTCCTGCGATACCAACTCTGCCAGTCAGTTCAATGACCGTATTGGCTTCGATGGTAGTCGCTCCGGTGTTTTTATAATCGAGGGTTTCCCCTCTCTGCCAGTAACTTGCTTTGCTCATGGCTGCATCCTCCTTCTGTTATGCTAACTCGATCGGGTTCTTTACTTCGATACCAGGGTTCTTGATTGCTCCACGGTAATCCATGACGCTGATACCCCAGTCGAGGTAGATATCCCATACAAATCCTAATGTGCCCGGAGTCTCCATTCTTCTGATTGTCGGGATCTCCTGTCCGTTCAGATAGTCAACCTCGATGAAGTCTGTGTCGTCCTTTGCTCCAAGTAACCACCAAGGCATTACATTTCCAAAACCACCACAGAGTGCGTTGATTGTCGGATCTTCCACTACCGTGATGCTGTCCTTGTATCTGTAGAGCGGGTTCACTGCCTGCGTGTTGCCGGACGTGCTGATTGTCGGGCTGTAGAACAGCGTGTACATATCGAACATATATCCGCTCGGCACGATAATGATTGCAGGTCTGATGATAGTTGCTTCTCCGAACTGGTCTGTCTGGTTCTGGAGTGCGAGGATCATGCCCTGCACGGCTTCCTTCGTGATTCCTGTGCCCTTTGCCAGTAAGTTGGAGTGTGCGTTGCTGAATAATGCAGTACCGTCATAAATCGCCGGATTGTTTACGAGGATCTGGTAACACTGCTTGTTCTGGGTCTTTCTTGCGCTCGCTGCGTACTTGGCAGGAACTCTGGTTAAGAGATCGATATCATCGTTGATGAATGCCTGTCTTGTAAGTGTGAACTGGCGGCCGTATGTTTTCAGCTTTCTGGTCGGGAGTTTCTCATCTCCGAACACATCATGCTTTAACTCTCCGCCCTCCGGCACTTCGAGGAACTCGCCTACCGGTCCTGCTAAGTAGTTGTTGTCGTGGGTCTTGAAGTCCTTAAGAGTTCCCTTCTTTGTCCACTGGTCGAATGTTACGGCTACAGTCTTGTGTCCTTCCACATATGCCTTGTTGATGGCATTGTCGAGGATAGCAGGGAACGCTGCTGTCGGATTGTAGAACTGTCTCTGCAACATACCGTAGAGTTCGTCAGAGGATCTTCTGTTGAGTCCGGACTGTCCTTCATTGGTCAGACACTCAATGGCTAAGTCACGGAGTGTCATTCCCATCATCTGTCTTGCACCGTCTGCCGGGTTCTGGAGTTCCATTCCACTTCTCATCACGATAGCGTCCGCTGCTGCCGCTCTGAACTTGTCCTCTGCACTCTCAGTAATGCTTACTCTGCCGTTTGCTGAGATAGGAGCACCGTGCTGTCTTACGTGCTCCAGTGCTGCTTCTCTCACGGAGTCAAGTGTCGCACCGCTCTCGATGTAGCTTCTGGCTTCCATTCCAAATTCTCCACAGAGTTCTGTGATAGAACGGATTCTGGCTCTTTCTTCCTGGATTGCTCTCTGGGTGTCTGCTTCCGGGTTTGCCAGATTCTGCGGAGGATCGTTTGGCTGAGGGGTCATACCTCTCTGCTGCTGTTCCTCTGCTGCAATCTCTCCGTCCAGTCTCTCAATTTCTCTCTGAAGGGAGTCGAACTCTGTCTGCTCCTCTGCAGTGAGATCTCTGCCTGCATCTTTGGCGGCATTTACGATTTCCTGCTGACGGAGCATTTTCTGCTGTCTCTGCTGCTTTTTGTTCATCGTCTGTTACCTCCTTGGTTGATAATATTTTTATTTATTTGAAGTTGCCTTTCAAACCAGTCAATAGAGCGGCTCTGCGTTCCCTGCTCGGTTTCATCTTCCAGTTCCCTGCCTACACCGACCGTTGGGTCCGCAGGCACGCTCACGATACTGATTTCGTAAGGTGTCCACTTTCTTGCGATGTCTGCCGGTCCTGTGAACCTGCCATCTGCCGACTGCTTGTTTGGCATTACTTCCTCCCATGAATCTATCTGATAGCCTACGGAAGTGGTTTTCAGTGTTCCACTCTTGACTTTCTGATAGATAAGGTCTGCATCTTCATCGCTGTCGAATTCGACCTCTGCCATACCACGTAAATTCTCGATCCATGCACGATTGACTTTGCCAATCACTCTGTCTCGGTTGTGGTTATAGAGCAGTACCCCGATTTCATTTAATCGTGTAAGGTCTACCGCTCCCTCTGAATGGTCGAGGATTTCTGTTCCCCACCATCTCTCGTATGGTTCTTCAGACGAAAAAGAAAGAATGAACTTTCGCTCATTCCCCTCGCCCTCCATGGCTCTGATGGAATTAACCGTCAGTTCCCTGGTTGTCTGCTTCTCCTTCTTGCGATGTTCCATCGCCTTCGCCTGCTTCTTGCCCGGTTTCTTCTCCGGCTTGCTGTCCTGTTCCCTCTTGAGGAGTGTTGGCAGGTTCTTCGTCCTCATAGAGTTCTGCTGCTGTCTGATCAAAAATCACACCTCCTAAGTCGATACCCTTATCCTTTGCGTATTCGAGTACCTCTGCCATCTCATCGATCTGCTCTTTCCAGTCACGACCCTGTTCAGCAGCAATCTGCTTGAAGGTCTTTTGTCCGGTATTGAGAGCAATCTTATTTGCGTTTGCTTCTTTCTGCGGATCAATCCATTTCTTCGGTGCAGTGATCCATGCGTGCTCGAAGTATTTATCCTTATTCTCCCAGAAGTCCTTTGCCTCCAGTTCTCCCACAAGCCACATGGAAATAACGAAAGTCTCATATATTTCGTCCATGACTTCCATCAGCATCTCTTTCTCCTCTGCATAGGTCATATCATCCTCGATGATGCCCTGTCTGGTTGAGGAGTAGTTGCTTTCCGACATATCACGGCTTGTGGCTTCATAACTGATGCCCTGTCCTGCTCCGACAAGTCTCTGCTGCAGTTTGATGTAGCTTGCTGCATCCGTTGCTTGTCCGGTCGGGTTTACTACCTGTATCTCATCTCCGGCATTCAGTTCCTTTATCATGCCGGGTGCGATGGATTTACCCTGGTAGTCCTGGTGCGGTCCCGGAACACTGCCGTTTTGACGACCGATTCCGGTTGTCGGTAATTGTTTTTTAATGAATACCGACAGGCAGGCCGCTATTCGCTCTTTGACCGATACGGCTATCATAAATTCGTTAGCGTCTCGGATTCTTGTGATTGTCGGACTCATATCGGACATCTCACGCACCTGCGATGGACGGTGTTTTGTGTATAAAAAAATGACATCTTTCGCATCCACATACACGGGATTTGAGAGTGCCATTCCGTCCACGGAATACTGTCTGATCCAGTACCCCATCGGCTTGTTATACTCATTCATTTCAATACCACCGACTACCTTGTTACCTTTTTTCTTCGGGAGCATCTGCGAGTTGTCCAGTTCGTCCACCTCGAATGTCTGAAGCTTAAATGGGAGGTATCCGTCTTTGGTGTATCTCTTTACGATGAGGATTCCGCCATCGACCTTCTTTCGTTTCACGCACATTCTCATCATCTGCGTGAAGGACTGCGTTCCGGTCACATCGCAGTTCTGTTTCTTGCACCATTTCTTCCAGGCTGCCTGGATGAGTTCGTTGGTCTTGTCACTTCCAGTCTTTGCCTGCAGTGCATATCCGCCACCGATCACATTTCTCTTATATGCTCCGATGACCGAATTCATCATGTCGGAGTTTCGTTCCAAGTCTCTGGCTCTCGCTCGGACATTGTCACGACTGTACCGGTCCGTAAATTCTGCTGACTGGTTGAGCACCCTCCAGTTTGCATTACCCCTGTCGTAGTTGCCTGCATCGTAGTTCCTCATCTCAGTCAGACTCTGTCGCCATGCTTCCCTGCGTGCTCCCCATTCTGGAGATATAAAACCTATAATTCCGTCTAACCAGTTCATGTCCTACCTCCCATCAAATACTGCGACATAGGTATCGTCCAGTAAACTGGTTGAACCCTCTGCTGCAATCTGTGCTGTGAGGTCGTTCCTTAATTTGTAGAGCAGACTAAGGTCGGCACGGGTGAGCTGTCTCGTACCAATCTTGTATGACTGGCCGCCTACGAGCACTGCGTAAATGGCATTATTTACTTCGGTTAGCATTTCCGAAGCATTGTAATTGGATTCTACTGCTGCCATGCTCTGCCTCCTTTATACCATGACCCTTCGTTCTGACTGATCCAGTGTTCTTCCGGGGTGTACTGGGTTGTTTCCTGTTTCTTTGGTTGCTCATTTTCCTGTATCTCATTCAGATGCAGGGTTCGTACTCCGAGGATGTCTGCCGCTGCTGTTGCGTATACCTCGCAGTCCAAGTAGTGGTTGTCTGCGTGGGAGGTTTTCTGCTGCCATTCCTGTTTGACCTTGCCGTTTCCCATTTTGACATTCACTTTATGTTCCGCAGTTACCTGCTCTGCGTACTCTCTGTCACATCCCTGGTAAACCATCCATGATCCACTGCCGTTCTTTTTCTGCATTCGTCCGGCGATCATGTCCTTATATTTTCCGGTGTCCACCAGTACCAGATTCATGCCGTATGCCTTGCTGTCGCTCTTATTTACCTTGGACAGTTTGTAGTGCGACAGCATCGGGTTTGATGAACCTTTGCTTGGCAGTGCCCATTCTGAATTGTTGGCGCAGAAATCGTACACCGTATCTGCGTCATTACCGGAGTCGATCAGTGCCAGTGCTACGACCAGTGGTGTGCTATCCGGCATCTGGTATTCGAGGTTCATGATTCTCTCGACTTCCTGGAATGAGAAAGCCTGCCCATGTGCTATGTTCTGGCTTGTGAGGTAATTGCCCCACGCTCTGATGCTCCAGTATAGGCAGTTCTCCTGTACATCGACTCCTGCCGTAAGCAGTTTTGCCCACTCCGGCACTACCAGTTCCTCGTACTCGGTCTGTCTTTCCATGACGAGGTCTGCGTTGGTCTTTAGCTTGGTATCCTCCCACGGCTCTGCAATCCATGAGTTGACAAAGTTCTGCAGCTTCTCCGGGTCATCCTTGCTGTCCAGAAACTCCTTTACAATCTCTGAAAAGCGAACAAATGGAGAGTACAGGGTGTTCATCCAGAACGCTACCTTGCGGACGAACTTGGTGTTTTCCTTGACCGTCCGCCACTCTCCCTTGCGGAGCATCTCCGGCTTGTCCTGGTCTGTGATTACGCATCCGCACTCCTGGCATACATAGGTTGCGAATTCTGCACGGTCTGCGTAACTCATCCCCTCCTCTTTTGGGAAGTGTATCTGCTTCCACTTGAGTTCGATGTATTCCCCACAGTGCGGACATGGAACGAAGTAGTGCTTCTCTATGTCTGCATCTTCCTTGGCTTTCCAGATATGCCCTGTTTTCAGTGTCGGTGTGCTTGTGATGAATATCTTCCTGTTGTGGAATGTCTTGGTTCGTTCCCTTGCCAGACTGACCGGGTCGGCTTCCTTTTTGGATGCCCCCGGATATTTATCCACCTCATCGAGAAACAGGAATCGGATTGCTTTACTCGCAAGGCTTGATGGGGAGTTCGAGCCTGCCAGTGTCAGATACATTCCATCAAACTGTAATTCCTGCAACTGCGAGTTCTCATCAAACCTCTTTCGGAGTTCCGGTGCCGCTTTGAACATCGGCTGCAGTCTGTTCTCCGATATGGATTTGGCGAGCGTATCTGTCGGGTATACGATCATGGTCGGCGCAGGGTCCTGTTGGACGATGTAACCTACCATGTTCTGGAGCACTCTGTTCCACCTACCTGCGTAGCTTCACGTAGACGATTTCCTCTGTCTCATAATTGTTGAACTCATCCATGATGCCTTTAAGGTATGGGGTGTGTTCTGTCCGCCATGGTCCCGGCATTGCAGAGGTCTTGGCATCCAGTACCCTGTACTTATCTGCCCACTCCGATACCGTGATGTCCTCTGGTGGCTGTAGGAACTTTAAGGCTTCCTTCTGGTATTCTGTGACCTCGTATCTACGATACGGATTTCTTGCCACGCTTTTTCTTTTCCATTTCTTCCGGTGTGCAGCCTGCCACCACAAAGCTGTTTAATAACCGGATGATTTCTGCGTTCAGATCCTTTTCTATCGAGCGAATCTCCATCGGGTCGCAGTGACCGCTGATTCTGCCGGATAGTCGGCTCGGCAGGGATAATGCGAACTTTTTGAATGAAACAAAAAATCGGCTATAGTCCATCTTCACTTCCTCGATGTCGATGTACTTACCCGATGCAATCTCTGTCTTTAATCTATGCATTTCTCCCTGGGATTCCTTGAGGGCGATCTCTGCCTGCAGTTTCTGTTCCCTCAGTTCGGCTTCCTTTTCGGACTTGCTTTTTCCGTATGCCTTGTCTGAAAGGTATTTGACATACCTCTGAATGGTAGGTGCTAATTCATACCGATTCCCCTCTTTGGTCTTGGTTGTTGATATGATGCCCTCTTGAGTAAGCTGCTGCACCCTTCGCACCGTTACTCCGAACAGAGAAGCGATGACCTCTACACGGTAGAAGCCGCCCTGCTGTTCCTCTGCCATTCTACTTACATCCTCTGCCGGGATTCGGACTGCCTGCTGCCCGGTGTAATCTTCCCACCGCTTCACGATCACATCACAGAATCTCTCATCCAGTTCCATGATGAATGCCGTCCTTCCCAGTTGCTCTGCGGCCATGAGGGTGCTGCCGCTTCCACCGAACAGATCCAGTACATTCCATCCGGACTTACTGGAATTGGTTATGAATTTTCCGACCAGTGCGATTGGCTTCATGGTCGGGTGTATGTCATTCCTTGTCGGTTTGTTCTCGTAAATAACAGAGGTCTGATCTCTGTTTTTCCTGCGGAGTTCTTCCAGATATGCCACAAGTTCGTTTTTCTTCATGGCACTGAAATCTATATCATCTTCCAGAATGACGGTATCCTGTGTCCTGTCATTGATGAAGTAATGCGCCGCACCCTCTTTCCATCCATACAGACACGGTTCGTGCCTCCACTGGTAGTCCTGTCTGCCGAGGACGAATGCGTTCTTTTCCCAGATTAAGCACTGGGCGAGTTTCAGTCCTGCGTCAAGGAATGCCTGTCTGAATATGTGCCCGGTACTCTCTGCGTGGAATACATAGATTGCTGCCCCGGCTCTCATAAATTCATAGGCACTCTGGTAGGTTGCCAGTAAAAACGAATAGAACTTTGGTTGTCCATATTATCGTTCTTGATGTGGTTGATGTTGCGGTGTCCTTTGGCAGGGAGGTACTCATCGAGCATCTCTGCCTTGTCTCCGTAGTTGACATTGTATGGCGGATCAGTGACGACAAGGTCTGCGATTTCTCCATTCATCAGAACCGCCATGTCGTCCTGCGATGTGCTGTCTCCGCACATGAGCCTGTGTCTGCCCAGTAGCCACACATCTCCGAGTTTGGTTACTGGTTCGGCTTCCGCCTGCTCCAGTGCTTCGTCCTCATTGAAGTCATCGTCCACTGCTTCCGGCTCGATAGCGAGTTTGTCCACCAGTTCCGTGAGGTCGTTCTGCTCGAAGCCTGTCAGTGATATGTCGTAATCTCCGAGGTCGAGGTCAAGCAGCAGATCTTTTAACTTCACTTCATCCCATTCGCCTGTAATCTTATTCAGTGCGATGTTCAGAGCCTTCTCTCTCTGCTTGTCCAGAGCCACCACGACCACGTCCACTTCCTGGTATCCGAGGTCTTTGAGGACGGTTGCCCTCTGATGGCCGCCTATGATAGTTCCATCCTCGTTTATGATGATGGGGTCAACGTATCCGAATTCTTCAAGCTCCGCCTTATTTTCTGGTATTCCGCATCGTCCGGGGTCAGTGCTTTTCTTGGATTGTATTCTGCTGCCTTTAAGTCAGCCAGTTTCCTGCGCTCAGTTCTCAGTTTCTGGTCCATTTCCAAGCCTCCTTCCCGCTTTGCGTAACGAAATGGTTAAAAATTTTTTTATTTTATCGCAAAAAAGCCGCGCCTTCCTCGCCCCGCATTGCATTTTGGGTCTGGGTAGTACCTACGGCGATGCCGTGCCCCGCCTGCACGCAAAAGAGGACACAGCGCAGGCTCTGATGCCTTGTGCCATGTCCTCTCTGAGGGGAGCAAGTGGAGTGGTTGTGTGTGACCGTGTGGTCTGTCCCCTTGTGCTCCACGCTACTACTATAGCACACCTCGATGTACTCTTGTGTACTCTCTTGTGCTTTCTTCTGTGTGCTCTGTCTGCACTGCTCCTGTGCGTCTGCCCTGTGGTGTGCCCTGTGCCTTGCCTGCCCTGCCTGTGGTGCGTCTGCGTAGTGCTGTGGCTGTGGTGTGTGGGTGCGTCCTGCCCCTGCTCTCCCTGCCCCTGTGGGTGTGTGCTACGGTGCGCCCCTGTACCCCTGTGCTTTTCCTGTCTTTTTTCTGGGCATAATACCTGCCCCATATATGGGTGTGTTATATGTGGGCCTTATACACTCCCTATATGCGTGCCCTATTTTTTAGGCTTGGTATTTATGATCCGTTCTGCACACACAGTAAAAGCCGGCCCTTGGATTCCGAATGTGGATTTCCAAAAGTCGGCTTGAATTTTCGATGTTCTGTTTTTCTTTTGTGGAATTTTCCCGGTAAAATTTCCGGCTTGATATTTCCGTGATTATTTTTACTGATTTTTTCTACGCTCTATACTGCGTGGGTCTGAAAAAGTCGCCAGGATATACCCGATGATTTCATTCTGGACATGGTTCGTAAATACAAAATATCCACGATGAAATTCCAGTAGTCCTTCTCTGGATAATTCGCTTTTAATCTTCTGAGTTATCTTTTCCCATGATCCATCTTCGATGTCTCTCTCTTTATCATAGTATCCGCCATACATTGCGCTTTCAAAATAGGCAAAGGTTCATCACTCAGTCCTGCCAGTTTTCCTGCAAATCCTCGTTTCTGAATGTCTTTGTACATTCCGTACTCCAATGCCAGTTTGTACATATGCACACATGGCAGCTTGTTTTTCTTATAATCTTCACAGTCGCATCCTGCCATGGTACAATGATGCACTTCCTTGGTATGTTTGTCCGTCATCGTTCCTTTGAATTTTAGGAAGCCTTTTTCTATCTTAACCTCTCCGATTCTGTCTCCGATGACTGCGTGTTTTAATACCGCCAATTGCGGCCCGTTTTTTGTATCTGTGTAATCTTTCAATCCCATATTGCTCCTCCTTTTAAGGGGTAGAATTTATCATCTGACAATAAGCTATTTTGTCAGTACAATTCTACCCCCCCCTACTCCGAAGTCAAGCAATTTCAAGGCTTTGAGGGTTCTTGGGAGGAGGCGAATTCCTGTAAAATTGACTGTACTTTTTTGTATGTAAGCAGCTTGTCAATTCCTGCGTTGTAGTATTTGTTGCAAGGAGTCCTTGTCATGTTTGCTTCCTTGCACACCTGCTTCCAACTCAAACAGTCAATGTGTCTGTATTCCAGTATGCTTCGTTCCGTGGAATCCGTTGGTAAAAAATCCATGATCTTCATCACATTCAGCATGGTCTTTGCCATCTCTGCTTTCTGTGATTCGATTCTGTCCTCGATCTCCATTGCACGGATGACCTGCGTTGCCGGTCCGTCTCCTACGCTGTTGGTCTGGCTGCGTGGCACTGGGGAGTATTGCATCCCCTTTGTGCCGAGCATATTTTCTCTGAAAGTACGAAGTCTGGCTTCCAACTGCTTCTTTTTCATCTTGGCATAATAATATTGTCCGAGGTACTGTTTAAGAAGCAGTTTTTGTTCTTCTACCCATTTGCCATGCTGTCTGGTGTCATAGTTTTCCTTCTTTCTAATCCCTGGGTTTGTCCTCCGCAAGGAAGTATGCTTTTCCGCCGAGTATTCTTACCTGCTTGAGTACCCGGTCTTTATTCTCCCAGTCTCGTATCTCTACTCCACGCTCCTGCAGGATGTTGATCTGCATTTCTATGGATGAGAGCATTGCCGACACCGGGAGTTGTCTCATTACCTGCGTTGCGTCTGCCAGGGATGAATTCATCCCGAATGGCTTACGCTTTGGCTTACCTTTTCCCACTTCCAACACCTCTTTTCAAAAATTCATATCTTATGATGTAATACCAGAGGATTAATCCGATGATTGTATCCTCGTTGCTTGGTCTGGTTGTTCTATAGAACCACAGTTCTAATCCCTGCCACAGCATATTGATCAGCAACCATTTGAATGTTGCCTTCATGAGTGCGTACTCACGGATTTCATTTTCGCTCATTCTTACCACCTGCCATTTCATGGATTATTGTGCGGACGATATGACCGATTATCTTTGGCTCATCCCAGTCGTCCGGTGTGCTTAATATGCACCCACATATCTTATGCTCTCCGAACTTCTCCACATTGAATGGACATCCATCGCACGATAGGTGGGTGTACTCATTATCCGTTCCCTTGTTTTCGACTTCTTCATGCGAATACTTTCTGCAGATAGCTGCTGTCTCTGTCATGAACTTTGCCCAGTAGAATGCCCATTTTGCATTGATTGCTTTTTTAAATATCTTACTCTGCCTGCTGATTTTCTTTTTCAGTCTCATCCTCTGCCTCCTTTAATCTCTGCCCGCACCATGGACAGTACGGATATAATTCCCTGTCTTTTCTGTATGGATTGATTTTTCTGTATGGATTGATAACGGCTGCGTTTTCGCAGTTTGGGCATACCATCACAATATCTCCGAATGCTGCTTTCTGTATGAGTGGTTTCTGGATGTCTTTCTCACTGATCGTTCTGTAGCATCTCAGCCTTCTCTTGATGATATTATGATTAAATTCCACACCGCAGCCATTGCCATCCCCGTACCATACTCCGTGCAGGAATGGAATGCCTGCCCATTGCCCGATTTTGTCACACATCACGATTCCGTATGCTTCCTCATCCGGACACCACACTGGCTGTCCTGCCATCTGCCGTAGTTCTTCGGTTGTTAATGGTTTTTCTTCCCATTGCTACGCTCCCTTCTGAAGTTCCATGATCTTCGTTGCTAGTGACATTGGCTTATGGTCTTTCTTTGGATACTGCTGATATGTGGCATTGCATACGCTGCTTTTCACATATTCTCTGTAGTATTTGTTCGCCAGTTCTACCGGAATATCCTTGTGCTTTCCGGTTATCGTCAATTTGCTTTTATCATCGTATTCTATGAAAATCTTCCACATGGTTTGCCTACCTCTTGCTTTCAAAATCTGGACATTCTTCTCCATCATCGTACTCCGTATCACATCCGTATGCGTCTGCCATGAAGTTATCGCAGTGCCATCCGCTCAGATGTCCTGTTTCCCATGATGGTCTGTGGTGCAGGCAGTTTCCGCAGCAACACTTTTCATCATCATTCATCTTCCGCTCACTCCCTTCTTTAAAGCGCACATGGTGCAGAGTCCTTTTGCTCCCTGCGCCTTGGCTACTTCTGCCAGTGGCAGTTCCCAACACTGTGCACCGCACTCCGGGCACTTGGTCAGCTTCCAGTCCTTGCGTCCTGTCGGCACATTTACCTTCAGCGGCATAACAGTAATATCCGCCACGGTCAGTTGCTTTTCTCGGTTCGATTGCTACTCTCATTCTATTTGCTCCCTTGCTATTTCTGTGTCAGTTCCGGCAGCAGGATTTCTGCTACTTCCTTTTCTGAAGTGACAACTTCCGCCCTTCCGCCTGCCCTGCGGATCTGCTTTATGGTCTGCTCCTGTATTTTGCTTAGTACCCCAATGAATGGCCGCTTGACCTCAAATCCGTAATACCTGCCATTGATGATGCAGGTAATGTCCGGGATTCCCTGTCTGGAGTACGGGCCGGCTGCTTCTTTCCATGCGATGGCATTTGGTGCGTTATCCTTTATCCAGTCAAGGATTTTCTTCTGGAAGTAACTTTCCTTTGGCATCTTCTCCCGGATGAATTTGTCGGCCGCTTCCCTGGTGCTTATGCCTTTGTTATGCTCTATGGTGTAGTCCTGCAATTCCTCATAGGTTCTGAAGGAGGTATAATCCAGTTTTCCTCCACGCATTACATGGCGGATTGCTTCCTCTGCTGTTGGGTCTGGATACCTTCTGCGTTCTTTGCTGTCATCGTCTGCCTCCTTAAAATCTGGCGGACACTCTCCCTGTGATGTGGAGTTTTCCGTTTTTCTCTACTGCATTGAAGTATCGGTGTCCTTTTACCACCTCTGCCGCCAGTTCGTCTGTGAGTGTGACGATTCTGCGGTAATTGCCGCCCTTGGTTGTGATAAGTGCTCTTTCTTTATCCCACACTGGCTGATTGTTTTCTCCCATGACGACTTTCTCTACTCCATCTTCCACTACCAGTTTCGGTACTGCTTCAATCTTGATGATCATGTCTCTCCATCTCCTTTTCGATTTCTTCTTTATGTTCCTCGTAAACCCTGCACTCAGTACAGGGTTTTTCCGGCTCTACGCATTTGTCCGAAAGAATGATACAAAACCACGGCAGGCTTCCTTTGCGCTGCTTCTTGGCTCTGGCTCGCTCTCTCATCTGGACAGCAGTTCCATCATGCTCATACTGGTGTCGCCTCCTCAAATACCGGGGCGGTTGCTCCTGCATGGTCGGCTGATCTGCGTATTCCGCTGATCCGTTGTCTGCGTATGCCAGCTTGTTCCCCTCATTGTTTTCCATGAAGTGACTTGCCTGTGTGTCTGCGGAATGCAGTGCCCAGATCATCGGGTATCTGTCGACTGCATTGTTGAATGATAAGGTGTCGGCTTCGGTGTATCCCATGTGCCATCTGATTGCATATCTTTCTACTGGCTGAAGCTTCATGTATTCCTCTATCATCATCACAGACTTTTCTCCGTGACCGTATGGAATCTTGTCGTCCACTGCGAATGCTTCGTACTGCTCCCACTTTCCATTGACCTTGCGGTTTCTGATTTCCGTTGTGTAGAAGTAGGTCTTGCAGATGTCATGGAGCAGTGCCATGATGATCACATTTTCCTCTGTCACTCTGGCTGCCGGAACTCCTGCGACCTCGTATGAGTATGTGCCGTCATCGTTCTTTGTGAGGTTCGCCCTCAGTGCATCCAGTACATTGAGTGAGTGCTGCAGCAGTCCGCCTGTCACTGAAAGGTGGAATCTGGTGCTTGCAGGTGCTGCGTACATATCACTCTTTCTGATAAATGCCATCAGCTTGTCCACTCCGTCTCTTGTTACCTTTGTCATCTCTGCTTCAAATCTGTTGATGTTTGCCTGTCTGTTATCCATTGTTTTGCTCCTCCTGTTCTACTGCATCTGGTCCTTCGCCGTATTCTTTGGCACATCTTTTACTGTCTGGGTGTAAAAACATACACGCTCCCTCTGTTATTTCGCACTCCCATCCGTGGTACTCATCTGTTGGTATCGCTGCTTTGCATCCCATCTGCTTCCTCCTTATTCTTTAATCCCTCAGCCAGTAAGTGGCACGCTCCGGCTGTGATGATCATTCTGTTTTCTGTTTCCCATTCCGGTTTCTTCTCCCAGATGTTTCGCTCCTGGTCTACAAGGAACTCTTTTGTCAGATCGTTGTAAATCTTCGGTGGCGGTCCGTTTTCCTCGAAACATTCCGGTGCTGCATATAAGCAGCAATGCTTCTGCCAGTAAGGTATCCACAGATTCCAGATTGCTATTCTGATTTCTTCCACCGCCTGCAGAAACTTTTCCAGACTGTATTCCTTATAGAGCGTCCTGCCGAGTTCTTTGCCTGCTCCTGCATCCCTTTTCTGATTGAGTATCATCTGGATCTGCCCTATAAGCACCTGTCCGGCTTCATCTGTTTTTATGACGATTCCTTCTCGTAGTCTGTTGCCGGATATCCGGTCAGCCACTTCCTTGATGCTGTCCTTCAGCTCCCGGTACGGTTTCTTGTACTTTGTCTGAAGGAGTTCCTTTGGCACATTCTCGTCATTCTTTTTCAGTGTCTCCAGTAGCGATTTTAGTTTTTCTTCATCGTTTGGATTGCTCTCGTTGTCCATTCGCACCACCCTTCCTTTCTCCGAACACCTAATGCCCGATTTTTCCACCGCACACCTAAGTGCTCATTTAGGTGTTCAGTGTGAAACCCTTGATTTTACTGGCTTTGTCGGGGTTACTAAACACCTAACACCTAATTTTTATATACACCATGTTTTTTTAGTGATTTGTGTGACTAAGCCTTCATGCAGTCACACAATTTCCGTAAATACAATAAAAATAGTGATTTAGGTGTTTTAGGTGTTTAGATGTTATTAAAAGCCTTGATTTTACTGGGTTTTTTACTAAACACCTAACCGAACACCTAACTAAACACCTAATTTTAGGTGTGCGGTTTTTTAAGGTTTTTTATAACTTTTTGGCGATTTTGGTCACACAATTTTCAGTCACACAATTTTTTCTGCTCCATGGTTTTTGTGACTAAATCGCAATTTCTGTGACTAATTGAACGGCAGCTTATCTGCTTCCTCATCGGGTATGGTCTGCCATCCGTCCGATGTTCCCGGCAGGCTCATCTGCTGCGGTTTCATCTGCTCTGCGATTTCTTCCTCCTCCATCAATGGGTCCTTTTCCTCTGCGAGGTCGCCCAGGTGGAATTCCACAAACCTGCAGTTTCGGTTATTGAACCATTTGGTCACTGAATTCTTGGTACTTCCGTCCTTTAAGACCGATACTCCGATGAGACCCTTGTCTGCCAGATATTTCAGTGTCTTTCTGGATGAGTACCCTGCTTTCGTGAGTGCCTGCGTCAGCATGGATGGGAAGATGTATGCGTTCTTGTTCTGGATCATGCCAAGGCACGTTCCGAATGCTTTCTCCCCGAAGCTGTCCTTGTTTGACAGTATCCAGTCCACGATGTACTGCGTGGCATTCTCGTTTACATCTCCGGTATCTGCGTTCATCTGCTCCTGCAGGATGTTCTTTGCCATCTCTTTGGCTCTTTCCCATGAAACCGGATCAATTTGCAGACATTCCGTATTGTTTTTGGCTGATTCCGTATCAAATTCTCCATTTTCGTACCGTTTCAGCCATTCTCCGTTATTAAATATCCAAGTGTCGATGATTGCATCTGTCAGTGCCACCGCTGCTATGCCTGCGATGTGGCTTCCGCTCTTTCCCCGGCTGATCTGGTACACATACTGCATCATTTCATC
>ENA-OQIO01000676-OQIO01000676.1-human-gut-metagenome-genome-assembly--contig:-NODE-676-length-17616-cov-3.700898_pt1 | contig 17616 bp, 18 predicted proteins | sample MGYA00242573_ERZ504737 | MGnify/ENA primary metagenome ERZ504737 (study PRJEB26092, sample SAMD00036203) | human gut metagenome | host: Homo sapiens | study: EMG produced TPA metagenomics assembly of...
ATGTTATTGTACTGGATTTATTTCAAAGAAGTTTGGAATTGCTGGAGCGGCTTGGAGAAAACGACGGCAAAAAAGTCTTCAAAGCATTAAAGATAAAGAGGGCGTAACAATTGGAGAAGCACGGTATGGCAGACCAGAGAAATGGGTGGAGGATTATGATATATATTGGGAAAAGGGAGATTTTACAGTAGATAAGACACATCAGAATCGCCTGGGGTCATATCTGTATGCGGCAATAATTGCAGATTGTATTAGTGAGCAGATTTCCAATCTGACACATTGGCAGCTTCCATGTGCATCAAAGTCTATGCGTTGTCCGGCGAGGATTCGGACATTTATTCCGGTAATGGAAGCTGCAGTGCATCATATTGGTATAAAGATAGTGTAAAAATTACAGCGTTTTTTCCATATAAATATGCGGGCAGTTTTCCTCAAGGTATTCTTCACCCTGACGGACAAAGCCCAGCGTTTCATAAAAGCCTGCGGCGCGCACCTGTGCAGAAATGCCGATTTTTGCGGCATTTTTTGCAGTTACATAAGACTGTGCTTCGGTTAAAAGTAAAGACCCCAGTCTCGTGCCGCGGTAAGGCTTTAAAACAGCAATTCTTCCAAAGATATAGATACTTTTTGCCGGATCATAAAAAATTCTGCATGTTGCAACAGGACTGCCATTTTCGTATCCGACAAGAAAATGCGCCTCGTTATCCTTTTCGTCAAATTCATTTTTAAAGCCCTGTTCTTTTACAAAAACTTCTTTTCGGATAAAAACGGCGTCTTCCGGTAACGTATCAAAATGTTTTATCTGCATAATAATCCTCATTTCTGAGCAACTTGTTGCGAAGCGGCGATGAGAAATTCGCGCAGGCGATTTCTCATCTGCCATCATAGCGATTTGTTTTTGCTCAGAAACAAATCGCTGTGTGAAAATCAGCACATCAGTGTGATTTTTCACACTATTCTCTATATTCCTGTAGTTGTTTTATAAATATTTTTTATCGGTAAATGATGAATCGTATGATACTATATTAGCGGGAAAGTGTCAATTTGCGCATCCGCAGAATCTTGACAGATTGAAAAAATTAATTCTTAATGATATACTAAAGCCCATAGAGGACAATTGTGAATCAGGAAATATAGAGGCGTCTGATGCGGTGTCGTTAAAAGAACTGACACTGAAATTGTATGACCATCTATATGCCCACTATTATGAGATGATAAACGGAGGCGTAAATTCGATGGTAAATGATGTATTAGAGCTGGAAAGCGACAAGATTATTGCGCGGATTCGTGCGGAATTTGCGGACGAACTGGATCAGACCAAAGAACAGCTTGAGGAAGCGCGGGAAGAAACGGCAAAGACCAAGGAAATCATCCGGCAGTTACGGGCAGGAAAAGAAATTGCAGAAGTGGCAGACGAGCTTCAGATTTCAACAGATAAGGTGAATGAAATTGCAGAATTATTAAAGTAGAAAATCATAAAAACAGGGAGCGGTTCAGCAATTCCTGAATAACTCCCTGTCTGATTAAAGAAAAAGTATGCTTACCATTCCGAAGAAGGGCAGGATTGGCTGGGTGGAAGTGGATTGTTATTGTAATTATTCATGTGAAGACCCCCTTTATTTTTTTAGTAAGAGTATGTGTATAATTGTAGGGGATTGGTGAATGTTCGTCAAGAAGGAAATTACAGCCGGAAATACAGGAACAGATGGTGATAAAAAGCAGAATGGAAGGAAAAAACGTGAAAATTATCTATGAAGATACGGAAAAATTAATTGTAGAAAAACCGGCAGGGGTATTGACCCAGTCGGCGCGTTCCTTTGATACAGACCTTGTCAGTGAAGTGCTGACCTACAGAAGGAGCAAAAAAGAAACAGCATATGCGGCAGTTATTAACCGGCTGGACAGACCGGTTGGCGGGCTGGTGCTGTTTGCAAAGACAAAGCAGGCGGCGGCGCGGCTGTCAAAGGAAATGCAGCAAAATACACTGAATAAACAGTATTATGCGTTGATTTGTGGAAAACCGGAGCAGTCAAAGGGAACGTTTGTGGATTATCTGCAAAAAGATGCGAAAGCGAATCTGTCCAAAGTTGTTTCAAAGGAAAGCAAAGAAGCAAAGCGGGCAGAGTTAGAATATGAAGTACTAAAAACCGTGTATGTACAAGCGCATGAACAGATGCCGGTTACACTTGTAAAAATTCATCTGATTACCGGAAGACATCACCAGATACGGGTGCAGTTTGCTTCCCGCGGACTGCCGTTACTGGGAGATACCCGGTACGGCGGTCAGACAGAAGCAGACTGCCGGATGGCTTTACAAAAAAGCGGAAAACCGCTGATACAGCGGTATGAAATTGCGTTGTGTGCGTATGCACTGACCGTAGACAAAAAGACTTATGAACTTGCACTGCCGTGGCAGGTTTAAATTCTGAAAAAAACGGAAATACTGTTCTCATAAAAGCGGCATAAAAATGCCTGCCAAGAATCGAGGGAGTATGAAAAATAATGCTGATGCGATTATTTTCATACGGTTGTTTATTTTCAGATGAAAACAAACAACTTGATGGCAGATGAGAAATCGCCTGCGCGAATTTCTCATCGCCACTTCGTAGCAAAGCTGCTCAGAATCGAGGGAGTATGAATAATAAAGAATCAGTATGGACGTTTAGGCGGCGGATGGTATTGCTTTTGGGAAGCGGTGTCATTGTTTTTTTGGTATATCTGGCGGTGCGGTATCTTTTTGTACTGGCATCTCCGTTTATTATTGCTTATGGTATTGCACTGGTGATTGAAAAACCGGTCAATGCGCTGGCAAAGGTGTTCAGAGGGAAAAAGGCGCTGGCATCGACTTTGATTGTAACAGGGCTGACCATTATCATTGCGGCGGCGGTTTTTTATATTACATGGCTGGGTGTGGCAGAAATTAAGAGTTTTATTGCTAATTTTGAATATTTATTTATTATGGTACGGCAGAAAACCGCGGGGATTTGTCTGGATGTTGATGGAATGTTAGGGCTTTCGGACGGATGCAGCCTGGAATTTGTATGCAGCTGTGCAGACAGAATCCGGCGCATTTTCCGAAACGGACAGCCGGAAGAAGTTGTTAGCAGTGTGCTGCGGATTTCCTTTCCGATTCTTGTAAACACGGCAGTTATTGCAGGTGCGGTCATTGTGTGCCTGATTTCCGTAGTGTATTTATCCGGTGTGCTTGAAAAGGTAAGAAAATGGCGGGAAAACAGCATTTTCAGGGAGGAAGTCTGTGCGCTGACACTGGAACTCAAAAAACTGATACAGGTTTATTTTAAAATAGAACTTATCATCATGCTTATTAATGCCGGAATCTGTATTGCGGGATTGCTGCTTATTCACAATCCGTATGCGGTTGTGATTGGCATTTTAATCGGACTGGTGGATGCACTGCCGTTTTTTGGCACGGGGACGGTACTGATTCCGTGGGCGGTTATTTTACTGCTGTTTCGCAATTACTATGCCGGTGTGGTACTGCTGTCCGTGTATGTGATGACGTATTTTGTCCGCGAAATCATGGAGTCAAAATGTATGGGCGACCGGCTGGGCATTGCACCTTTTACAATGCTGATGGTCATATTTACGGGCATTATGGTGTATGGAATTTTGGGATTTATTTTAGGACCGTTGTCATACTGTATGATGAAAGCACTCATAAGATATTTTGCAAGTGTTCTTGAAAATGCGGGGGGAACGTGGTACACTTGAAGCTATCTAGCGATTGCGAGGAAAATGGAGGAGAATCATGGCTGAAGAGAAGAAGTTAGTTGAGGCAATTACATCCATGGATGTGGACTTTGCCCAGTGGTATACAGATGTTGTAAAAAAAGCAGAACTGATGGGATATTCCAGTGTCAAGGGCTGCATGATTTTTAAACCGGCAGGTTATGCAATCTGGGAAAATATCCAGAAGGAACTGGACAGAAGATTTAAGGAAACAGGCGTTGAAAATGTATATATGCCGATGTTCATTCCGGAAAGCCTGTTAGAGCGTGAAAAAGACCATGTAGAAGGCTTTGCACCGGAAGTTGCATGGGTAACATACGGCGGCTTAAATCCGCTTCAGGAAAGACTGTGTGTCAGACCGACTTCCGAAACACTGTTTTGTGATTTTTATAAAGATGAAATCCAGTCTTACAGAGATTTGCCAAAGGTATACAACCAGTGGTGTTCCGTTGTAAGATGGGAAAAGGAAACAAGACCGTTCCTTCGTTCAAGGGAATTCTTATGGCAGGAAGGCCACACAGCACATGCAACAGCAGAAGAAGCTGAGGCAAGAACACAGCAGATGTTAAATGTTTATGCGGATTTCTGTGAACAGGTGCTTGCTATTCCGGTTGTAAAGGGACGTAAGACGGATAAAGAAAAATTTGCGGGTGCAGAAGCAACGTATACAATTGAAGCATTAATGCATGACGGTAAGGCATTACAGTCCGGTACAAGCCATAACTTCGGTGACGGATTTGCCAAGCATTTGGTATACAGTATACAGACAAAGACAATAAGTTAAAGTATGTACATCAGACTTCATGGGGTATGACAACACGATTAATCGGTGCGCTGATTATGGTACACGGCGATGATTCGGGACTGGTGCTTCCGCCAAAGATTGCGCCGGTACAGGTTGACGTGATTCCGATTATGCAGAATAAGGACGGCGTGCTTAATAAGGCATATGAAGTGAAGGAAGCCCTTGTAAAGGCGGGTCTGCGTGTCAAAGTAGACGACACCGACAAGAAGCCGGGCTGGAAGTTCTCAGAACAGGAAATGAGAGGTATTCCGGTCAGAGTTGAAATGGGACCGCGTGATATTGAAGCCGGACAGGCAATTATCGTAAGACGTGATACCAGAGAAAAGACAACGGTTGCAATTGAATCACTTGCAGAAGAAATCAAGAACATTTTAGACAAGATGCAGACTGAAATGTTAGAGCGTGCAAGAACACATCGTGAAGCACATACCTATGTTGCGACAAATTACGACGAATTTAAAGATGTTGTTGCCAATAAGCCGGGCTTTGTAAAGGCAATGTGGTGTGGTGACCAGGCATGTGAAGATAAAATTAAAGAAGAAACAACGGCAACTTCAAGATGTATGCCATTTGAACAGGAACACCTTTCCGATGTATGTGTATGCTGTGGCAGACCTGCAAAGAAAATGGTTTACTGGGGTAAAGCATACTAAGAGTTGAAATACGTTAAATAAATCCGTCTTGTACGGGTGATTATGGGCGCAACGCAGCATAATGGCTTGTATAAGGCGGATAATTTTATTTATTTTCAAAAATTACGGTGACAGACAGAAACAAAAATGAAAAGTGGAATTGAAATGGGAGCAGGAATGGAACAACAGGAAAAAAATGAAATCAGGCTGGAACTGCCGGAAAAAGTGCGGCAGATAATAGAACAGATTCAGAAACACGGATTTGAGGCATATGCGGTTGGCGGCTGTGTAAGGGACAGTCTGCTTGGCAGAACGCCGGATGACTGGGACATTACCACATCGGCAAAGCCGCAGGAAGTCAAGGCAATTTTTCCAAGGACGATAGATACGGGTATTGAACACGGCACGGTAACGGTCATGATGGAAAAAGAGGGATTTGAAGTGACAACCTACCGGATTGACGGCGCTTATTTAGATGGCAGACACCCGGAATCCGTGGAATTTTCTTCAAATCTGGTTGAAGATTTAAAGCGCAGGGATTTTACGATTAATGCCATGGCATATAACGAACAGCAGGGGCTGGTAGATGTATTTGAAGGCATAGAGGATATGCAGAGGAAAGTTATCCGTTGTGTCGGCAATCCCAAAGAGCGTTTTGGCGAAGATGCACTGCGCATGATGCGCGCAATCCGTTTTTCGGCACAGCTTGGTTTTGAAATTGAAGAAGAAACATACCGTGCTGTAGAAGAACTGGCACCGACACTTGAAAAAGTCAGCATGGAGCGGATACAGGTGGAACTGGTAAAGACTCTTTTGTCCGCACACCCGGATTACGTGCGGTTTTATCAGGAAACAGGACTGTTTTGTGATGTATTGCCGCAGGCGGATGTTATTTTGTCCGGAAAATTTAAAAATCCGACGTTAAAGCTTCTTACACATGCTAAAAATACGTCGGTATTGCGCTATGCGGCGCTGTTTTACCATGCCGGACCGGATACGGCAAAAGAGGCATTAAAGCGGCTGAAACTGGATAATTACACGGTCAATACGGTATCAAAGCTTCTGTTGTATACACAGAAGTCTATAGAGGAAAATGAACCGGCGGTGCGTGAGGCAACTTATACATATGGAAAAGAGATGATGCCGCTCATTTTTGCACATCAACATGCGCTGTTAGATACGACAGAGGAGCTGGTCGGCATTGGCATGACGACAAAGCGCAGGCATCTGGAAACCGTAGAGCGGATGTATGAAGACATTATAAAGCGCGGCGACTGCATTTCTATCAAAGATCTGGATATTACGGGAAATGACCTTATGGAATACGGACTCACCGGAACGCAGATTGGAAAGACGTTAAAAGATCTGCTCCATATTGTGCTTGAAAATCCAAAGCTCAATGAGAAGGAAACGCTGGTTGCCATGATAGAACATTTAGACCTCTAAAAATGTGTTCATTTTTTACCATTACCCCTCATATGATAAGTTGGGAAGTGCGAAAATCCATAAATCAAAGATTTTCGCACGACACTTTGTGCCGCAGGCGCCGTAAAGTGTTATTATCGCAGAGCCAAATAAGATATGGCTCGCGGTTCCTCCGGCATTAAAATGCTACGGAGTTTGAAGAAGCCTTAAATCAGAGCTTCTTCAAACGGCTATTTGTTTCTGAGCGAAAACAAATAGCATGATTGCAGATGAGAAATCGCCTGCGCGAATTTCTCATCGCATCTTCGCGACAAGGTCGCTCAGGAATGTGGGGAATGGTATGAATGAGAAATCGCTAGAGGTGTTGAAACAGTATGATTTTGAAGTGAACCGCGTACTGCGGGGGCGCGGCGGTATGATTTTAAATACGGACCGCGGTGTGAAATTATTTCTGGAATGTGTAAAAAGTGATAAATATTATGAGCGTGAAAACGACATTACAAGACGTGTTGCGGACAGCGGATTTTTGTGGGTGGATACCTATGTGCAAAACAGCAGTGGGGAGATTCTGACACCGGATGAAGACGGCAGACGGTTTTATGTCAAAGACTGGTATGAAGGAAAAGAGTGTAATGTGCGGGATTTAAAGGATTTGTGCAGGGCGGTGCAGACATTGGCACAGCTGCACCTTGTGCTTTTAGAGGTTGCAGGAGAGTTTTCCGGTACCACAGAAGAACAAAATGAAAAGGATGTGAAAGCCAAAGCTTTGTCAGGCATTGAAGCGGAGGAGAAACCCAGCTGCGCCTGATGTATACACGCCATATGAAAGAGTTGAAACTCACGGGAAATTACCTGAAAAATAAAAAAAAGAAGTCCGAATTTGAGCAGCTTGCATATAAGAATATAGGAAGCTTTTTTTCGGAGGCGGAAAAAGCAGTACAGCTGCTTGCAGGACCACAATTTCAGGAGCGTCTTTCTTATGCGAAAAAAACAGGTGAGCTATGTCATGGCAGCTATAATTATCACAATATTATATTTTCTAACGGAAATACTGCGGTTACTAATTTTGATAAGTATAAAAATGAATGTCAGATTAGTGATTTGTATCAGTTCATGCGTAAAATTCTTGAAAAATACGACTGGGATATCCAGACAGCCTATAAGATGATGGAAGAATACGACAAAATCAAGCCGGTCAGCGATACTGAGCGGGCGCTGCTTGCGGCACTGTTTGCATTTCCGGAAAAATTCTGGAAAGTCTTGAATTACTATTTTAATTCCAATAAGGCATGGATTCCGCCAAAAACGAAAGAAAAACTGGAAAAAGTCGTGCAGCAGAATGAAAAAAGACAAAAATTTTTAGAAACGCTTTTGTAAAAATATGAAAAAATGATGGCAATAATTGCATATACCGTCCGCTTGTGATAGAATTGCCCATGACAGTCGAAAAGAATATTGGGGTACAGATATTTATGAATAATAAAAAAACGATAAAAAAAATATTTGCGGTTTTCCTGCTTCCGGCGCTTTTATTGTCCGGCTGCGGAAAGCAGAGCAGCAATAAGACACTGATTCCGGGCAGTTCTATTCTGCCGGCACCGACAAAGGCAGTAACGGAAATGGAAACGAAGAAAGCCAACCAGATTGATTTAACAGGAGTGCTTACGTACGTCAATACAGACGATCTGATTATGCACTTTGTGGATATAGACACAGGAACAGAATATGAAGTAGCGTATACGGGTGGTACGGATATTCAGGACAAATACGGAAAAATTATTGCGGCAACAGGGACGCAGCTGGGTCAGATTTATGATGTGACCTGCAATAAGAGCGGAAAAGCGACTGAGATTCACGGCTCATCAGATGCATGGGAAAAGAACAGCCTGACCGGTGTTGAGTTTGATGAAAGTGCAAGGAGAGTGAAGCAGGCAGGCAGCTCTTATGTTTACGCTTCCTATGCGGCAGTGCTGTCAAATGCCAATAAGATTAATATTGCACAGATTGTTGCACAGGACGAAGTGACGCTGCGCGGTGTGGGAGATACCGTTTATTCAATTACAGTTGATAAGGGGCACGGATACATTACCTTTCAGGGTGTAGATGCATTTATCGGCGGCTATGCAAGTATCGGAACAAAGCAGTTATTTGAAGTGACAAGCGGAATGCTTACAACAACACAGGAAGGAACTTATACAGTTGAGCTGCAAAAGGGAAGCCTGACGGGAACAAAGACCGTGACAGTGGCAAGAGATGCTTCCGTGACAGTGGATTTTAGTGAATTTACAACAAAAGCGACCCAGCGGGGGGCTGTGAACTTCTCGATTACACCGGCAAATGCGGTGATGACGATTGACGGCGTAGAAACGGATTATTCACAGCCTGTTTCCCTAGCTACGGAAAACACCGCGTGGTATTGTCCGCAAACGGCTACGAGCAGTATGTTGAAACGGTTGCAGTCAGCCAGGCGTATCAGACGGTTGTGATTGACATGACGGCATCATCGGCAACGACGACAGCCGCAAGTTCAACCAAGACGGCGACAACGGCAGCGAATAAAGCAACGACAGCAGCGGATTTAACTTCGGGCTATACCGTAAATATTACGGCGCCGGAAGGGGCGGCGCTGTATGTAGACAGTGTTTACATCGGACTTGTGCCATGCTCATTCCATAAATCCTATGGAAGTAAGACGATTACGTTATCCAAGAGCGGATATAAGACGGTCAGCTATACGGTTGCCATTGCCAATGCAGCAGGAAACTTAACGTATGCGTTCCCGGATATGGAGGAAGGCAGTGATACGCAGTAGCCGCTGTTCTGCATAGAAGAATACAGGATAAATTAATGAATAAACCGGTTTTGTACGGATAAGCTAGTATAAAACGGATACCACGCCGTTAGACGGCAGATTGTGAGGAACTATGACGAAGAAATTAAACATACCGTTTTCACCTCCGGATATTACAGAAGAAGAAATTCAGGCAGTGACAGAGTGATGCGGTCAGGATGGATTACAACAGGACCAAAGACAAAACAGTTCGAAAAAGAGATTGCGGCATACTGCCATACACAAAAGGCAGTGTGCATGAATTCGGCAACCGCCTGTCTTGAAATGACACTGCGGCTGTTTGGAATCGGAGAGGGTGATGAAGTCATTGTTCCGGCATATACTTATACAGCATCAGCAAGCGTTGTCTGCCATGTGGGGGCAACGCTTAAGCTCGTTGACTGCGCGCCGGGCAGTTTCCATTTGGATTATGATGCGTTAGAACAGGCAGTGACGGAAAAGACAAAAGCCATTATTCCGGTAGATATTGCGGGTGTTATGGTGGATTATGACAGAATCCGCGCGCTTGCAGAGCGTAAAAAAGCACTGTTTCACCCGGCATCGCCGTTACAGGAAGCACTGGGACGCATTTTGATTCTGGCAGATTCGGCACATGGCTTCGGTGCGAAAAGAAACGGAAAAATGAGCGGCGAGTGTGCGGATTTTACAAGCTTTTCATTTCATGCCGTAAAGAACTTAACGACCGCAGAGGGCGGCGGGCTTGTATGGCGCGATATTCCGGGCGTGGATAACGAAGAGCTGTATCACAAATTGATGCTGTTAAGCCTGCACGGACAGTCCAAGGATGCACTGGCAAAGACAAAGCTTGGTGCATGGGAATATGATATTATAGGAACATATTATAAATGTAACATGACGGATATTATGGCGCTGTCGGACTGGTGCAGTTTGCGCGCTATCCGAAGCTTCTTGCAAGAAGGAAAGAGATTATAGAGCGGTATAATAAAGGGCTTGCAAAGCTTCCGGTAGAGGCACTTACCCATTTTGACGATACGGTAACTTCAAGCGGACATCTCTATCTTGTGCGCCTTACAGGAAAAGGTGAAGAATACCGCAACGATATGATTACCAGGATGGCGGAAAACGGTGTGGCATGCAATGTCCACTTCAAGCCGCTGCCAATGCATACGGCATATAAAAATCTGGGATTTCATATCGAAGATTTTCCGAATGCCTATGAAATGTATCACAACGAGATTACACTGCCGCTGCATACCTGCCTGACGGATGAACAGGCAGATTATGTGATTGACACATTTTGCAGCCTTGTAAAATAATAAATGGTGGCAGCAGCCGTTCACAGTAAATGGCGCCCGGAATAGGAACAGATTATGGAATTAAGAGAGTGGACAAACCTTCCCGATAAAATGCGGACAAAAGAGGTCCGGAAATATTACAACATCCTGGTAAAACGCAGCGCGTGGTTTAGGGCAAAACGAATACTTGATGTGATTGTGGCTTCCATTATGTTTGCCGTACTTGCACTGCCGATGCTTATTGTCGCGGTATTGATAAAGCTGGATTCTCCGGGACCTGTATTTTTCAGGCAGGAGCGTGTAACCCAGTACGGAAGGATTTTTAGGATATATAAATTCCGTACCATGGTCAACAATGCAAGCCGCATGGGTACGCAGGTGACAGTCAGCAATGATGCGCGTATTACGCGTGTCGGAAGGTGGCTTCGTAAATTAAGAATTGATGAATTTCCGCAGCTGTTTAACATTTTAGCGGGTGATATGACACTGGTCGGCACAAGACCGGAGGTTTTAAAATACGTGGATGCCTATACGCCGGAGATGTATGCGACACTTCTGCTTCCTGCGGGACTGACTTCAAGGACAAGCATTGCGTATAAAGATGAGGACAGGCTTCTTTCGAATGCAGAAGACGCAGATAAGGTTTATATAGAAGAAGTGCTTCCGGCAAAAATGAGATATAATCTGGAAAGCCTGAAAAAATTCGGACTGAAATCGGATATGAGTGTACTATGGAACACCTTTGTATCGGTGATTCATTAAGGAAAAGCAAATATCGGATTTTTGCAGCCGAAGTTGTTTAGAATGAGGAAAGTTATGTTTATTACGATATGTGTGATTGCGTATAATGAAGAACAGACACTGCCTGCGATTTTAAAGGATATTGCGGCGCAGGATTATGCACACGGCAGCATGGAAGTGGTGCTGGTCGATTCCGCATCGTCAGACCACACGAAGAAAATCATGCAGGAATTCGCAGCACAGAATACAACACAGCCCGATATGGGATTTGTAAGCGTAAGCGTGCTTGACAATCCAAAGCGGACACTGCCGTGCGGCTGGAATGTTGCCCTGAAAGCATATCAGGGCGAGGCAATTTTAAAGGTTGATGCGCATGCATCCATTCCGAAAGACTTTGTTACGAAAAATGTGGCGGTGTTAGAGAGCGGGGAAGATGTGTGCGGCGGACAAAGACCGAACATTATCGAACAGCCGACACCGTTTCGCAACACATTGCTTCTGGCGGAAAGCTCTATGTTTGGTTCAAGCATTGCACCGTACCGCAACAACCCCGGCAAAAGCTATGTGAAATCCATGTTTCACGCAGCGTACCGCAGGAAGGTATTTGAAACCATCGGCGGATTTGATGAGCGGCTTGCAAGAACCGAAGACAATGAAATCCACTATCGTATGAGAAAGGCGGGCTTTAAGCTGTGCTTTGACCCGGAGATTATTTCCTATCAGCATATCCGTCCGGATTTAGGAAAAATGTTAAAGCAGAAATATGCCAACGGCTACTGGATCGGACTGACAACCGGTGTGTGCGCACCGTGCCTTTCCCTGTATCATTTTGTGCCGTTTGCCTTTGTGATGGCAATTATCCTGTCGGTACTTTTTTGTACAGGCTTTGCCATTGCAGGCAGCATAACGGCACTTAGCGGGGCGGCACTGGTGATTTTTAAAGTCATAGCGGGGCTTACGGGGCTGATGTGGGTGCTGTACGGACTGCTGGCGGTCATTATGGCGCTGGCGGCGGTAATTGGTGCACCAAAAATACGAAATAAAACCTGTCTGGCACTTCCGTTTCTATTTTTAATGCTGCATGTCAGTTATGGACCGGAACGGTCATAGGATTGATAAAAATGCCTTTTTGGGCGAAAGGAATAAAAAATGGAAGAAACTAGAAAAGACAGGATACAGCTTCTCGTCAGAAGAATATGCCTGATTATTACGGATATCCTGTTAGTAAACGGATGTGTATTTTTATCGCTGCTGATGCGTTTTGAAATCAGCATTTCGGCAATCCCGGAGGAATATCTGCTCAAGTATCAGAAAAACATGATTCCTTTTACGATTGTTGCCATTATTATATTCTGGTGTTTCAGAATGTATCACAGTTTATGGCAGTATGCCAGCATTGCGGAACTTTATAAAATTGTGGAGGCCTGTATTGTAACGGAATTTGCCCATATCTGTGTAACGGCATACATGGGCTGGATGCTTCCGAGAAGCTGTTATTTTACATCCGGGGTATTTTTAATCGTTGCAATGAGTGCCAGCCGTTTTATGTACCGCATGATACGTACCGTCTTGCAGAATTACCGCCACACCGCAGAGCAGGTGCGGATTATGATTATCGGTGCGGGTGAGGCAACCAACGTATTAATGCGTGAAATCCAGAATTCGCGTTATATGGACAACTCCAAGGTGGTCTGTATTATTGATGACGATACACAGAAGGTCGGAAAATATATCCGCGGCGTCAAGGTTGTCGGCACAAGAAATAAAATTAAAGAAGTTGCAAAGGTCTATGACATTGATGAAATTATTTTTGCGATTCCGTCTGCATCCATGGAAGACAAGCGCAACATTTTAAATATCTGCAAAGAAACCGACTGTAATTTAAAGATTCTGCCGGGCGTTTACCAGATGGTAGATGGCGAAATTAACGTTAATTCTATCCGGAGCGTTGATGTTTTGGATCTGCTCGGCCGTGACCCGATTGAAGTCGATCTGGATTCCATTATGGGGTATGTTAAAGATAAGACAATACTTGTCACTGGCGGCGGCGGGTCTATCGGTTCGGAGCTTTGCAGACAGCTTGTAAGCCACAAGCCGAAGTGCCTGATTATATTTGATATTTATGAAAATAATGCATATGAAATCCAGCAGGAATTAAAGATGACCTACCCGGATGCCAATGTGGTAACACTGATTGGTTCTATCCGGAATATTTCCCGTCTGGAAAGCGTTTTTGCACAGTACCGTCCGGAAATTGTATATCATGCGGCGGCACATAAGCATGTACCGCTGATGGAAGACAGCCCGAATGAAGCTGTTAAGAATAATGTTGTCGGCACATGGAATGTTGCGAAAATGGCGGACAAGTACGGTGTCGGCAAGTTTGTAATGATTTCTACGGATAAGGCGGTCAACCCGACCAATGTCATGGGGGCAACCAAGAGAATCTGTGAAATGATTATCCAGTCGTACAACGAGCGTTCACAGACGGATTTTGTAGCCGTGCGTTTCGGCAATGTACTCGGAAGCAACGGTTCGGTCATTCCGCTGTTTAAAAAGCAGATTGAAGCGGGCGGTCCGGTAACGGTCACAGACCCGAACATTATCCGTTATTTTATGACAATACCGGAGGCGGTTTCGCTTGTTTTACAGGCGGGCGCTTACGCAAAGGGCGGAGAGATTTTTATTCTGGATATGGGAGAGCCGGTCAAAATCGATGATCTGGCAAAGAACCTGATCCGATTATCCGGCTATACGTTAGGCGTCAACATGGAGATTAAGTATACGGGATTACGTCCGGGTGAAAAGCTCTATGAAGAACTGCTGATGAAAGAAGAAGGTCTGCAGGATACCGCCAATAAGCTGATTCATATCGGCAAGCCGATTGAATTTGACAAAGAACATTTCTTTGAGCATCTGGAAGAATTAAAAGAAGAAGCTTATGCAGAAACGGGAGATATCCGCACACTGATACAAAAAGTGGCGCCGACATATCACCCAAAAGAAAACTAGAAACAAGGAATTAAAAATTTATGGGACAGTATTATGCAATCAACGGCAGCTTTCTGCTGGAACCCGCACTGGGCGTACAGCGGTATGCGGCGGAGATTCTAAAGCAGATGAATAAAATGGCTCCGGCATATAAGGAGTGCCTGCGGCTGGTGCTGGTGCTGCCTGAAACACCGCGCATTGAGGAAATCCGCCGGGAATTTTCAAATATTGAAGTACGCTGTGCGGGAAAAAGCAGGCGTGTAAAAGTGTGGGAGCAGGTCTGTTTTGCACGTTTTTTAAAAAAAGAGAAGGCAAAGGGAATCTGCCTGTGCAATACCGTGCCGCTGTTTTCAAAGGGCGGGCTGGTCTGTGTCCACGATATTGTCTTTAAGACACACCCGGAATATTTTAAAGAGCCGGGTGCATGGCATGAAATTTTATACCGTAAATGGATGTATACACACGCATTTCATAAGGCAGATATCATTGTGACGGTCAGTGAGACGTCCAAAAAAGAAATTTTAGAGCAGTACAGGGTGCATGCAGGACAGATTTATGTGGCAGGGAACGGCTGGCAGCATATGGACCGTAAAGATACGGATGAAACCATTTTCCAGAAGTATCCTAAGCTTACGAAAGGGGCGTATTACTATTATCTGGCATCGCTTGCACCGAATAAAAATCTGTCATGGATTTTAAAAAATGCCGCAGGAAATCCGGATAAAATCTATGTGCTTTCGGGAAAACCGCTGGGCGATGATTCCGGGGTGGAAAAACTGGATAATGTCATCTGCACGGGCTATGTGTCCGACAGCGAAGCGCGGGCGCTGATGCAATACTGCCGGGCGTTTTTATTTCCTTCTACGTATGAGCTTCGGCATACCACCGATGGAAGCGTTGTGCATGGGGGCGCCGGTGGTGCTTGGCGATATTCCGGTGCTGCATGAGATTTACGGAAATGCGGCATATTACGTGGACTGTGACAATGCGGACATCAGCATTGAACAACTGTTAAAACAAGGCGGCAGGGAAGCACCGGAAACGGTATTATCCCGGTATTCGTGGGAAAAATCCGCACGGATTATGATGGAAGCTTTGACAAAATAGTGTAAAACGAGTATAGTGATACTGTTTGATAAAAAGTTACAGCTGGAGAATAAATACACCGAAAACGGTTATCATAAAAACAACGATAAAAAAAGCCGCACAGACGGCAGAATGGATAGAATATGAAGATTGCAGTAGATGCCCGTACATTAGGCAGCAGACCTAGTGGTGTGGGGATGTATCTGAATGATTTCTTAAAGGTTCTGATGAAATACCGGGAATTTGAGTTTGTACTGCTTTCCGATGTGGCAGAAAGCGAGTACATCCGATATTTTATGGAAAAGGGAATCCCCGTAATTACACAGGGGAAAGCCGTATACCGCAGTGCGGGCGTGTATTCCTACTTTTCATTTATTCAGAAACAGTTAAATGAAATTCAGCCGGATTTATTCTGGGAGGTCAATACCATTATCCCAATCCGCTTAAAAGGAAATTTTAAAACCATGATTACAATTCATGATATGTTTCCGATTGAATATGTCGAATATTTTGGCATTGTTTACAGCCTGTATTTTAAACATAATCTTGCAAAGACATTAAGAAATACGGATATGATTCTGTACAATTCAATACAGACGAAAAAGACAACAGAAAAGCTTTTTCCGGCGGCACGAAAAATTGCAAACTGCAATGCCTATATCATTGCCAATCCGTTAAAGGACACATGGGAAACAACGGATAAAGGTTACTTTTTATATGTAGGCAATATGGAAAAGCGCAAAGGCGTGGATCTCTTATTAAAGGGCTACCGCAGATACCGGGAGCTTGGCGGCACAAAGGAGCTGATTCTTGCAGGGAAAATGCAGGAAGACGATATTGACAGTCTGTTAAAGGAAACCATGGCACAGACAAAGGGCATTACGTATCTGGATTATGTGACCCATGATAAAAAACATCAGCTGTTTGCAGACTGCTCCTGCTTTGTATTTCCGTCTAAGGCGGAGGGCTTTGGCATGCCGTTAATTGAAGTCATGAAGTTTGGAAAGCCGATGATTGTGGGCAATCTCGATATTTATGATGAAATTATCGGACAGCATGGAGACCGTTTTGATTTAAACGGCACCGAACAGCACCAGATTGACAATCTGGCAGAAAAAATGCTGCATTTTAACAGCAATGTCGATGAAGAAGCCTATAAAGAGATTATTGCAAAATATGCACCGGAGAAGCTTGGCAGAATCGTCCGGGATTTTATTTTAACGATACAGAAAGGTTGAACCGTTTATGAGTCTTTCAAAAGCAGCATTAAACATGGCGGAAGCCTGCGTCCGGTGCTGGTAAAGCTGATACCGCAGAAAATGCTGAGTGCAGTTAAGGCAAAAGTCATCGAAAAAGGTGCAAAAGACCTTGAAAAAACAGAGATTATACCATTTGAGCCGCAGGCACACAAAAAGGGCATCAACCTGATTGGCAGCATCAAAAGCGATACGGGACTGGGACAGAGTATGCGCCTGGTCGCTGAAATTTTAGAAAACAGCACATGGGATTATACAGTGTATGATTATTTTGTGCCGCCGGGGGGCAGCAGAACCAACGAAGCTTTTGACGGTAAAATTACGCAGACCGGTCCGTATAATATCAATCTGATTCACGTTAATCCGAGTGAACTGCCGCTTGCCTTTATGGACGTGGGTAAGAATCAATGGGATACGCGCTACAATATCGGATACTGGCTGTGGGAATTAGAGGAGTTTCCAAAGGAGTGGCTTCCGGCATTTCATCTGCTCGATGAAGTGTGGACACCGTCCGAGTTTATTTCGCAAAACTTAAGAAAATATACAGATAAGCCGGTCTATACCCTGCCCTACAGTGTTACGGCACCGGCAGATGCGGCATATGACAGGGATTATTTTCATCTGCCAAAAGACCGCTTTTTATTTCTGATGATGTATGACAGCGGGAGCGGCATGGTGCGTAAAAATCCGCTGGGTGCGATTGAAGCATTTAAACAGGCATTTGACCGGGGAAATAAACAGGTCGGGGCTGGTCATTAAAAATGAAACCGCTCGGAACAAAGCGAAAAAAGATATTGAGAATATCCGCACAAAACTTGACGGA
>ENA-OQIO01000677-OQIO01000677.1-human-gut-metagenome-genome-assembly--contig:-NODE-677-length-17609-cov-2.379362_pt1 | contig 17609 bp, 26 predicted proteins | sample MGYA00242573_ERZ504737 | MGnify/ENA primary metagenome ERZ504737 (study PRJEB26092, sample SAMD00036203) | human gut metagenome | host: Homo sapiens | study: EMG produced TPA metagenomics assembly of...
CGCGCTGGGCGGTATGCGCGCGCAGCTTGAAGGCGGCATCGCGCAGGCGCAGGGCACGATCGACAAGATGCAGGCACAGCTCACTGAGGTCAATGGTACCTTTCAGCGCTTGAGCAGAAGCCCACCGAGGAAATGTCGGAAGAGGAACTCGCGGCGTACCAGGCGCAGCTTGCGGAGCTGCAAGGCGCAAAGCAAAAGCTCGAGGCCGGCATTGCCGAGGCGCAGGCGAAAAAAGCGGAGCTTACCCAGCAGCTTGCCCAGCTGCAAAGCGTCAGCGCGAGCAGCATCGCCGCAAACAAGCGGGAACTGGACAACGGCTGGAGCGAGTATTACAGCGGCGCGGCCGAGCTCGACGTGGGCAGAAAAGAGCTGCTTGACGCCAAAAAGCAGCTGGACGACGCAAAAGCGCAGCTCAACGACGCGCCCGCGCAGCTCGCGGACGCGAAGCAGGAGCTTGCCGACGCGCGCAAAAAGCTCGACGACGGCTGGAAGGACTACTACGACGGCGAAGAGCAGTACGCCGACGGCGTCAAGGAGCTCTCGGACGCCTACACTGAGCTGACGGACGGCGAGCGCGACTACCGCAAGGGCCTGCGCGAATACGCGGACGGCAAGGCGGAGGCGGATGAGAAGATCGCCGACGCGCAGGAGAAGATCACCGACGCGCGCCGCAAGGTCGCGGATATCGACAGCTGCGAATGGTACATCTTCAGCCGCAGCTACAACCCTGGCTACACGGGCTTCGGCCAGGACGCCGACCGCATGGCGAACCTCGCGAGCGTGCTGCCGATCATCTTTTTCCTCGTCGCGGCGCTCGTGTGCCTGACGACGATGACGCGCATGGTCGAAGAGCAGCGCGTGCAGATCGGCGCGCTCAAGGCGCTCGGTTACAGCCGCCTTTCGATCTCACGGAAGTACATCGGCTACGGGCTGCTGCCGAGCCTTGTCGGCGGCGTTCTGGGCCTTGTCATCGGCTATATCCTGTTCCCGAAGATGATCTTCACGGCCTATCAGATCATGTATCAGATGCCGGATATCGAACTGCACGCCTACACGGATATTTCGCTCTTTTCCGTGCTTGCGGCGGTCGCCTGCACGACAGTCGCGACGCTCTGGGCCTGCCTTGCCACGCTGCGCGAAACGCTGCGAGCTGATGCGCCCCCGCACGCCGAAGGCGGGCAAGCGCGTGTTCCTTGAGTATATCAAGCCCCTGTGGAGACGTATGTCGTTCATCCACAAGGTCACGGCGCGCAACCTCTTCCGCTATCAGAAGCGCTTCTGGATGACGGTCATCGGCATCGGCGGCTGCACGGCGCTCATCATCGCGGGCTTCGGCATGCGCTCATCGCTTCTTTTCACGATGTCGCGCCAGTATGACGAGCTGTTCCACTACTCGGCACAGGTGACGCTTGCCGACAACGCCCTGCCCGAGGAGCGCGCGGCGGTGGAGGACTTCCTTGCAGGCGACTCCCGCGTTGTGAACTACATCCCCTGTGCGGCCTCGTCCGCCACGGTGGTCACCCCCTCCTATTCAACCACCGCCTATGTCGAGGTGATGGCCTCCGACGAGATCGGCAAGGTCGTGGACCTTTTCGACTACAAGAGCGGAGATCCCATCACAATGGGCGATGAGGGCGTATACATCGACCAGAAGCTCTCCGAGCTTTTGAAGGTCTCGGTGGGCGACACCTTCTTCCTCGACGGCGACGTGCGCGGCGATGTGACGGTCGCGGGCATCTACGAGCACTATACGGGCCACTTCATCTATATGACGCCCGGCTACTATGAAAATGCGCTCCACGCCGACGGCGAGCCGAACGCCTACCTTCTGAACTTCACGAGCGACGATACCGACACCTGCAACGCCATTTTTGAAAAGCTGCTCGACATGAGCGGCGTGGCGACGACCTCGCGCATGCGCGACACGCAGGATACCTACATGCACAGCATGGAGCGCGTGGACTTCGTTGTGGTCATCATCATTCTGGCGGCGGCGGCGCTGGCGATGGTCGTGCTCTTCAACCTTTCGAACATCAACATCACCGAGCGCCAGCGCGAGCTCGCGACGATCAAGCTGCTGGGCTTTTACGACGCGAGGTCTCGGCCTATGTGTATCGCGAAAACATCGTACTCACGCTGTTCGGCATCCTGCTCGGCTGCTTTATGGGCCACTGGCTGCACATTTACCTCGTGCGCTCGACGGAGATCGATTTGATGATGTTCGGACGTCAGACCGCGCCGTCGGCCTACGTGTACGCGGCGATCCTGACGGCGCTGTTCTCGCTGCTCGTCAACGTGCTCGCGCACTTCAGGATGAAGAAGATCGACATGGTCGAGAGCCTCAAGAGCGCGGAATAAAATTTCTTGTTTCAAGGCGGGACGGTGTGCTACAATAAGGGGCGGCAAAAGCCGCCCCTTACTATTGTCGAAAAAGCGGCATGCCGCTTTTTCAAGGAGAATTCGCTGCGCTTCGTGCCTTGCCGCCCGCAGGGCGGCTGCGACATTGCACCGTCGCGGCATTACGATTCCCGCGCCCTTTCAGGCGCGCCAATCGTGCCGCTTCCTCGAAAACGGCTTGCTGTTTCCGTCACAGACGGCGCTTCACCGTTTTCCGCTCCGCGCAAAGTGTTTTCTGCCAGAAGGTGAATTGCCCCGCAGCGGGCAAGAGAAGCCCCTCTGGAGGGCGCACATGTCGCGGCAGAAAACGGATTTGAATTGATTTCGTGCCGTGCGCGGCACGAAACTCTGCGAGGCTTTTTACTTCTTCTTTTCGTCAATGAGCACATACAGCGCGTCGAGCGCGTCGGAGAGGCTGCCGATGCGCTGGATGAGGCCGCAGGCCACTGCTTCTTCCCCGTAGAGCACGCTGCCGACGTCAGAGGCGAGGTCCTGCGTGTCCATCATCAGGCGCAGAAACTCGTCGCGCCCGATGCGTGAGTTTTTCGTCACAAAGCGCACAATGCGCTCCTGCAGGCGCTCGAAATACTGGTACGTCTGGGGCGCGGCGATGATCGTGCCGCTCGTGCGCACGGGATGGATGGTCATCGACGCCGACGGCGCGATCATCGTCACCATCGGCGCGACAGCAAGCGGCACGCCGATGGAGTGTCCCCCGCCGAGCACGAGCGAGACCGTCGCTTTTTCATCCCCGAGATGAGCTCGGCGATGGCAAGCCCCGCCTCCACATCGCCGCCGACGGTGTTGAGCAGGAACAAAACGCCGTCGATGTCGTCGCTCTCCTCTAAATACGCCAGCAGCGGCAGCACATGCTCGTATTTCGTCGCCTTCTGCGTGTTCGGCAGCTGCATGTGGCCCTCGATCTGTCCGGCGATCGTCAGGCAGTGGATGGCCGCGCGGCTATTTTTGATGACGACCGAGCCGAAGTCGATGACCGGCTGAATGGGCGGCAGCAGCGGCTCCTGCCCTTTTTTCTCCTCGTCCTGCGAGGGTTTCGTTTCGCTTCTCATGGCAAAGTCCTCCCGAAAGTCCTTTCCGGTAGGATTTGCAGAAAGCGCGAAAAGCATACCCTTTGTGCCGTCGGAAATACGAGCCTCAAACTGGGAAGCACTTTAATATCCCCAAGTCATCAGTTTCCATTCCCCGCCATCGCTGCGAGCCAACCACCAGGACCATGTGTATTCCGTGTCCGGCTCCCAAGCTCCGCCGCCCTCTTTCGGAGAGCGAAAGCTGCTGTCGAACATGATGCATTGTGTAAAAGCCAGATCGTTGTCATTTGCCTTTTCCAAATCATTCATCCACGAAAGGTTCTTTTCATCCGTGCAGACGTCATCTGACGAATATGAAATGCTATGTAATTCGCAGCCTTCCCACGAACCGATCATCTCTTCGATCACCTTTATCGCATCATATATCCTGTTCTGTGTAGACAGCCGAATCGCCATAATCGACCGTTATGTTTGACGTTTCCTTGCTGCCGCATCCAGCCAGCAGGGCAAAAAGCACTACGCAAATAACCGATAAGCTGTATTTTTTCATCTTATGGCCTCCATATCTCTCATTTTTCTATATTTTTATACTGCTTATTTTACCAGAAAGCATTGTCCGAATCCAGTGAAAAAGCGCCCGAGGGCGTTTTCCTCGGGCGCTTGCAGCTTTTTATTTGTACGTCAGCAAATCTTCCACGCTCTTGCGCTTCGGCGCGGCGGGCTCCTCATCGGGATAGCCAAGACCGATAACACAGCCGACCTTCTGATTCTCCGGCAGGTTCAAAAGTCTCGTGATCTTCTCTTCGTCGAAGTAGCCCGTGATGACCGTGCCGACGCCGCGCTCCCACGCGGCAAGACAAAATGTCTGCGCGGCGATGCCCGCGTCGAACATCTCAAAGCCCGCCTCCTTCGGCGTCGAGAACGAGCCGTCGCGCTCGTAGCCCGAGCGGCCGGTCACATAGGTAAGCACCATAACGGCGGGGCAGTTTTTGAGCGTCTTTTCGTTCAGCTTGAAATCAAGCACCATCTCCTCCGCCATTTTGTCGATCGTCGTGCGATCCTCGACGAGCACATAGCGCGCGATCTGCGTATTCTTCCACGAGGGGGCGTAGGCCGCATCTGCGACGATCTGCTCGATGACCTCGTGCGGAACGGGTTTTGGCTGGTACTTACGGATGCTTCTTCTGCTTCTGATGGCCTGTATCGTTTCCATATTTGTTTCTCCTTTGCTGATGGTTTGAATGCAATGCCGATCCATAGCGTTTCTTTGGCGTTTATCATAACAGAAGCGTGCGCAAAAATCCAGTGGAAAAACAGCCGGTTCTGCCGATTCATCTTATTGCAGGCCCGTCAGCGGATTTTCCTGGCAAAATCCGTCGGTCAAACTATAGGACATGCCAAGCGTTCCAAACGGGAAATAGTGAACCGTATAATAGGCCCGTCCCGCTGAAAACTGCTCGATGGAAATGTAAATCGGCAGCAAGGGCACTTTCTTTGAGTAAACTCCCACCGACTGCGCGCGGATCTCAGCGACATACTCCTCCGGCACCTCGCACCTGCGTGAAACAAAAGGATGGGAAGAAATGCAGGCCAATATCATACCGAACAGGGCTACGATCAGCAGTGCGATCATCGCTTTTTTGTGTTTCTTCATGTTCTGTCACACCCCTGTGCGTTCCTCTGCTTTCTGTCTCTTCTCCATACGATGATCGATGGATGATGAGGGACGCGACCGATATCGCGACAATCAGAGAGTGGGATGTAAACGGCTTGCAGTACCATTCCATCGGGTCTAACTGCGACAGCTTTGCCGTCAAATAAGAAGAAATAAAGCTCAGTATATTTCCGATAAAAATGATCGGAACGTTGTCTGTTTTCAGCGCGCAGCGGTACAAAATCACAAAGCTGACGATCATCACACCGTAATACACCATCGTCCCCGAAGTAATATCACCCTTCACAGAGAAAAATGCAAACGGTACGCAATACGCGGTGAGCAGCAGCGCTCTGATGAGCCACGATTTTTTCATAAAACCCTCCCATTTTTCTCTCAAAATCTCTCTTTCGTCATCATATCAGACCTTTTGCGCAAAGTCTACCATAGAAAAAGCGCCAGAAGGTTTCCCTTCGGGCGCTCCTTATGTTCACTTTTCTTTTCCGTAGAAGAACAGCGCCACCGTTCCCGGGCCGACGTGGGCGCCGGTGACAGGCTCGTAGACCACGTTCAGGCATTCGCCGGTGAAGCCCTTGTCCCGCAGCAGCGCGATGAGCGCCTGCGCGCCCTCTTCATTGTCTGCGTGGGCGATGCCGAGCATCTCGCTCTTGTCGAGCGCGCGGCCGTCGTAATAATTCGCAAGCTCCTGATAGGCGCGCTTCATGCCGCGCACCTTGCCGCAGGAGACGATGTGCCCCGTCTCGTCACCGCACAAAATCGGCTTGATGCTCAGCACCGTGCCGATCAGTGCCGTCGCGCTCGAAATGCGGCCGCCGCGCTTTAAGTACGCAAGGTCGTCGACCGTGAAAAACTGGCACATGTGCGGTCTTCTCGAAAGGAGATGCGCTTTGATCTCATCGAGGCTCTTTCCCTCTTCGATCATGCGCGCGGCTTCGAGCACCTGTAACCCCTCGCCAAGGGAGGCGGCGTAGGTGTCGATCGTGACGATCTTCCGCGCGGGGTATTTTTCCGTCAGCTCGCCCGCGGCGATAACCGCGGCCTGCGCCGTGCCGCTGATGCCGCCGGACATGCCGACGTAGAGCACATCGTCGCCCTGAGAGAGCGCACGCTCAAAGTAGTTCGCCATCAGGTCGGGATTGACCATCGACGTTTTGACGACCGCGCCGCGGCGCATCGCGCCGTAGAACGCCGCGCCGTCGAAATCCACATCATCGGGATAGTCCGTCTCCTTTCCGTCCACCGTGTAGGAAAACGGCACGACGGTGATGTGGTGTTGTTTCGTCAGCGCGACCGGCAGGTTCGCGGACGTATCGGTGAATAACTGGAGCATGACTCTCTTCCCTTCCTGATCCTTTGGCATTTTGACAGCTTATCACGCCACGCTCGCTTATGCAAGCAAAACCGCAGGAAACTTTACAATTTGTTCAACATTGTATGACTTTTTGGCAGAAACCGCCTCCCACGGCACGTGGGAGAGCGCTTCTCGGAATCTCAGAATATTTTCTTACGCCTGCTCAAAGATGGCCTTCATGCACTTGTAGGTCATGTAGCAGTCGAGCTTGGCGACCGTTTCATACGGTGCGTGCATCGAGAGCACGGGCACACCCGCGTCGAGCGTGTCGATGTTGCGCTGGGCCATGAACTTGGCGACCGTACCGCCGCCGCCTGCGTCGGTCTTGCCCATCTCGGCCATCTGCCAGAAGACGCCGTTGTCGTTCATCAGCTTGCGTACCTTGCCGACGACCTCAGCGCTTGCGTCGCTCGCGCCGCCCTTGCCGCCGGAGCCGGTATACTTGCACAGCGCCACGCCGTAATTGACGAAGGCGGAGTTGCGCTTGTCGTACACGTCGGCAAAGTTCGGGTCATAGGCCGCCGTCACATCTGCGCTCAGGCAGAAGGAGTTGGCAAAGCAGTCAGAAAGCGCGACGCCCTGCGTGCGGCACATGTCGCCCATGAACCACTCAAACGCCTGAGACAGCATACCGGACACGCCCTCGGAGCCGATCTCCTCCTTGTCCGCGAAGATGCAGACCGCGGTCTTCTTCGGGGACACAGCGTCAAAAATACCTGCAAGCTCTGCATACGCGCAGACGCGGTCGTCGTGACCGTAGGACGCGATGAAGCTGCGATCAAAGCCGATGTCGCGCGCCTTGCCGGCGGGGACGACTTCGAGCTCGGCGGAGATGAAGTCCTCCTCCGTAATGCCGTACTGCGCGTTCAAATACTGGAGAACGCCGAGCTTGAAACGGTCGGAGCAGTCCTTATCTTCAAACGGCTTTCCGCCGAGCAGCACGTTCAAGCTCTCGCTCGGGATGGCCTCGTTGAGCGGCTTTTTGCCCTGCTCGCGGCCAAGGTGCGGTAAAAGGTCGTTGATGATGAACTGGGGATCGTCCTCCTTGCCGCCGATGTGGACGTCGACCTTCGAGCCGTCGCGCAGCACGACCACGCCGTGCAGCTCGAGGGGGATCGTCACCCACTGGTACTTGCGGATGCCGCCGTAGTGGTGGGTCTTGAAGTAGGCCATCTCGGCCTCCTCGTAAAGCGGGCGGGGCTTTAAGTCGAGGCGCGGGGAGTCGGTATGCGCCGCGCCAATGTTCGCGCCGTGGCTCAAGTCCTCGCTGCCGATGACAGCGAGCATGATGCCCTTGCCGCGGTTATTGAAGTAGACCTTGTCGCCGGCGCTCAGCTTCATACCCGCTTCGTAGGCCTTGAAGCCCTTCTTTTCCGCCAGCTCGATGCAGTACTCCACGCAAAGGCGCTCGGTCTTGCCGTTGTTGAGGAACTTCTTGTAGTCCTCGCAATAGGCCTCCATCGCTTTTTCATCCTCTGCGCTCAGGCGGTCATAGCCATTCTTGGGGGCGTAGAGCAGTTTTTCAGCGAGCTTGTTCTTTTCACTCATCTCTCAGTTTCCTCCTTCAAATTGTTGATGATCGTGTTGATATAGACCTCTGCCGCGTGTTCCGCCTTTTCAGCGGTCGGCAGATCGTTCACAAATTCATAATCGCACTGCGCGCGGAAATAGTCCGCGTCCTTCTGTGCCGCGATGCGCGACCTTGCATACTCCTCGGTGATGCTGTCACGCGCATGATGCGCTTGACCCGCACCTCTTCAGGCGCCGTTACGGCGACGGTCGCGTCGCAGATCGCGCCAAGGCCGCTCTCGATGAGCTTGATAGCATCGAGGCCGATGATCTCCGCGTTCGTCGCCGCCATTTTCTGCGCCAGCGCGCGCGGGATGTGCTCGTGCACGATGGCGTCGAGCTCGGCGAGCTTTTTTCTGTCCTTGAAGACGATCAGGCCGATGGCGTGGACGTCCACGCTGCCGTCCTGCCGAAAAATGACATCGCCGAACGCCTCGCGCAGCGCGCGCAGCAGCGGCTCGTCATCTTTTAACATCTCGTGATAGACCGCGTCGCAGTCGAGCACGCATGCGCCCTTTCTTTCAAGCGCGCGCAGAAGGCTCGTCTTCCCCGCGCCCGTGCCGCCGGTGATGCCGATGACGATCTTGCCGTCGTCCGCGTCCTCCACATGGAAGCCCGCGGCCTTTTTGAGGCGGTTGCCGATGGCAAGGCCAAGGCCTTTACTGTCCGGACACTGTGCCCAGATCTCGCCCACATTCGTCTCGTCGAACGTCCGCAGCGCGTCGAAGACGTGCTGCGCCTGCGCGCGCTTATCGTCGCTCGCACCGAGGGGGTGGACGATGTGCCCGTCGAAGAGCCGCGTGAACTCGTTAAAGCAGATGATGCCGGACTTCTCGCCCGCGTGTGTGAGCAGATAGCGCGCGCTCGCCTTCGCTCCGCCGGTCACGACCGTGACGGGGGCCTTAGGCGCATAGTGGCGGTACTTCATGCCCGGGGCGCGCGGCTTTTCGCCGTCATTCATCTTCTGCGTCACGGCCTTGTCGACCGTCACCTCGCCCAGCGCATCGCGCAGGCTCTCGAGCGGCAGTCCGCCCGGGCGCAACAGCTGCGGCGGCGTGACCGTCAGGTCGATGATCGTCGACTCCACGCCCACCTGACAGGGGCCGCCGTCGACGATACCATCGATCTTGCCCCACATGTCCTCGCGCACGTGCTCTGCCGTCGTGCAGCTTGGGCGGCCCGAGGTGTTCGCGCTCGGCGCGGCGACCGGCACGCCGGGATGCTTCGATGATGGCGCGCGGTGACCGCATGGTCGGGGACATCTCATGCCGACGGTCTCGAGGCCCGCCGGTCGTGCGCAGCGGCACGCAGGCTTTTTCTTTAAGATCATCGTCAGCGGGCCGGGCCAGAAGCGCTCGGCCAGCTTGTAGGCCGCGTCCGGCACGTCCTCACAGTAGCGCGTAAGCCAACTTGCATCTGGAATGTGCAGGATGAGCGGGTTGTCCTGCGGGCGGCCCTTGGCCTCGAAAATGTGCAGCACGGCGGTCTCGTCCAGGCCGTCCGCGCCAAGGCCGTAGACCGTCTCCGTCGGGATGGCCAGAAGCCCGCCGCGGCGCAGAATGTCCGCCGCCTGCGCGATGCTCTCTTTATCCTCCACCGTGCGGAGGGTAAACCATTTTGTCTCCAATGTTCTCTCTTCTTTCTTAGCCCTCGGTGCTCTCGCGCAGCTTTTCGGCCTGCTCCTGCATCGTGAGCGCGTCGATGATGGGGTCTAAATCGCCGTTCATCACGGCGTCGATGTTGAAATTCTTGTTCTCGCCCGTCAGGCGGTGGTCAGTCACGCGGTTTTGCGGGAAGTTATAGGTGCGGATGCGCTCGTTGCGCATGCCGCTGCCGACCTGCGCGCGGCGCTCGCTCGTATCTGCACCCCTCCACGCTCGCGTCGCGCTCAGCCTCGTAGAGCTTGCTCGCGAGCATCGCCATACACTTGGCGCGGTTCTGGAGCTGGGAGCGCTCCTCCTGACACGAAACGACGATGCCCGTCGGCTTATGGATGAGGCGCACGGCGGAGCTCGTCTTGTTGACGTGCTGGCCGCCTGCGCCGGAAGCGCGGTAGACCTGCATCTCAATGTCTTCGGGCCGGAGGTCGACGTCGACCTCTCCATCTCCGGCAGCACGGCGACCGTCGCGGTCGAGGTGTGCACGCGCCCGCCGGACTCCGTCTCCGGCACGCGCTGGACGCGGTGGACGCCGGATTCAAACTTGAATCTCGAATACGCCCCATCGCCGCTGACAATAAAGTCAGCTTCCTTAACACCGCCCAACTCCGTATCGTTGTAGTTGAGCAGCTCCACGCGGTACCCCCGCTTTTCCGCGTACATCGCATACATGCGGTAGAGTCGGCGGCAAAAGCGCGCTCTCCTCCCCGCCCACGCCGCCGCGGATCTCGACGATGACGTTTTTGTCGTCGTTCGGGTCGCGCGGCAGGAGCAGCACGCGCAGCTCGTCGAAAAGGCGCTCTTTTTCCGCCTTGGCAGTGTTCAATTCCTCCTGCGCCATGTCCTTGAGCTCGGGATCGGATACAAGCTCCAGCGCCTGCACGATGTCGTTCTCGCACTTCTGGTACGCGCGGTAGGTCTCCACCACGGCGGAAAGCTCCTTCTGCTCGCGCGTGAGCGCGCGCAGCTTCTTTGGGTCAGCGTAAATTTCCGGCACTTCGAGCAGCTCGCCGATCTCGTCATAGCGGCGCGCGAGCTGTTTGAGCTTTTCCCACATCAGCCTTGTCCTCCGCAATGAAGTCAGAGCAGGCCTTGACGAACTGGTCTCGCCAGAAGTGGTAGCCCGCGGAATCGGGGCAGAGCGAGACCTCCGCCACGTGCGGCGTCTGCAAATAGAGGTCCATCTGGCGGAAGACGTCCTTATAGTCCTGCTCGCTCTTGTGCGTGATGAGATACGCCGCGTTCTGGATCTCATAGCCGCGGCGCTTCAAAAAGCCGCGAATAACGCTCGAACAGCGGCCCGCCCACACGGGCGTGCCGAGGATGACGAGCTTGTAGTCCGACAGCGGCTTCTGGCATTTCGGGCGTGAAACCGCACTCGTGCGCTTGTGCATCGCGTCAAAGCAGCAGCGAAGGTAGCCCATCGTGCCGCTGCGGTCGACCTTGTCGCGAATTTCGAGACATTCGCAGTCCAGCGCCTCGGCGACCTCCTCCATGGCTTTTTTCGTGTTTCCCGTGCGGGAATAGTAAGGCATAAAATGTTATCGTTCATACTCAGTTTCCTCTCAGCAGGAGCCAACCGGTGGCAAAGGCTCCCGCACATAGTAGTTGAGCTGTAAGGCATCGTAATAGGCGCTGCGCGGCAGCGTCGCCGCCACGCCGCAGGCCGCATCTGTTCCGGCGATGCGCCCCGCCCTAAAAATATGGTAGTCGTTCGTGACAAAGGCGAACATGTCGCCCGCATCAAGCCCCAGCTCCGCCATGATCTCTTCGCTGTAAGCAAAGTTCTCCTGCGTACTGGTCGATCGGTCCTCGCGGTAGATGCGGCTCTCGTCCACGCCGTGGGCGATGAGCCAGTCGGCCATGCAGTCGGCCTCGGAGATATCCTCCCCCGGCCCCTGACCGCCTGAGCAGATGATGGGGATGTCCGGCTTGTCCGCGATGAAGTCAAGCGCCGCCTGCAGCCGCGACGAGAGCATCAGCGACGGCGTCGTGCCGTTCACGCCCGCGCCCAAAATAACCACGCACTGCGCGTCTTCCGCGCGCCCGTCCGTGTGCGCGCCGCGAATAACAAGCGATTCAAGATACCCGAATGCGACAAGCCCTAGGCACACGAGCGCGAGCAGAACGCGTTTTCCCCACTTTGCCCACGCATGCTCTTTGTACTGCTCGAGCATCGCAAAGACGATCAAAAGCGCCGTCAGGCACCAGAACAGGAGTCCTGCAAAGCGCACACCCGGGACGGCCCGGCACGTCGCGCCGAGCACGGCACAGGCTGCTGCCGCCGTCCACAGTCTTTTCTGTCTCTTCATGGTATGTTCCTCATTCGCCCGCCTGCTCGGCGAGCGTTTCCCACTTTTCCATCAGCTCGCTGAGCTTCTGCTCGGCGGCTTCCTTCTTCTTATAAATTTCGCTGTAGCGCTCGTAGTCGCCGCCCGCCTCTTCGAGGCGCTGCTCGATCTCGGCGATGGCGGTCTCCTGCGCGGAAATTTCCTTTTCACAGATGGTGAGCTGCGCCGCGCCTGCTGGCAGAGCGGTTCGGCTTCGGTTTTTCTGTAACCGTCTTTTCCTTTACAGCCTTTGGCGTGTGGTCGATCTTGTTCTGCGCCTCCAGTGCCTTGACCTGCCGGTAGCGCGCAAAGCCCATCGGATAGTCTGTGATGACGCCGTTTTCAAGCTCCCACACACGCGTTGCAAAGCGGTTGATGAAATAGCGGTCGTGGCTCACGAACAGGAGCGTCCCGTCGTAGCTCTCCACCGCCTCTTCGATCCACTCGCGCGACGCAATATCGAGGTGGTTCGTCGGCTCGTCGAGGATCAGGAGATTCACTTCCTCATCCATCAGGATGCAGAGCTTGAGGCGCGAAAGCTCGCCGCCCGAGAGCACACTGACGCTCTTAAAAAACGTCCTCGCCCGTGAAGTGGAACGCGGCCAGGCGGTTGCGCGCGCTCTGCGGCGTGATGTTGCGCTTGGAGTAGAGCATCGTGTCGACCAAGTTTCGTTCCGGCACGTCGAATTCGACGATCTGCGGCAGGTACGCGATGCGCACCGACGGGCCGAACTTGATCTTGCCCTCGTCGGGATATTCCTCTTCCATCAGCATCTTGATGAGCGTCGACTTGCCCGTGCCGTTGTCGCCAATGAGCGCGATGCGCTCGCCGCCGCGCACCTGCAAGTCCACGTCGTGGAACAGCACACGGTCGCCGAAGCTCTTTTTGAGCTTTTTGAGCGCGAACACCTCTCGCCGTAGAACTCCTGCGACTTGAACTGCGCGCTCAGTGCCCGTTCCTTCGTCGGCTTGTCCGTCGTGCGCATACGCTCGATGCGCTTTTCCATCGACAGCGCGCGGCGGTACGTCTTGTCCATGCCCTTGAAGGCAAACATGCGCAGCTGCTCGGCGCTCTTTTCAAGCTGGGCGATCTTGGCCTGCTCCTTTTCGTATTGGCGCATCTTTTCCAGGTAGCGGCGCTCTTTTTCCACCGCGTAGAAGCTGTAGTTGCCGCTGTAAAACTCCGCCTTGCCGTCGAGCACCTCAATGACGCGCGTGATGGTACGGTCCAAAAAGTAGCGGTCATGCGAGATGGCGACGACCGTACCCTTGAACGTCGAGAGATACTGCTCCAGCCATTCGATGGCGTGCAGGTCCAAATGGTTCGTCGGCTCGTCGAGAAGTAAAATATCCGTATCCTCCAAAATGAGGCGGCCGAGGTTCACGCGCGTCTTTTCGCCGCCCGAGAGCGTGTCAAACAGGCGCTCGCGCATCTCCGGCGGGATGGAAAGGCCGTTGGCAACCTTGTTGATGGGCGTCTCGGTGTCGTAGCCGCCGAGACCCTCGAACTTGGCCGAAAGCTCGCCGTAGCGGCGCAGCGTCTCTTCGCTCTCGTCGCCGCTTGCCATCTGCTGGGAGAGGGCGTTCATCTCGTCCTCCATCCTCTGCATGCGCGAAAACGCGCTCTTGAGCACGTCTTCGACCGTGTAGCCCTCGGGATACACGGGGATCTGTGAGATGAGACCGAGCCTGCGGCCCGAGGCGATGCTCACCTCGCCCGCGTCGTAGTCGAGCTCGCCCGTCAGGATGCGGAAGAGTGTCGTCTTGCCCGCGCCGTTTTTGCCGAGAAGACCCACGCGCTCGCCCGTGTCGATCTGAAAGGTGATACCGTCCAGTATTTTCTTTTCGAGGTCAAAGGACTTGATGAGTCCCGTAACGCTGATGTCGATCATGCTTTGGTCAGTTCCTCTACGATCTTCTCAAAGTGCATGGAGTGCGAGGCCTTGACGAGCATCGCCGTCTCCGCCGTGAACGCCGCCTTGACGGCGCCCATCGCCTCGTCCACGCTCCCGAACCACTGCGCAGAGGGGTTCCCTTCTGTAAAGTATTTTGCCCGTGCACCGATTGCGATGACAGTGTCGATGCCGAGCTCTTTGGTGAGTTCTCCGATTTCCTTATGCGCACGCTCGGTGAGCTCTCCGAGCTCCGCCATATCGCCGATGACGGCGGTCTTTTTGCCGCCGCTCGCGCCCAATACGCGCAGCGACGCCGCCATCGACTGCGGACCGCGTTGTAGCAGTCGTCGAGCAGGCGGCGGTTTTCAGAGAACGTGATGACGTGCATGCGTGAGGCCCGCGCTCATAGCCGCGACACCGCGCTCGATCTCCTCTTTGGTCTCGCCAAGGTACTCGCCGATGGCCGCGGCCATCGCCGCGGAGTAGACCATGTGCTTTCCCGGCACGGGGATGGAGAGCGCGTAACGCTCCTTTGCCGTCGTCACGACGCAGCGAATGCCGTCGATGCCAAGGTCTTCGACCTCGCTGACGCGGACATCGCAGTGCTCGGACAGGCCGCAGCGCAACGTTTTCTGCGGCAGAGAGACGGTGTTCAAAAGCTCGTCGTCGCCGTTTAAGACGGCGAGGCCGTCTTTTTTGAGGTTTTCAAAGATCTCGCACTTGGCCTTCAGAATGTTCTCGCGCGATCCGAGGTATTCAATGTGCATGTCGCCGACGTTCGTGATGACGGCGATATCGGGCTTCACCATCTCGCCAAGATACCGGATCTGCCCCGTGCGGTCCATGCCCGTCTCGATCACCGCCGCCTGATGCGCGCGGGAGAGGCCCAGCAACGTCTGCGGCGTGCCGATCTCATTATTATAGTTGGCCGCGGTCTTGAGCGTATGGAACTTCACGCCCAGTACCGAGGCGATCATTTCCTTTGTTGTCGTCTTGCCGACGCTGCCCGTCACCTGCACAAAGGGAATAGAAAACTGCGCACGGTACCACGCGGCCAAGTCCTTGAGCGCAAGCAGCGTGTCAGGCACCTTGATGTAAAACTTTCCGGGCAGCAGCGTTTCCGGCACGCGGGCGCACAGACAGCCCTCCGCGCCCGCGGAAATCGCCTTTTCGATATAGTCATGCCCGTCGAAGCGCTCGCCGACGAGCGGCACGAAAACTTCACCCGCTTTGACGGTGCGGCTGTCGGTGTTCACGCCGAGGATTTGCGCTGTCTCATCTCCCTGCAAGAGCTCACCGTGCATCGCCGCGAGCAGCTCCTTTACCGTGATGGCCTCCATTTACAGCCCTCTTTTCTGCTTCAGCGACTCTTCGACGATCTTTTCACACAGTTCCTCGTAGCCGATGCCGACCGCCGCCGCCTCCTGCGGAAGAAGGCTCGTCTTCGTCATGCCGGGCAGCGTGTTGATCTCAAGGAAGTACGGCGTACCGTCGGGCGTGACGATGAAGTCCGCGCGGGAGTAGACGCTCAGGCCGATCAGGCGGTAGACCGTCTCGGTCGCGGTGCGCACGCGCATCTCCCAGTCCTCGGGGATGGGAGAGGGGCAGATCTCCTCCGCCGCGCCGGCCTGATACTTGTTCGCGTAGTCATAAAAGCCGTCTTCGGGATAATTTCGATGGAGGGCAGTGCCTTGCCCGCGATGATACCAACCTGGATCTCGCGGCCGGAGATGTACTGTTCGAGCACGACCTGCGCGCCGAACTGTAAGCACTCTTCAAGCGCTTTTTTGAGCTCCGCGCCCGTATGCGCGATGGAGACGCCGACAGACGAGCCGTTGGCGACCGGCTTGACGACGCAAGGGAGCTTCGTTTCCGACACAAGGCGCGCGATGTCGCCTTCCGTGTAGCGCACGGTGCGCCACTGCGGCGTGATGACATATTCCGACACAAGACGCTTCGTCAGGTCTTATCCATCGCAATGGCGCTCGATAAGTAGCCCGCACCCGTGTACGGGATGCCGAGCAGGTCGAACGCCGCCTGCACGCGGCCATCCTCGCCGCAGGTGCCGTGCAGCGCCAGAAATACGATGTCCGCCTTGGCGCACACATCGAGCACGCCGGGGCCGAAAAGGCTCTTGCTCTGGTCCTTGCGGCTCGCGCGCACGGCGGCGAGATCAGGCTCTGCCTCAGCGACGGAATAGTCGCCGCAGAAGCCGTCCGGTGCGTCGAAAACATCTTCGAGCTTACCGTCGTAGTCTTCAAAGCCCATGAACATATCCACCAGAATGGCCTGATGTCCGCGCGCTCTCAGCGCGCGGCAGATCTTGTTGCCGCTCGAGAGCGACACATTGCGCTCCATGCTCAGGCCGCCTGCTAAAACAACGATACGCATACCGTTTTCCTCCTTATTTTTGAAAGGAACGTCGCCGTCCCCGTTTATCCATACTATACTAATCTATACTTACCACAGCTTTTTCCCAAATACAAGCAAAAGAGAGCGGCGTGAAAACCGCTCTCTTTTGTTCGCTTTTCTCACTTTTTGCCCTTAGCCGAAAATGCCGGAGAGCAGTCCGCCCTTTCCCGCGCGTCCGTCCTTGAGCGTCATCGCCGCGCTGAGGATCTCTGCCGCCTGCGCACGTGTCACGCCCGAGCGCATCTCTCAGTGGAAAAACGCCCACTCTCGATCACGCTGACGGACTGCAAATTCGCCACCGCCTGTGCGCACCAGCGTTGTCCGCGTCCTGCACGTCGTAGTCCGAGAGGTCCACGTCCGTCACGCGAAGCAGCCGGTTCAGCACGACCGCGGCCTCATTGAGCGTAATGGCGTCATTCGCGCGAAAGGCAACGCCTCCGCCGTGCTGCGCCGGACACAACACCCGCATTCAGCGCGCTCACGGCGTAGCCTTCGCCCAGGTCGGTATGCTCGCATCGTCGCAGAAGCCAGTCATCTGCACATTCTCCGCGCTCACGTCCATTGCCGCGAGCGCCATCGCGACAAATTCACCACGTGAGAGCGTGCGCTCGGGCTCAAAGAAATAGCTGTCCCCGATCTTCGCGCCCACAAACACACCGTGCTCGGCAAGATCGACCGCCGCCGTATGCGCACGGCTGCCGCCCATATCAGCGTAGCAGACGCCGCTATTTGCCTTTTCGATTGTGATGCTCACCGTCGCGGGCAGCGAGATGTTGCCGTAGGCGTCGATCGCCGTGTAGGTGAAGCTGTCCGTCCCCAGCTTGCCGCCCGGCGTGTAGACAAAGCCGAGGCCGTCCTCCGTCAGCGCGACCATGCCCTTTTTCGGCTCCTGCGCGATGGCAAAGGTCACCTCGTCGCCCTCGTTGTCCACCGCGCGGAATTCGCCCTCATACGCGACGCCGCGGTAGACCTTGATCTCCATGTTCTCTGCCACCGGCGCGCCGTCGACAGCTTTCGCCTCCTCTTTTCCCTTGCCGAACAGCGCCGACGCACTCTGCATCGGCACGAGGGTAAGCAACAACAGCGCCATCACAAACGGCAGCGCGCGCCAGAATTCTTTTCGCTTTTCCATATTGAAATGCTCTCCTTCCAAATAAAACTTGCGGAGTTATTGTTTACCGCGCGGTGAAAAGTATGCAAAATTGCATTTCTACAGCGCAAAGCGCTGCTCCTTGTTCCCGCGCGCGCAGGGGGACGCGGACAGGGGCATCAG
>ENA-OQIO01000679-OQIO01000679.1-human-gut-metagenome-genome-assembly--contig:-NODE-679-length-17579-cov-2.623195_pt1 | contig 17579 bp, 30 predicted proteins | sample MGYA00242573_ERZ504737 | MGnify/ENA primary metagenome ERZ504737 (study PRJEB26092, sample SAMD00036203) | human gut metagenome | host: Homo sapiens | study: EMG produced TPA metagenomics assembly of...
CCCGAAGGCGCGCCCCGGCAGACATTCTTTTCTTTCCAGCCTGTTTTTCCCTACTTCTAGTCTTGAAAAAATGTTTGGACTGGAAGATAATGCAGTGTTCCTTCCAAAACAAGCGCCTGTCTTTGAAAACGAAAGATTCCTTGGTTCTGTAACTCCACCATTTCGTAATATGCTTTCTTTGTTAAAAAGTAACGATGATATATTCCCGCGTCTCCAAACTGCTCCGTCTGCTCCAACACCAAAAACTCCACCATATACCTGGTATCCGGTGCAAACCGTTTTTCACATAGCATGGCATCTCCCTGGACTGCCTTCACACCCTCCGCCTCTCTGGCTACTGCCAATAATTCATGGATACTGATACTCACGTTTGCTATCACCTCCCTTCGAAGCCTTTTTCTTCGTATTTCTATACTTAATTTTCTGCGAAAAAAAGACAGGCACCTACACGATGTCTGTCTCTGTGGGATCTTCCAATCCCCTTTTATATGATTTTTATATAATTTATCTTTTTATTTTGCTATTTTCAATTCCATAAATTCTCTTTTTGCTCGATTCACGCTATCGAACTTTTTATCCCACTTTTTTCGTACTTCTGATTGTTTTAATACCTGTTTCAATGTATAGTCATCAAAATATGTAATCTTCTTAGAAGTATAATATTTTTTACAATAACTTTCATATGTAGAAATTAGCCTCGCTTCACATTCATCTGGTTCATAATCAGGATCATATTGTTTAAGAACATCCTCCAAATCTTCTGATAAATAAAATAAATCTGGTGGATACTGCGTAGCAACCACTTCTCTCATATTCAATCGGGAATGGTTTAGTATTAATTCCTTCTTTTTCTAATTTATATTCAAAGTATGAAAATAAACTATTCGCATTTATTTGTATATCATTATAGACACTAATCTCTTTATATGCTTCTAAAAGCGAATTCAATTTTTTTAATTCTTTTTTCTTGAAATATCTTACACTATATTCTCTTGCGATTTCTTCTATCTTCTTGTAATTATTTCTTGAATAGCTGTCATTTAATATACTAATAATTGGATGAATGACCGACATTTTTCAGATTATTTCTATTCCCTTTACGGTAATAAGCTGCCGAAATTATCAAAGAAATTATACCAGATAATAAAACCGTAAATAAAGTAAATATATTTGCATTCCAATTCTCTAAAAACCACTTTATAAACTCTTCCATATTTCTTACCTCATGTATTTTCAATTCTTTCTCAATAGATAATATACCATAAATCCCTTTCCTTTTCCATTTAATACCATTACCGCATTATCTAATCAAATAATCTCTTTTCTTTTATTTCTAAATTTAAGCATCCTAAAAATACATCTTTAATCATAAAGACAGGCACCTACACGATGTCTGTCTCTGTGGGATCTACCATCTCTTTTTCCTGATATTGTTGTTTTATAATTTGTTCCAGCTGTTTCCGAACTTCCTCATCCAATATCTGTGTGCAAAATTCCTGTATCCATCGTTCATGCAAATGCTCATCTGCTTCTGTAGACTCCAAGGACACGATGCTGCAGGTTTCATCATATAATAATTCCAACTGGCGAAATTGTTCGCCAAACTGCCCTGCAAATTCATTCCAGATTTCTAGGTTATATAATTTCAAGCCTTAAAAATCAGTCACATATGTCAGCCTGTCCAAATCTGAAAATGTCATTTTTTCTATTCCCATCAGGATTGCCCTGTCACGCTTTCCACATAAAAAACAGGAAAGCAAACCGTTCTATATCGCTCTGATACATAATCATTCCCCTTTGCATAAATAATCCTTATTACGAAACATTATAAAAAAGTGAACTCAGTAAAATCAATATAAAGTTTCTTTATTACGAAACATCAAGGAATGAGAGGACTCTATCATGCAGAAGATCAGACCAGACATGGATATCGGCAAAAATATCCAAGCCATCCGTTATCAAAACAAACTTACGCAAGACCAGGTCATTGCAAAGTTAAACCTGATGGGTATCTCCATGTCCAAAAGTACCTATGCTAAACTGGAGACCAACCGTATGAACATCAAGGTATCGGAACTTGTTGCCCTTGCAAAAATCTTCCATACCGATATCAACACATTCTTTTCCGGGCTTCTCTAAACCGGAAAAGAAACATTTCCTATAATTCTTCTCCCCTCTTCTTTTCCCCCTCTCCTTTATCTTTGTTCCCTCCACTCTCTCTTACATTGGGATTGCTTTTGAAATAATTCCTCATATCGAAGAAGTATATCCATACTGTCTTGTGTAAAATCAAAGGACTGAAGCACAAGGTATCGCGGCAATGCACTTGGGACATATGCCAATTGTTCCAACTGCTTAGATGTGTATTTTTTTTTTTCTGGCTTCACTATATGGCAAAAGACCGCATTCCGTCTTATACGCTGGAATACGGTCTTTCTTCATTTCCTGTAATGCTTCAATCATATTTTTATGATGGTGTCGGGATTTATAGGTATCTATCTGCCCTCTGGTCATGCCGACAGCCGATGCAAAATCTGATATCCTTTTATAGAATTTCCCTTGAATCTTACATCTCGGAATAAAAGCAAATACCTCAGTTTTAGGCCATCCACATTCATCCCGCAGTTGCTTTACTAAGTGGAAACATTCTATAAACGAATATTCTGATTTATAGCGCTGTTGTCCATATACTAACAGCTTGGAGATATTATATTCCCTGCATAAAAAAAGCAGCATTCTGATATACTTTCCCTTCATATTCAATTTCATATCTTTTCCCATTATTCCTGATCGGCAAATAAATAGCTTCCTCCAATGTTTTCCCATATTTCAAGCGTTCAAAAACATTGCAGGGCTGCACTTGATACTCCGCACACAATTCTACCAATGTATTATAGGTTTTTCCTTCAAAACATATCGGTTCTTTCTGCAATAGTTCAAGAACAATTTCTTCTAATGTCCTGTTTCTTGTATGGATTCTGGCTGAAATGGAAGTCTCTCTAATTCCAAATGCTGTTGCCACCTCATATCTGCTCTGATATCTTTTGCCCCATAGCATAATTTTCTTCTCTTGTGCCTCTTTGCAACGATCTACCGCTTCTTCTACTGTTTTGCACCTTTGTATGTAATGTGCTAATGAATTCCAAGGTAATCCATATTCTTCAGCCAATGCTTTAGGCGAACGATATAACTTTCCATTGTATTCAAAAAGCCGACCTCTTCCTCGCACATCATTAATGCACATTTGCATTGCATCTTCTAACGACCAGCCTCGGCGCCGGAAGGATATATTCTCTGACGGTCAATTCCATATTCCTCTGCCATTTCTTTTATCGTTTCATATGTTTTCCCATCATAGCAGTACGCCATAGTCATCACCTCCCTATATAGTCAAGTCTTTTTTCCTTATTTTTCAAGGGATTTTTAGTTCCATATCTCAGATGAATGAGCCAAGAAGATGGACATTTCTCTGTATCTGGTACGAAAATAGAGGGGTTGGGGTACACAAAATAAAACGTCATCATTTTCGTTCTACATGGCCTTGTGTATACCCTCCCATCTACGGCAGCGAACCTCCCGTGTCTACCAGGATCACCCGCATTTCTGCCGGGTCCTAACTTCCTTCGTCCCGCCTGTCCATAACCAGGGTGTCAGCTTAGCTCCTCTACAGGGTCATGCCCTATGGTGATTATTCCTGCCGACTACTGGCTCATTCTTTTTTGTTTTAAGTCTTACTGACCTGTTTAAGTATCAATACCTCACGGCACCTTACGGCGGACGTTTTCCCGACTCGGTCTTCATACTTCTCAGCCTTCCTGTCACAGCTGAATTCAACTCTCCGCAGCTATTTCTGAAAGTTCAATTCAACTGTGACAGAACATTACCTGTTTGTCTCTGCTTACTACGCTGCCTGCAACTGTGGCCTTCTGATATCACTCATCAGTTTCATTGGGTCATAATCCACACCCTTTGTCAGGATTGTGTAGAATACCCTAATAATCTTACATGCCACTGCTACTACTGACTGCATCTTCTTTAACGGGTTTTCTTTACGGGTTCGATAATACTCATGTATTTCCTTAAACTCAGCATTCTTCCCCACCAGTGATATCGCAGCTTCATACAGCACATATCTCAGCCGTTTTCTGCCTCTGTAGCTGATCCGGCTCTCTCCATTGTGCTTTCCGGAATCATTTGCCACGATTGCATATCCCGCCAGCTTCTGCAGCTGCTTCGGATTATCAAAACGTCCAATGTCACCTACTTCTGCAATAAATCCGCTGACTGTAATCAATCCGATTCCTTTGATTTCCATCAGTTTATCAACATATGGAATCGTCTTCAGTTTTTCCTCTATAGTTTGGAGCAGTTCCTCCATCCTTGACACATATACATCCATGTCATTCAGCAGATTCTTCAATTCAATCCTTGCCGCTTCCGGTGCTTCCTTACTTCCAACGCTATGCTCTGCAGCTGATACCAGGATCTTTGCCCTCTTCATTCCAGTGCCTCGCAGCTTCGCGTTTCTCCAAATCTGGTTTACACCGTTCACTCCAAGTATTCTGATATCCTCCGGCAATGGAGCTTCCTTGAGTATCATTCGTCCGCTGACTGCCATTAAATCCCCATAAACGTCTTTATATTCAGGAAAATAAATGGCAAACCATCTAGCGATTCGATTCTTGATTCTTGTTAGCTCTTCCTGCGTCTGGAAACGAAGATTCGATAAGCTCCTGATCTCCGCATAAATACCGGTTGGTATGTAGGGATAAGAGAAGCGTCCTTCATTGACCAGTGCCGCAATCGTCTTTGGATCCTTACGGTCATTCTTATTGGGATTGTTGTCATCCAGCTCTTTCGACTTCTTGACATGGTGCGGATTCACATGTACAGGCTTCATCCCGCTGTCCTGCAGGAATTTCCCCAGTGCAAACCAGTAATGACCGGTCGGCTCCATTCCGGGAATTACAGCTGTTTTACCTTGCTTTTCTGCGATATCTTCCACCCATGCCTTGAACATCATGAAACCCGCCTCAGTATTACTGAATTCCAGCGGCTTCTTTGTATATTCATAGTTCCGCCAATCAAATGCCCTGGCAAAATGAGTTTCACTGCCGACATCAATTCCAACAATCAAAGTTTTTTCAGTTATGGATGCAATTTTTGCGTTCTGTGTGTTACAATTCATTATAGATACCTCACTGTTTTAATAAGATTTTTTACTAACCGTCCAAAGTCAGTAATCTTATTTTACTCTGAGGTATTTCTTTTTCTCAACCTTCTTTCTTGGAATTCCCTATATTTGAATTATACAGGAAGCTCTTCTCTTTACCACACCAGTATACCCACTTATCGTAAAAAAGCTATTCGGACATACCACTAAAATATTACCTTTATACCTGTCTATTATAGACAATAAAAAACCTGCTACAAGGATGTCTTTCCTCATACCAGATATCAATACCCTCTTCCTACTCCATACACATTTTTTCTCATTACTTGTGTATCATGTACCTATATTGTCATGTAATCCTACTGTGTACACGCTATGTACAGTAAGCACATGGGGTTCAGTTTACATCTGCAAGGATTATGACCGGCTTTGCCGCAACAGCCCTGGCAATCGCAACTCTCTGCTGCTGTCCGCCGGATAAATTTCCCGGGAAAGCATCCTTTTTCTTTGACAATCCTAAAAGTTCCAGTATTTCGCTTACATATTCCTCATCCACTTTTCTTCCGTCCAGTTCCACCGGAAGAACAACATTTTCATATACATTCAGATCCGGTACAAGATTATAATTCTGAAAAATAAAACCAATTTTTCTCCTTCGTAAGATCGCCAACTGCTCTTTTTTCAACCCGCTCAGAATCTTTCCATCAATCAGCACACTTCCATCTGTCGGCTCATCCAGTCCTCCCAGCATATGCAGAAGCGTGCTTTTTCCGGACCCGCTTTTCCCGATAATTGCAACAAATTCCCTGGCTTTCACGCGAAAATCAACACCATCTAATGCCTTTACTGTATTTTCACCCATCTGATAATATTTTTTCAGACTTTTTGTCTCTACAATGTATTCTTTCATTGGTCTGTCTCCCTTCCTGATATCAGACAGAATATCTTATAAAAATCACAAACCAGTCTCAATCTGCAATTATCTCAGGACTGTGACAGATGGAATTTTTTTACACTTTTCCCACCGGAAAATACAGATTAAAAGTTGCTCCCTGTCCTGCTTCGGACTGAACTTCAATATAGCCTTTCTGAATCTCCATTATCTTTCTCGCAAGATATAATCCGATTCCGGCTCCCGGTTTCTCATGCACTTCCGGTTCACGATAAAATCTTGTAAATATTTCTGCCTGTCTTTCCGCAGCGATTCCTTTTCCCGTATCAGAAATGCTGACCTTAAAAAATAACTCCTGCTTCTCTGTCTGAATACTTATTTTTCCACCAGGCTCCGTATATTTGATTGCATTATCCAGGATGTTATGAATTGCTTCCTCCGTCCATTTACTGTCATGACCGATGATATATTTTCATCACTCTTCACATACAGATCAATGCTTTTCGATGCTGCCTCCGGTACAAGATCTGCAACTGCATGGTGGATGGTCTCATACAAATTTTTGTCTTTTTTCTGTATCTGGATAATTCCGGTTTCAAGTCTCGACATTTTTAGCATGCTCTGCATTAAGAAATCAATTTTTTCCATCTGTTCTTTAATTTTTGAAATAAATATTTTTCCATTTTGTGAGACTACTTCATCTTCAAGAAGTTCCGTATATAACTTCATATTGGCAACAGGGGTTCTTGTCTGATGTGAAATATCGGCAATCAGTCCTTTTACTATTTCTTTTTCCCTGAAGCTATCTTCTTCTTTTTGCCAAAATACAGATTCTGCTTTCTCCAACTGCGTTCCGGTTCGCCCCCAAAGACTGTCCTCCAGCTCTTCTTCTGCTTTCCATCCTCTTCCCGTTATGATCGCTTCCAGGGTATCTTCTACTTTTCCCGCAAATAGTTCTGCTTCTTTTTTTTATCTGATAATTTTTCCGTATCATTATAAGTACCGCCACAGATAAAGCGATTATTATGCTCCATATCAGCCAATCCATTGATATCCCATCCCATATACATTTGAAATATATTTGTGAGTTTCATCTTCGATCTTTCCTCTCAGACGGTTAATGTTGACTGCTAGGGCATGCCTGTCTACAAACTGACTCCCGCTGTCCCATAATCGTTCTAACAGCAGATCATAGGTAAGCAGTTGTCCACGATTCAAAAGGAACTGCCGAAGCAGCCGGCACTCTGTTGGTGTCACCGAACATTCCCGACCTTTCACAGATACCTTCACATTATCCATGTCTATAGATAAATACCCATCTTCAAAGATCAGTTGACTGACCAAAACCGTCCTTTTCAGAATCACATCGATTTTCCTGGACAAAATCTTCATTGAAAATGGTTTTGTAATATAATCTTCTGCACCGGATTCATATCCCGTCAGCACATCTTCTTCCATATCTCTGGCTGTCAGATAAATAACCGGAGTTTCCTTCCTGCTTTTTATCCAACGGCAAAAAGAAAATCCTTCTCCATCGGGAAGATTCACATCCAACAACACCAGGTCAATCCGGTTTCTAAGGAACTCTGTCCGTCCGCTCTCAGCAGACTCAGCACCATAAGTTCATATCCCGACTTTTTCAGAGAATAACAGATGCCTGGTTCAGATCATGATCGTCCTCTACGACTAATATATTCTGCATGTCCCTTCTCATCTCCTTTTCCTGTAAAGCTCACATTGAAAACTCTATAAACCACGGTTTACATTCATCATAATCTCCACAGTATCTCTCCATAGTTTACCATAAATCATTCCCTATAACAGAGTAACCGGAAAGTATCTCAATTTTGTGATTTTAGCTGAAAACGCCAGGCACCGGAATCCCCTGAAAACCTCAAAATTTTCCATTCCAGATGCCTGACATTTTTTCTTATAAAAATTTTTTTCTTCCTGTTCCGAAACAAATTATAGGTTTCTGATTTTTTTAACATTTCTATTCATCAAATGCCTGCCCAAATGCTTATACATAAATGCTTTAACTGCTGACATTTCCTGATGATGTACTTGAAGTAAATCGTCGGGTGAATCATATATTCCGAAATCCTGAGTAATTCCCTCGCTTTGGATATATGTATTATTTCGGTTAAAGTCAATGGTCGGATTTTGAAAATCCTTAACTGCTACGCCGTATCCACAAAAAGTACCTGTGCATTTTTTGTTCTTAATTTTTGCAATTTTCTCAAATACATAATATCAAGAATATATCCTTCTAATTCATACCATTGGTTTTCGTGATAAACCTCAACCCAGCTATGAAATACTTTTTGTGGTGCATTTTTATATACAATCCCTGTCATTGCACCCTTTTGCAGCTTTTTATCAATCATAAATCCATGAATCCTGCAAGGAATATTGCACGCTCTCAGCAATGCCATAAACAGCGTTCCTATTGTGTTGCACTGACCAAAACCATCAGCCAGAACTTTTGATGCAGGAAGACTGTCATCTATATTGTATCCGAACAATATTTCATCTCTTACGAAATTGTATATGTCTCTGATGCACTCAAATTCATCCAGCTCATTCCATTTTCTCTCTTTAATCAACTGCTGTATTTTTTCATTTGAATAATCCAGCATCATTGTTTCTTTCAAATATTTTTCCATATTTTTCATTTCCACCTGCCTTTGGCAATTCATATAACGTTAAGAGCAATAATCATTTTTTATTCTACAATATATTTATGGTTAATATCCCTTACAGCCAGTAAGGAATTATCCATCTTGTTGCTTAAGCTGTTAGAATGTAGGTAACAATTGGATATCTTGCTTTTTCTTGGACTTCGCGTCCGTTAATTTATTTTATGTTTCCCCCACTTCTTTCCAAATTGTTTTGATGATATATTGTATTCAGATGGAGTCTCTTTCCCACCTCCATCACCTTTACTACCTTCCGATTTCTGGATCCGTACATCAAACATATTCGTCAGTGCGGATCCTGAGATTGCCAATCCGGTGCCTGCAATCGCAATTCCCGATGCAGCAGCCGGAACACTGACCGCTGTACTCACACCGCCTGTCAATATCTCACTTCCGCAACCCAACAATGCTAAAATTATCCCTGCCGCTGTCGCAGCCATCCCAACTCCAAATTTGAGGCTATCTTTCCATGTTCCAGTGTAACGGATACTGATATTCGGCAGTTTCTCTTTCAATCGTTGTAATTCCATCTTAGTTACAACCATCGCACTCATTCCTGCTATCATCGTTGCTTGTTTTCTAAATCTTCTATTAGTGGATTTTTCATTAATAATTTTCAACAACCTTTTCATTCTTGCTAATGAAAAGGTTCATCTAACTATCCCATGCTATTCCAACTCATATTCATATATTGGATTAATTAAAGATAAAACAAATACTATAGCATTATTATATCCTGACATTCTTTCTTGCTCATTGTCTCCTAGATTATGTTCATTGTCTAATTTCTCCGAAACTTTTTTTTAAAATACATAAATATTTTTCAACAAACGCATCAATTGTTAACAACTCAATATCAGTTAATATTTCGCTATATGCTTCTATTTCACCCTTATTAACATACATATATTCCTTTTTATCAAAAATATTATTATTTTCTATAAAATCGATTCTAGAATAAATAATATCTCTAATTGTAATATTTTTGTCATAGTATTTTTCATTTAATCCCCTATTCTATTCAAATTTCCATCATAAGTTCCAAGTCTTGTACTTTTACTATTTAATTCTTGTGGAGATTTTCCCATTTTCCATCCCCCGCCGTTATGCGGTCCACTTCCATCGGCACTTCCGATATCTTGACTTATATATGTTTTTGTCTTTTTATTGTAATAAATTGGTTCTCCATTTTTTGCTCTGTAGTTTGTTTTTTCATACCCCAACTTCTTAGCAGCTTGTTGTGATTGCTTCGAAGTCATTCTATGCCATTCAGAATTTGTACCCTCCTTATTCAATGCCTCTGATGTGTCACTACCATTCTTCCCGGATTCACTGCCTTTACTGCTTTCTGATTTCTGAATCCGTACATCAAACATATTCCTTAAAGCATCAAGTGATATAGCTAAACCTGAACCTGCAATACCAATTCCTTCTGCCGCAGCCGGAATACTGATTGCACTGGATGAACCAACGCTTGCTATTTCACTTCCACCACCCGCTAATGTTAAGAGCGGTCCTCCGCCCGTCGTAACTATACCAAGTCCCAACTGCAAACTGTCTTTCCACGTTCTTGTATAATCAATACTGATATTGATATTAGGAAGTTTCTTTTTTAACTGCTCTAATTTCATCTTGCCTATGGTTATTGCACTTATCCCGGATAGCTTTCCCAAAACAGAAAATGCACGTACACACAATTCCTGCAGCTATTACTTTCATGACCTTTTTCATACTTTTCCCACCAGTCTCCTTCCTCTATAGTACAACCTTAATTCTTCAAGCAACTTTCTCTCCACATTTCATATAATCAGGTTAAATATATTGTATTTTTATAATTCACATCTTTTCAACCAATATTTAATCTCATGTATAAAAAATGCCAGGCACTGGAACTTCCCTGAAAATTTCAAATTTTCTCTTCCAGCTGCCTGACACTTTTCACTTTTCTTTTTTTTCTAATTTTCTTCCCGCCATTCTTTTAATGCAGCCGAAAGTCTCCGGTCAATATCTTTCCTTGCTGCCTCACATTCATCCGGGTATTCCTTTGCCGCCTTGAAAATAAACCGCAGCACAAACTTAAGTCCCACAGGCAATGCCATGCGGAGCATGGATTCCGGTAATACAAAATGCGTCCCATGCTCGTATACAAGCGGTACGTATTCACAGGTATGTGGGCGTTCTTTCAGCGCCTGTCCATACGACGGATATATTTTCCTGCCTCCCAGAAGGAATCATCCTCTGCGCCTACGAGGAACAACCGTCCTTTTATATTCTCAACTTTGATCATTTCCTCTTCTGCATGCTCTCTTGCCTTTTCAGAATCAATAAATAAGCAGGTACTTCGCTCAATATCTCCGGAGCCTTTTGTCTCTTCCTCAATTTTCTGCCAGTACACCGGATGTTCATACACAAACGGCATATAGGCAAGAGGTTTTCCTCTCCAGGAAAGGGTAGACGCACCCGGAACAGGCCATTCCCTGCATCCATCTTTTTTCCCCTGCTCAAATCCCTGCCATACGAAATCACTGGCTGTCAATCCGAAAGTCAGTGTGATCTCCGGAAAATAAGATCCTTCCTTTCACCATGAAATCGATCTGCTCTGTTAGCCTTTTATCATATCATCATGATTCCACAAATACAATTCCATAAGCCTCCGGACCGATATAAGTTGCGATTGTTGCACCAATCTCTTCCGGCTGCTTCATTTCTACTTTCAGATCTGCCTCCTGAAGGGTGGCCATGTATTCCCGGCAGTTCGTATCATCCTGAGAAAAAAGCGGGATTGCCTGAAACTCAGGATCTATTTTACATTCTTCTGCCAATACTGCCATGTCCCGCATCGCTTTTTTTGCTCCCCTTGTCTTTTTTACGACCTCAATTTCTCCTTCTTTTGTAAAAGTAATGATTGGCTTGAACTGAAGTTTATTTCCAATGGCTGCTACAGTCTTCGGCAGTCTTCCTCCTCTTGCAAGGTATTCCAGTGTATCCAGGCATGCGATCAGTCTGACTCTTGATCGGAATTTTTCCAGTTCTTCTGCAATCTCTTTTCCACTCATTCCTTTTTCACGTAACTCACAGGCATAAAATGCAATTTGCTTTTCCGCAGCAGCCGCACATTTGGAATCGATAATATAAATTCCTTCATAATCTACCATGGACTTTGCCAGCATCGCCCCCTGATAAGTTCCTGAAAATCCTGATGAAATCAGAATACACACTACTTCTTCTTTCTTATTCTTTGCTTCTTCAAAAATCTTCACAAAACATTCCGGTGACGGAAGGGATGTCTTTATATTCACCCCATCCAGAAGCATCTCCCAAAATGTTGTCATTGGTATCGTCTTATCATCAATATACGTCTTCTCGCCACATAAAAGCGGCATTGCGATCAGTCCAATCTGCTTCTCTTCCATTTCCTGCAATGTGATATCTGATGCGGAATCTGTAAAAATTCTGACACTCATTTTTCAACCTCTCTGACCGGGCTTCACCCCGGCTCTCTTTCACTTTGTTTATATATTTTGACTTTTATCTGAAATGCAACTATAATAAATTAAATCATCATTCTATGCTCAATGCAACAAAAGTCGCAGAAAGAAATTATAAATTCATTTACCGCAAAAGGCAATAGCCTGTCCGGTATTTGCAACTTTCCGCTCAAAAGTTGCAGAAAGGAGTTTTATGGGACAAAATGCAAAAGCTACTGACTTTTTAAAAGAATGCATGGCAGATGCATTGATCCAGAAAATGCAGGAAAAGCCATTTGAAAAGGTCACTGTAAATGAAATTGCGGATCTTGCCGGTGTGAACCGTTCAACCTGGTTTCGGAATTTTAAAACGAAAAATGATGCCCTCTCTTTTAAGATTGTCATTCTCTGGAACAGATACCGAAATGACCATGGTCTCTCATCTGAAAAATATACTTTGGATAATGCCCGGGATTTTTTCGCATTTACTTATGAGAACCGTTTCCTGTTGCAGCTTGCGTATACCGCCCAGGTTCAATCCTCTATCTATGATGGTTTCTATCAGATTATGATGTCACAATATGACGGGTCTGCCTATGAATGTTATCGTGGACGCTTTTATTCTTACGCCCTTTTCGGATTACTGGATGAATGGGTCAAGAGAGATTTTTCTGAATCGCCTGCAGATCTTTCAACAATATTTCATAAAATAATACAATCCTGAGGATTGCATTCCGCTGCCTCCATGCGTATAATACTTTATGTAATCTGTCGCAGAAAGTGGGGAACATCATGAGAACAATGGATTTTACAACCGAGCAGCCTGACTGCTGCCAGGTGGGTGATTATCTGGAAGTCGAAGAAAATCAGCTTCCTACATCCTACTGGTATATGCTCGAACATGCTTACGGTGCAAGTACAAATTATAAGAACCGTGAGCGTCTCCAGACCCGCAGAGGCAAGGTCACTAAGATATGGAAAGATGACCGCTTCAACTACATAACTTTGGAATTTGATGAAGAGGATGTAAAGTAATGTATAATAAAGATGATATTGTGTATATTTTAGAAAATGATCAGGTCGTCCGCAAGGCAAAGGTTGCCGGAAGACAGGATGATCTTTATATCGTTCAGTTGATCGGTTCCTGCGGTGCGATTCATCTGCCGGAAAGCCGGCTGTTTGAAAGTGCTGAAGCAGCAGAAAGAAAACCGCCAAAAGACGAAACTGAACAGTGCCAATGTCAGAAATGACTTTATCAGTAACCGGCCTGACCCGTTCGACCGCTGGATCAACAGTCAGAAATTCTGATATTTTATCGCAGGTTGTATTTACCAAATAAGGTTAAAGAAGTTATATAGAAAAACTTCTTTAACCTTATTTTGCTCTTTATTCCTTTTTTTCTGCTTTTTCCCCTGTCTCATACGCTCTGATTCTGCGAAGCAGCTTTCTGTATAATTCATCCTGAAGCAGTTCCCTATGCTCATATGAAACAGGGTAATCATTCAGAAAGTCCGGGTGTTCTTCTATATATTTATCTCTTTCTGCCTGCCCGGCATTCAATAAATATTTCTCATAAAAATCCAAATCATCCAACTTCCTTTGATTCATGCCTACTCTCCTGACTTCAAAGTATGCCTTCTAAAGATCCACCACATTTTTCGATCTATTCACTAATCCTCATCTTAGAGTTTCTATCTGTAATTGTCAATAGAATTTGACTGGTAATATTTTCCATGTACTATACATAATTTCTATGATGTCAGGGTCAAAAGGTCTGAAACCACGTGTGCTTGCACACTGGTGGTAGAATGACCTTTTGACCCCAACATCAATTTCTATCAGAATAGTAAAAATGTATCCGGGGTATCACATTTGCAGAAAATTGTTCCTATATAAAAATAGCACCCTGCATGATGCAAGGTGCCGTAAATAAGTATAACTATAAATTTTATATGTTTTTCCGCTTTTAAAACGGTGTGCCATACAGATCATACGGCGTTACCTGATATACGTAATAATTCAACCAGTTAGCATACAGATTATTTGCATGGGCTCTCCATGTCAACATCGGCTTTTTGGATGTATCATCTCCCGGATAATAATTTTTCGGAATAACCGGATTTAATCCCTTTGCCGAATCTCTTTTGTATTCTGCATCCAACGTCATCCTGTCGTACTCAGGATGTCCCATGACAAAGATCTGACGACCATTCTGTGCCATACACATATACACTCCCGCCTCGTCTGAATCAGCCAGGATTGTGATACGTTCATCTGCCTCCAAAAGATCCTGCGGAACTTCTGTATGTCTTGAATGTGGTGCAAGGAACATATCGTCAAACCCTCTCACGATCGGAATCTTACGGTTTCTTACACGATGCCAGTACAGACCGGAACGCTTTTCAGGAAGCAGTACCTTGTCAATTCCATAATGATAGTAGATCCCTGCCTGGGCTCCCCCAGCACAAATGGAGCGTAGATACAACATTCGTCTTCGTCCACTCCATGATCCCTTTCAGTTCTTCCCAGTAATCCACGTCTTCAAACGGCATCTGCTCCACCGGAGCTCCTGTAATGATAAATCCGTCAAATTTTTTATTTTTAATATCTTCAAACGCTTCATAAAACTTATAAATATGACTGGTGGATGTATTCTTGGATACATGGCTTGTCACCCTCACAAATGTCACATCCACCTGCAGCGGTGTATTTGATAACGCCCGCAGAATCTGCAACTCTGTATCTTCTTTTAAAGGCATCAGGTTTAACAACCCGATACTGATAGGTCGGATATCCTGATGTGCTGCCCTGAATTCATCCATCACAAAAATATTCTCCTGCTCAAGGATCTCCTTTACAGGTAAATCATTTTGTACTCGAATCGGCATATGGCTCATCTCCCTTTTCTTTTAATATATTTTCCTCCATATGTACATAAGATCCGTCTGCCTGTACATATCCCTGCTCATCATAGCTGTCGGTATCTGTAGGAAGCTGCTTTTTTCTCAGTTTTCGATTCACAACCATACTGATGATATAATAAATCACTGCAAATGTAGGTACTCCCAGGAGCATACCCGGGATTCCAAATAATCCTCCTGCGATCAGGATAGAAAATACAACCCAGAATGCAGAAAGTCCAGTTGAATTTCCAAGGATCTTTGGTCCAAGGATATTTCCGTCAAAACTGCTGAAGCAAAATAATAAAAAATAACAAAATAAACTCCCTTTACCGGATCTGCAAGAAAGATCAGCAACGCACTTGGAATCGCCCCAATATAAGGTCCGAAAAATGGAATGACATTCGTCACACCTACAATTACACTGACCAACAGCGTATATGGTATATTTAAAATCGACAGCCCGATAAAGCAAAGTACTCCAATAATTGCAGAATCAATGATCTTACCAATAATAAATCCACCAAAAATCTCATTACTTTTGCTTCCGACATGCAAAATCAGGTTCGCCTTTGTCGGTCTGAAAATTGCATAAACGAGCTTCTTTGCCTGGCACATGAACTTTTCTTTACTGAAAAGGACATAAATGGACACGATCATTCCAATGATAAAATTCAGGATTTCACGTACCATCAGAATCACCCCTGCAGTAAGCTGCGTCATCCATTCATTCACTTTATCCATCAGATCTGTCCGCATCCAATTCTGGATAAAAGTCGTTGCCTCTTTCATCACATTTTCAAGGATCTTACCGACTGTGGAATCTGAGGAATGCATTTCATTAAATGCTTTTACAAAACGGTTCATCTGACTCGGTACATTGCCGATCATATCCCGGATACTGGTATAAAGCTGTGGAATCATCATATTCAGCAAGGCTACAATTACCGCCACAAGCAGAACCAGTGATACTAAAATTCCCACTCCTCTTGAAAAAGTTTCTTTCCGTTTCATCTTCGGACATTTTTTCAAAAAACGGAACTAATTTACTGTCAATCACCTTGACGATCGGATTCAGCAGATATGCGATCGCCAGTCCGTAAATAATCGGTTTCGCAACCGATAGAAATGACTTCACTGCATACGATATCTCGCTCAGACGCAACAACGCAAAATAGAATAAAATGCATGCCGCCACCACAAAGAACATCGCCATACTTTTAATTACCTGCTCTTTAAAATTTGAAGATCTTTTCTGAGCCGAAAGTAACTGTTCCTTTGGTGAAAGCACAGTGTCCGACTTATCATATTCAGGAAATTTTTCCCCGGCTTTCTTTTCCTCCATCTTTTTCCTTCCTTTCCTTTACGCATATGTAGATTATAACGCGGCTGACCTATAAGAGTCAACCGCTGAAAAAGGGCATATGAAAAAGCAAAATTCTTTCACATACCCTTTCAGGATCACCATACACTTCATTCCATGACCGGTAATCTCTTCTGATTCATTTTATCTTTCCTTTTTCAAATATTAGCGGCACTGGAAAGTCGCACACTCTGTGCCTTCACAATGACAGGCATCACTGCCTTCCACACTGATCTTTCCTGCATGACACTGACAATCCTCATTATACATACATTCTGTTGCCTTACAGTCAACACTACAAAGATCAGAAGGAGACCGGTCTGAAACTGCTGCATTCATATAACTGCCTTCTTTTCTCTCCTGAAAGCTGTCGCAACAGGTCTCCTGTGCAGTCTTTGCAGTATCTCCTCCCACCTGAATCTTGTCCAAATCGCACAGGAACTTGTAGTTGTGCACACATGTCTGTACCGTACATTTTAAATCCGGCATACTGATTACCTCCTCTTATTTACAGAATCAGTATCAGTATGCCGGACTTTAGAACATTTTATACATTTTTTTATGCATTCTTTCCACAGCAATATTTATATTTCTTTCCACTTCCACATGGACAAGGCTCATTTCTGCCGATCTTTTTAGCCTTACGGACTGTGCCTGACTGCTTCTGCTCACGATACAGCTTTTTCTTTGTATCAGCATCAAAGATCTTATCCCACTGCGGCAGTTCATACAGCCAGTCAGCTTTTGCATCTACCATGTTCTTGTAAAGCATCTCTTTATCAAAAACTAAAGTAACATCTGTATTCTCATCCATCGTCTCGATCGGGTTCGGAACTTTCAGACTGTCATTAATTCCATCCAGGAATCCTACCATCGTCATCACGTCCTGACCATATTTCTCTGCGAGTTCCTTTACAGTTCCTCTTACTTCCTCTTCCGGATTGTCAAGAAGCTGCTCATATATTTTTTTCTCAATCGTAAAATATCTGCTCCAGAATGTCTCCAGTTCATTCTTGGAAAGATTTCTGTCATACGCCATATCACGCCACTGATCTAATAAACTTTTTTCGCTCATTGTATATTGC
>ENA-OQIO01000680-OQIO01000680.1-human-gut-metagenome-genome-assembly--contig:-NODE-680-length-17569-cov-2.817853_pt1 | contig 17569 bp, 23 predicted proteins | sample MGYA00242573_ERZ504737 | MGnify/ENA primary metagenome ERZ504737 (study PRJEB26092, sample SAMD00036203) | human gut metagenome | host: Homo sapiens | study: EMG produced TPA metagenomics assembly of...
AATTATGCCAAGGCAAAAGATGTTTTTTGCTGCGTATAAAGCATCTGGCTACAATCGAGAGTTCTATGAAGCCCACCGGGATACGCTGGCCTTGCGCAGCGCAGCAAAAAGGCGTTTGATGCTTATAAGAAAGAGAACGGCTCTGACAAAAAGCTCCCGCGCATCAGCGAGCTGAACGCAGAGTATGCGATGCTTCTGGAACGAAAGAAAAGCTCCTATGCAGAGTACCGCAAAACAAAATCAGAAATGCAGGATTGGCTTGTGGCACAGAAAATCGTGCAGGAAATCCTGAAAGAGGACGAACAGAAGAAAGAGCAGCTGCATGAGCAAGAAGTGCGGCAGGAAGAAGAAAATAGACAAAGCAGTCGATGATGGAATGTCCGGTGCAGTGTGGGTGTAATGCTCATGCTGCACCGGGCTTTTTTTCTTTGGCAGGAACTGCCGTTAAAGCATCCGGAACGGATGCGCAGCCCGATGCCGCAGGCAGCGTTCTAAGGGGATTGGGGAGTTTCCCCAACAAGCAGAAAATCGCTTTCGTGTCACGAAAGCCCTGCTTGCAGAAGAGTGGATTCTAAAAAAATCGTTCAAAATTTGGAAGAACTTTCGATTGATTTTGTTCGTTTCTTGGAGTAGAATATAAATGAGAAATTTTAACTTGCTGCGAGTGACTTTAGACATCGAAAAAGAGGTTCCGTATGGATTTCATGACGATTAAGCAGGCTTCTGAAAAATGGGGCATCTGCACAAGGAGAGTACAGACATTATGCACAGAAGGGCGAATTGATGGTGCCGAGCGTTTAGGCCATCAGTGGGTCATTCCTATTAACGCCGAAAAGCCGAAGGATGCCAGAATCAAAAGCGGCAAATACATTAAAACAAAATCCGGAAATGGAGAGAACGAAGATGGAAAGAAAACCGTATAGTGCCGGAGCAGTGAAATTTTCGTTCTGGTTCATGGAATTTCGGAAAACCGTGCAGCTTTTGAGCGAGGGTAAGAGCTTTGCAGATATTAAAAAGTTGAATGAAGAGACAAACATCTATGGTGCACCGACAAAACTACGAGCGCAGCAGATTTATTCTACCGTAACAGCCCGTATCAAGACATTAGATGAAAGCTTTTATCCAATCTTTTTGAGCAGTGATCTTGCTACACAAAAACTATTTGTGCTGACTGCGGCTCTTTTGCATGACACGCTGTTCTTTGATTTTGTGTATGAAGTAGTGCGGGAAAAAATGATTCTTGGTTCCGATGAGCTGACGGATGCAGATATCCGGATATTTTTCAAAAATAAGCAGGAACAGAGTGAGAAAGTGGCTTCTCTTCAAGACTATACGCTGCGCCGCCTCGGTTCCTGCTATAAACGCAGCTTTATGAAGCGGGGCTTTTAGAAAGCAACCGGGCAAACAGCACAAGAAAAATACTGAAGCCAATTCTTGATATTGCATTTGAGCATTGGCTTTATGACCATGATCTTGGCATCATGGTAAAAACACTGACGGGGGTAAGATGAAATGGATTTAAGCCAAAGACTGGACGAGATGGAGCTTGCAATCCATAAGCCATCTTTCCGAAAAGGAACAGGCCGCGCAAATGAGGTCAACTATTGGGTGTTTGATTATCCACCGGAAAAGGAACTGGAAGTTCGGGAGCGTGTAGAGTATCTGAAAAATAAGAATGACCGGGGCGATGATGATTTTGAGCTTGTGGTCTTTGACCTGTATGATATCATCATTGACTTTTTGGAAAAGAAAAACTTTATGGAAAAGTGCTATGACTTTGAAAAAAAGCGAGGAATCGAGCGTATCGTCAAGGCAGTGACCAACTCCATGAAGGTGAATGACGATGACAGCCTGATCGTGCAATATATCAAAGAACATACGCCGGAGAATGCAGTCGTGTTCTTAACCGGTATCGGCAAGTGCTATCCGATTTTGCGCTCCCACAAGGTGCTTAACAACTTACATCAGGCATTTGTGCGCTGCCCGGTCGTGATGTTCTTTCCGGGAACCTATAATGAGCAGGAGCTGATCCTGTTCAATGAGATTAAAGACGATAACTATTACCGGGCATTCCGACTGGTAAAGTAATGGATGGAGGAAACTGTTATGCAGATCAAGGACATGTTCCGAAAGAAAATTGACCGTGAGATACAGGGCGTTATCATTGTCGGTCAGGGTGAAGAAACAAATGTAGCGCAGGAGCTGGAAGAGTACGTTGTGACCCGTGAGCTTCAGCGTCATTTTGCGGATTTCTTTGCAGCATATAAAAAAGGTATTCAGGGAACCACACCGAAAATGGGTGTCTGGATTTCCGGCTTCTTTGGAAGTGGTAAATCTCATTTCCTGAAAATCCTGTCCTATCTGCTTCAGAATACACAGGTCGGAGACAAACATGCCATCGACTACTTTATCGAGGATCAGAAGATTACCAATCAGATGGTGCTGGCAGATATGCAGCTGGCAGCAAACACCCCATCGGATGTAATTCTTTTCAATATTGATTCCAAAAGCGATTCGAATGGCAAAGAAAATAAAGATGCCATTGTGAACGTATTCCTGAAGGTTTTCAATGAGATGCAGGGCTTCTGCGGTTCCATGCCGCACCTTGCTGACCTGGAGCGCAGGCTTTCCGAGGAAGGACGTTTTGAAGAGTTTAAGGAAAAGTTTGAAGAAGAGTATGGCGATCCGTGGGAAAGCTCTCGTCAGGACTTCGATTTCATTCAGGATTCCGTTGTCGATGTTCTTTCTGACATGGATTTCATGAGCGAATCAGCTGCCCGTAACTGGTGCGAGAAAGCAACCGAGAGCTACCAGATCAGCATTGAGGATTTCGCCAAGCGTGTAAAGTCCTATATTGATAAAAAAGGGAACAACCATCATGTTGTCTTCCTTGTGGATGAGATCGGCCAGTACATTGGTGATGATTCTAAGCTGATGCTGAACCTTCAGACAGTGACGGAAGAACTGGGCAAGGAATGCATGGGCAAGGCTTGGGTAATCGTAACGAGCCAGCAGGATATCGACTCCATTACCAAGGTGAAGGGTAACGACTTCTCCAAGATTCAGGGACGTTTCGATACACGTCTTTCTTTGTCCTCTGCCAATGTGGACGCTGTTATCAAAAAGCGTATTCTGGATAAGACAGAGACCGCAGCACAGAGCCTGCGTCTGCTTTATGACCAGAAAGCAACCATCATCAAAAATCTGATTGTCTTCAACGACGGCGTGGAGAAAAAACTGTACGCCAACGCAGAAGATTTTGCAGAGGTTTATCCTTTTGTTCCGTACCAGTTTAATTTGCTTGCCAGCGTGCTGACCAGCATCCGTACCCACGGTGCATCCGGTAAGCACCTGTCCGAAGGTGAACGTTCCATGCTGGCTCTGTTCAAAGAGTCTGCCATGCAGCTGATGGACGATGAGATGGGGGCAATCGTGCCGTTCTATCGGTTCTATGATGCATTGGAGAACTTCCTCGACCACAGCCACAGCAGTGTGATCATTCGCGCTTATGACAACAGCTACATCAACCCGGAAAAGAAGGAAAAAGATGTCTTTGCGATCAATGTGTTGAAGACCCTTTTCCTGATTAAATATGTTCTGGAGATCGAAGCCAACGTGGACAACATCGTCAGCCTCATGATTACCAGCATTGACGATGATCGTATTTCTTTGAAGGCACAGGTGAGGATGCACTGAAAGTGCTGATGCGCCAGATGCTGATCCAGAAGAATGGCTCCATCTATGTATTCCTGACCGATGAGGAACAGGAAATTAACAACGAAATCGAAAAAGAAAATGTGGAGATGCCGGAGGTCATCACGAAGATTGCGGAGATGATCTATGAGGACATTTTCTCCAGCAAGAAGTATCAGTACCCAAGCTTCAGTGGACGGTATGCGTTCTCCTTCAATCAGACAGTGGATGACCGCCCCTATAAGGCAAACCAGAATTACGATATCGGCCTCCGTGTGCTGACCCCGTGGTATGAAGGCGGCACCGATGATGGTACGCTGCGCCTGCTCTCCGGCCAGGGCAAGGAAGTCCTTGTGGTTCTGCCGAATGATGATGCGTTCCTGACGGAAATGCGGGCATACTTAAAAATTGAGCGGTTCCTGCGCAAGAATACTTCTGTGCAGCTTGCCAAGTATGAGACCATTAAAGAAGCAAAGCGCGTAGAGATGCGGGAACGCAACGGTAATGCCAAGCTTTACCTGACGGAAGCTCTGAAAGAGGCTACCATCTATGTCAATGGCGATGTGCTGCACACCTCCGGTAAGGAACTGACCAGCCGCATCAACGAGCTATAGGCCGACTGGTGCAGACGGTTTACCATAAGCTGTCCTACATTGACGCAGCGATGGGCGAAGCAGATATCCGGAAGATGTTCAAGACCAGCAACCAGCTGTCGCTGGCACTGGGAGATACCGGAGAATCCAATGTCCACGCGCTGGATGATGTGTTGCAATTTGTGGCAGGCAACTCTCGGATGCACATGAAAACTTCTATGAAAACCATCAAGGATCGCTTTATGAAAGCACCCTATGGCTTTGTGGAAGATGACATCCATTGGCTGGTGGCACGTCTCTTTAAGCGTGGAGATCTGTCCTTTACGGTCAACGGTGAGAGCGTCAATCTGAACAACCGTTCCGAAGAGGAAATCATCGGCTACATCACTAAGAAGCAGTTCGTGGATAAGCTGCTGACGGAAGTGCGCGTCCGGGTGCCGGAAAACCAGAAAAAGGCCGTTCGCACCGTGATGAAAGAGCTGTTCAAGGTGGCACCGCCTGCCGATGACGAAGATACCATTATGAAGAACTTCCAGACTATTGTGAGAATCGGATCACTGAGATTGAGCGGCTGGAACCGAAATATGAGAATTACGCCTATCCCGGAAAAGAAATTCTGGAAAAGGGCAAGAAGCGGCTTTCCGCATTGGTGCAGATTCAGGCACCGCTGGAATTCTTTAAGACCGTATTTGACGAGCAGGACGATCTGATGGATTTTGGCGAGGACTATGAGCTATCCGTGATTTCTTTGGCAGTGAGCAGCTGACCATCTTCACCCGTGCGCTGGATATGCTGAATATCTACGAGGACAGCAAGACCTACATCGTGGATGCAGAGCTGGAAGACGTGGTGGCCAAGATGCGCACCATTGTCCGGATGCCGAAGCCCTACAAGGAGATTCCGAAGCTGCCGGAGCTGCGCGAGAAGTTTATGAACTGCTATATGCGCATTCTGGAAGAGCAGGCAGAGCCGGTCAAGGATTCCATCAATCAGGATCGGAACCGTGTCTTTGAAGTGCTGAACACCAAACCCTATAAGGATGCGAAGTTCAACCGTTATCTGGAACTCTTTAAGGAGATCATGGACGGTGCGGAGCACTGCAACAATGTTTCCACTCTGCGCAGCTATGCAGATAAGGCGGAGGCACTGAAGCTGCGCCTGCTCAACGAGATGAACGCAGAGGACATTCGCCTTGCGAAGGAGGCAGCGGCAAAGGCCGAGGCAGAGCGCAAGCGTCAGGAAGAAGAGGCGGAAAAGCGCGGCGAGACCGTGAAACCGGCAGAAAAGGTGGCAGAATCGCAGCCGGTATATAAGGTGCGCACCACGAAGAATGTTTCCATCAAGACGGTTGCCAAGACTGCATCGTGGCGGCTGGAGAGCAAGGAGGATGTTGATAAATACCTTGCTGCATTGCGCGAGAATCTGCTGAAAGAGATGGACGAAGATACAATCGTCAACATTGAACTATAAATGACAGGAGGATTGGCTCCATGAACAAGACAGCCATAAAGAATTTTGCGATTTGGGCTCGGAATAAGCTGATTGCAGATGTCAGCTATGATGCCCGCCTGATCGGTATTACGGAGGACGGCATTGCAAAGCCGTTGCCGCAGAGCTTCGGCGGCACTCAGTTCTTCGATATCGGCACTGCAGAACCGTATTCGATTTCCGGCGAGGCTGTGCGGCAGCGTGACAAGCTGATAGAGGTCATCCAGCAGAAGGAAAAGGATACCGACTACAAAACCGCATATCAGTATGTGATTGAGGAGGTTGCTTATACATGGTTCAACCGCCTGATCGCGATCCGTTTCATGGAGGTCAACGACTATCTGCCTTCCCATATCAGGGTGCTTTCTTCCGAGAGCGGAAAGCTGGAGCCAGATCTGTCACAACGCCGTTTGACGCAGAGCTGCCCTTTACTGCGGAGGAAGAGGCTCAGATTTTCCAGTTGAAGCAGGACAACAAGCTGGACGAAGTGTTCCGCATCCTGTTCCTGAAACAGTGCAACGCCCTGAACGAGATTCTGCCTGCTCTGTTTGAAAAGACAAAGAACTACACCGAGCTGCTGCTCAGCTTGTCCGTTATTGACCAGGATGGTGTAGTCTATCACCTGATTCACGATATCCCGGAGGATGACTTCAACATCGAGCGCGGTGGTCAGGTGGAGATTATCGGCTGGCTGTACCAGTATTACAATACCGAGCCGAAGGCCGCTGCATTTGCCAAGAACGGTAAGATCACCAAAGAGGAAATCCCTGCTGTAACCCAGCTGTTCACCCCAGACTGGATCGTCCGCTACATGGTGGAGAACAGCCTTGGCCGTTTGTGGGTGGAAGGACACCCGGAATGCGACCTGAAAGAAAACTGGAAATACTATCTGGAAGAAGCACAGCAGGAGCCGGAGGTGCAGGCAAAACTGGCGGAAATTCGTAAAGAGTACGCTGCCCTGAACCCGGAGGATATAAAGCTCATCGACCCTGCATGGGTTCCGGCCATATCCTCGTATACGCCTTTGATGTGCTGATGCAGATTTACGAGAGTGCCGGTTACAGCCAGCGTGATGCTGCAAAAAGCATTCTGGAGAATAACATCTACGGTCTGGACATTGATGACCGTGCCTATCAGCTGGCGTACTTTGCCGTGATGATGAAAGCACGGCAGTACAACCGCCGTATCCTCAACGGAGAAAACACCTGCCATGTCTATGCCATTCAGGAGAGCAACAGTATCAACCGTGCGCACCTGAAGTATTTCGGCGCAGGGATGGATGATATTGAGAAGAACGCCGCTAAGATGCAGCTGGAAGGTCTGCTGGACACCCTGACTGATGCCAAGGAATACGGCTCTATCCTGAATGTGGAGAGCTATAACTGGGATTTGCTGCGTCGGTTTGTGGCAGCGGAAGATACCGACGGTCAGATCAGCATGGACAGCGTGGGCGTGGAAGAAACCGCTGAGCAGCTGAACCGGCTCATCGATATCGGCGAGACCATGGCACGGAAGTATTGGGTCACCTGCACGAATCCCCCTATGCCGGAACCAGCAACCTGAGCGCCAATGTCAACAACTTTGTCAAGAAGAACTACCCGGACAGCAAAGCTGACCTGTTTGCCGTGTTTATTGAGCGTTGCCGTCAGATGACTGTAAACAACGGTTTTCAGGCAATGATCACTCAGCATAGCTGGATGTTCCTGTCCAGCTTTGAAAAGCTGCGGGAGAAGATGATGCTGACGGAAACCGTCAACATGGCGCATCTGGCGCAAGAGCCTTTGAAGAAATCGGCGGCGAAGTGGTGCAGACTACCGCTTTTGTGCGCTGTGTAAATCATGTGGACGGCTATAAGGGAACTTATTGCCGTTTGATTGAGCCGACTTCTCAGCAGGGAAAAGCGGATATGTTCATTTCTGGTCAAAATCAATACCGCGTTGGACAAATCAGCTTTTCAAAAATTCCGGGTGTGCCAGTTGCATATTGGATTAGTCCGGAGGTGCTAAAACTTTTTTGATGAAAGAACTGTTGGAAGTATTGCAGATGCTAAAAGTGGCATGACAACAACAGATAATACGCGCTTCTTGCGTCTGTGGGAAGAAGTTAATTGCCAGAAGATTGGTTTTGGATACAGCAATATTGCTGATACTCAAGATATGAAATATAAGTGGTTTCCATTTTGTAAGGGTGGAGATTTTAGACGTTGGGCAGGCAATGAAAGCTTTGTTGTCAACTGGTTTAATAATGGCGAGGAAATCCGTGTTGCAGCAGAGGGAGCAACTGGAGGTAGACTCGTAAATATTGATTGCGCCTTGAGAGAATGCCTTGTATGGACTAAAATTTCAAGTGCCAATATTAGCTTGCGCTTGAAGAAACAGGGAATCTTCTTTAGCGATGCTGCGCCGGGTGTCTTTACAAATCGAGAAACACTTTATTATTTATTGGCATTGTTAAATACCAAGTATGCAAATGAGATTATTAAACTGATTAATCCGACGCTAAATTTTGTTCCCGGAGCGGTGTCAAGCGTTCCTGTTAAGAAAGACGAAAAGAATAAAGGGAAAATTATTGAGATAGCAGAAGGAAATGTACAGTTGTCTGAACGAGATTGGGATTCCTTTGAAACCTCATGGGACTTTAAGAAACACCCATTGCTTCGCAACGTTTCCACGATTTCCGAAGCCTTTGCCCAGTGGCAGGTGGAATGCGATGATCGCTTTAACCGACTGAAAGCCAACGAAGAAGAGCTGAACCGCATTTTTATCGACATTTACGGTTTGCAGAATGAACTGACTCCGGAAGTAGAAGATAAAGATGTTACCGTGCGCAAGGCTGACTTGCAGCGGGATATCAAGAACCTGCTCAGCTATGCTGTGGGCTGTATGTTTGGTCGCTACTCGATTTATAAGGATGGCTTACTTTTTGCAGGTGAACCGTATTCCTTGCAGGCGTTTGCAGATAAGCTGAACGACCGCCCTGGAACGATTTCTGCTGATGAATTGAAATGTGCATACCGCAATGAGGGTGTTGAGATTGATGAAATGTTCTTCCCGGATGCCGACAATGTTATCCCTATCACCGATGAAGAATATCTGGACGATGATATTGTATCGCGCCTGTGCGACTGGCTGAAGGTGGTGTACGGTGCTGATACGCTGGAAGCAAACCTGGATTACATCGCAAAAGCCCTTGGCAATAAGGGCAGCACCAGCCGGGAGATCATCCGCAACTACTTCCTAAACGACTTCTTCAAGGATCACTGCCAGACATACTCTGTCACCGGTTCAGGCAAGCGTCCGATCTACTGGCTGTTTGACAGTGGCAAGCAGAACGGCTTCAAGGCACTGGTTTACCTGCACCGCTGCACGCCGGACACCATCGGCAACCTGCGTATCGACTACCTGCACAAGATGCAGCGTGTGTATGAGTCCGAAATCAACCGGATGCAGGATATGATGGATCACAGCGGGAATGCCCGCGAGGTGGCAGCAGCCTCCAAGCGTAAGGATAAACTTGCCAAGCAGCTGAAGGAGTGTCGGGAATATGATGAGAAGATCAGCCATCTGGCACTTTCCCGTATCGAGCTTGATCTCGATGACGGCGTAAAGGTCAACTATCGTAAGCTCCAGACCGCCCAAGACGGCAAGTTCTATGAGGTGCTGGCAGACAGCAAGAATATCATGGTGAAGGAAAAGAAATAAGAGGAACAGGAGGCGTTTGCAATGATTTTGTACCACGGAAGCAATGTTATCGTAGAACAGCCGAAACTTATCCGGCAAAATCGCTATCTGGACTTCGGTTTTGGATTTTATACCACCACCAACCGCGATCAGGCAGTGAACTTCGCTCAAAAGGTCACTGACCGCCGCAAAACAGGAGCCGCTACGCTGAATATTTATTCCGTAGAGGAAGCAGTGGCTTTTAAAGAGTGCAGTTTGCTGCGCTTTGATAGCCCAGATGAAGCATGGCTGGATTTTGTAGCTGAGAACCGTCAGGGAACCTATCAGGGAAAGCAGCATGATCTGATTTATGGTGCTGTGGCAAATGATGATGTGTACCGTACCATTACCCTGTATATGACCGGAGTGTTGGATAAGGAACAAACACTGGCGGCACTCAAGATTCGGAAATTGTTCAACCAGCTGGTGTTTGCAACTGAGAAGTCCCTGCAATACTTGCATTTTGAAGGGAGGGAGCTTGTATGAACGAAGATCAGTTCAGCGCAATGCTTGCAATCATTGTGCCGCCCATCATCGAACAGATTACAAAAAATAGCAATGTGGATGATGAAAAAGCGATTTCCCGCTTTTATCAGTCCAAGCTCTATCAGGAGCTTTCGGATGAAAAATCGAAATTGTGGCATTACAGCCCGATGACGCTGTATACCATGTATCAAGATGAACTTCTGACAGGCTCCTATGATTACCCGGAGGAGGCGTGAGTGATGAGCAAAGAATCCAATTTTTTGATTTATTGCATGGAGCGGTACCGTCATTTCAAAGGGCTTTCTGGTGCAGATGTAGCAAAGACTTTTGAAGAGTATGGCATCTATGGGTATATCACAAAGTATTTTGAATCACTGCACACAATGGGGGACCATTGCATCGTGCAGGATATTGACGATTATATTAGCAGCATCACAGGCAACAACCGGATCAAGGCGTAACTGCCTGTATGATATTCCCCAAAGCGGAATCTATCGAGTAAAGGAAATTGATATGGCAGAATTGAACCTGAAACAAATTATAGACCGCCTGAATGCGGAATTTACCGGGGAGACCCGGAAACTGGTTTTCTGGTACGATGACAAGGCAGAATTTGCCGATGATATGGAGACGGTGGAGCTTCAGAATGCGAAGATCTACCATCTCCAGCCGGATAACCAGTTCTATACAAAGTATTTTCTGGAACGTGTGGATAAGACCACGAATTATCTGATTTATGCACCGTTTCCGAAGCCGGATGTAAGGGACAACCATCTGGAAGACACAATGCTGTATTCCAGACGGTTCTTTGCCGACCGTGCTTCCCTCTTGTCGGTTGACCTCGGTATTGAGGAAAAGTACAAGCCGGTTATTGAGAAGCACATTAAGTTTTTCGCCAACAAAGAGCGCACTCAGCGGTTCTATGATTTGGAAATCGAAAACTTCAATGAAGAAAATATCCTTGTCGGTCTGCTAAGTGCAGTCTGCAAGGCGCGTACCTGCTCTTTTGAAGAGGTTGTGCGCATCGTGTTGACGGATGGCGAGCTGGTGGACAATGCTTTCTTGCAGGAGTTTGAAAAATACGATCTGCTGTCTGCATTCTGGCAGCTCTGTGAGCAGCATTTCGGATACACCGATACAAAACCGAGTTTGGAACGGCTGCTGGTAACATTGTTCGTTACTTATACTGGGCGATATGTGCAGGCAGAGCTTCCGGCAGCATGGAAGAGCTTTGTCTCATACAAGTCAGGCAATATCATCGCATTTCTCGATAGCCTGATGAACAGCGTCCTGTACCGGGACAAATACGACGCTCTGTCGGCGCACGTTGCCAAAGGCTGAATGTTCTTTCGGCATTTGCAGGAATGCGAGTGGACGATTTGGTGGAGTGCGACACTTTCCTTGCCGTGGATCAGGTGCTGGTAAAGTGGCTCATTGGCAGACTTGTTTCGGAAGATATCGGTGCAATCGTAAACGGATTTACCATTCCGGAACTCTGTGAAAAGCGGGCTAAAATGCACTTTGGCAGAAAGACCGGGAAAACCTATCAGATGCTTTCCAGTGCATACAGCATGGTGAAGGAAGCGGATTACCATGCCGCAGATGCTTAAAGCCAATCATCGACGATATCTTGCTGCGGATTACAATATGGATCAGCAGTATCGGAAATTCTACTATTATTACGACCAGTTGGAGAGCACGGAAAGCTTTGAGCCGCTTCGGGAGCTGGTGGAAAATATCTACACGAACGAATATCTGGCTTGTCTGCTCCCAGCATGGAATGCTGGAATCCAGCAGGATGCCGCATTTTCGGCAATTCCGTTGCAGCGGGAGTTTTACAATGCCAACCTGCGCTATACCAAGGAACGCACCGTGGTCATCATTTCGGATGCCATGCGTTACGAGGTCGGACAGGAATTGTTTGCCCGAATGCAGGATGACCCGAAATGCACGGCAAAACTTTCCGTACAACTAAGTGTCCTGCCGTCTTATACAAGGTCGGTATGGCAGCACTTTTACCGCATAAAATACTGGAGATGACGGATGACTTCCAGGTGCTGGTAGATGGTATCCTTTGCGATAATCTGGCAGGTCGGCAGCAGGTGCTGCAAAGCTATAACCCGGATAGTGTCTGTGTACAGTTCGATGATATCAAAAATCTGAAAGTGGCAGAGCTGCGAGATGTGCTGACAAAACGTCAGATCATCTATGTATACCATAATCAGATCGACGCGCGTGGAGACAAGGCAAATACCGAGGATGAGGTGTTTCATGCGTGTGAGGAAGCCGTTCAGGAAATTGTGGATTTGATTCATAGAATTTCCGTCAGCGGCAACACCTATCATTTTATCGTCACTGCCGATCATGGCTTTATTTACAAGCGTGATAAGTTGACAGAAAGTGACAAGATTTCCGGGAAAAGCACGGACAAAGCATTTGTCAATCGCAGATTTATTGTGTCTAAGGCGGCACTGGAAGATGACGGCATTGACCATATGAGCATGGGACACGTTCTGGGGAATGAGGACAGCAAGGTGGTGTCCTATCCAGTCAGCAGCAATGTCTTTAAGGTGGCCGGAGGCGGTGCTAACTATGTGCATGGCGGTTCCTCACCGCAGGAAATGCTGGTGCCGGTGCTGGAGTTTAAGATGGAGCGCGGTCATATGGAAACAAAGAATGCAGAGATTGCTCTGGTCAGCATTGTCCATAAGATTACGAACCTGATCACGTCCATGGACTTTATTCAGTCGGATGCCGTTAGCGATACTGTAAAAGCTGCAAATACCGCATTTTCTTCCTATCGGAAGACAATGAGAAAATCTCGAACGAAAACAGTTATGTGGCGGACAGTCGTGAGGAAAATGCACAGAAGCGTATCTTCCGGATGCGGTTCACATTCAAGAATAAGAAATACGACAAGGACAAGCAATATTACCTTGTGGTTTACGACGAAGAAAGCGGTCTGGAGCAGTGGAGGCAGCCTGTCATCATGGACATTGCCTTTGCAGATGACTTTGGATTCGGATTCTGATATAGAGGAGGCAGGAATTCCGTATGGAAATGATGGATATGGCGGCAGATGATACCCGTGAAGAACTGCGTCGGAAGCTGCGCAACAACTTTGACGGTCGGATCGTCCGCAAAGACCTGACAAAGAAAATAAAAGAAGGAGCGAATGTTCCGGTCTATGTGCTGGAGTTCCTGCTGGGTCAGTATTGTAGTTCAGACGATGAGACAATCATTGAGCAAGGCGTTCAGAATGTGAAACGTATTCTGGCAGACAATTTTGTCCGCCCGGATGAGGCTCAGAAAATTCTTTCCCAGTTGCGCAAGAACGGGAGCCATACCATTATTGATATGGTGACCGTGCATCTGGACATCAAAAAGGATTGCTTTTTTGCGGAGTTCTCTAACCTTGGTCTCACCAATGTGCCGATTACGGATGATTATCCGGAAAAATATGACCGGCTGCTTTGCGGCGGTATCTGGTGCATTGTGCAGCTGGAATATGAGTCTGAGGGAGACAGCAGCTTTGGAATCACGGATATAGATGGACAGCCGATTTCCTCTAAACAGAAAAGCAGAAGGACATCTCTCCCATCAGCATCCATAAGCTGACTCCGATTCAGATGCCCCATATCGACATCGAAGAAGTTCGAGAGGGACGCAAGGCATTCACACAGGAAGAGTGGATGGATGTTATGCTGCGTTCCTGCGGATATGAGCCGGAACAGCTGAACAATCGGGAAAAGTGGCTGCTGCTTGCGCGTATGTTACCGCTGGTGGAGAACAACTTCAATCTCTGTGAGTTGGGGCCGCGCAGCACAGGCAAGTCCCATATCTATAAAGAAATCAGCCCGAACAGTATCCTGGTATCCGGTGGTCAGACGACCGTTGCAAATCTGTTTTACAATATGGGGCGCAAAACCGTAGGTTTGGTAGGCCTATGGGACTGCGTTGCCTTTGATGAGGTTGCCGGAATCAAGTTTAAGGACAAAGACGGCATTCAGATTATGAAAGACTATATGGCTTCCGGCTCCTTTGCCCGTGGCAAAGAGGAAAAGGCAGCATCGGCATCTATGGTCTTTGTAGGAAACATCAATCAAAGCGTGGATGTGTTGCTCAAGACTTCCTCTCTGTTTGACCCGTTCCCGCCGGAGATGGGAACGGACACCGCCTTTCTTGACCGTCTGCATTGCTACATTCCAGGCTGGGAGATTCCGAAGTTCCGTCCGGAGCATTTTACCAATGATTACGGCTTTATCACGGATTACTTGGCAGAGTTTATCCGAGAACTACGGAAAGAACAGTATGGTGATGCGTTGGATAAGTATTTCCGCCTTGGAAAGAACCTGAACCAGCGCGATACGATTGCTGTCCGCAAGATCGTAGGCGGCTATGTGAAATTGCTATATCCGGATGGGGAGTTCACGAAGGAACAGATTGAAGAAATTCTTGTATTTGCGCTGGAAATGCGCCGTCGCGTCAAGGAGCAGCTGAAAAAACTGGGTGGAATGGAATTCTATGATGTGAACTTCAGCTATATTGATCTTGATACCTTTGAAGAAAAATTTGTTTCCGTGCCAGAGCAGGGCGGCGGCAAACTCATTCCTGATGGTATCTGCAATCCTGGACAGGTATATACCGTAAGTCAGGGTAAGTCCGGTATGATCGGTGTATTCCGCCTCGAAAGCCAGATGCTGCCCGGCAACGGAAAATTTGAACGTACTGGCCTTGGCAGCGACCGTGACTGCAAGGAATCCACGAATACGGCGTTCAATTTCCTGAAAGCTAACGGAAATCGCATCAGTGGCAGCATCAGTACTACGATGCGGGATTACATCATCAACTATCAGGATTTGCAGGGCATTGGCATGACCGGAAAGCTGGCATTGCCTACATTGATTGCACTATGCAGCATCGCTCTTGGACGGCCTACGGTCAGTACACTTGCCGTGCTGGGAGAAATCAGTATTAGCGGCACGATTCTGAAAGTGGACGAGCTTGCCAATAGTTTGCAGGTGTGTCTCGATAGCGGAGCAAAGAAAGTGTTGCTTCCGATTACCAGCGCAGCAGACCTTGGCACCGTGCCGCCGGAGCTGGTGGGCAGTTTTAATCTGATTTTCTACAGCAGCGCGGAAGATGCGGTGTTTAAGGCGTTGGGGGTAGAGTAATACTAAAGGTACGGAGGAAATGCGCCAATGGAGAAAAGTTCGCTGGATTACCGTGAAAAATTATATTCTCAAATACAAGAAGAATATGGAAAACTTGTATATACCTATACATGTCATTTTAAGATGGCTGATCGGTTGAGTAAGCGTAATTTTTGGATAAAATGGGGACAGATTGGGTTATCAGCAATATCAACAGGCGGTTTTTTGGGAGTGCTCATTTCAAATGAACAGATACTGTTATGGGCTGGTGGACTATGTTCAACAGCACTTCTTGCCCTAACAAGCTATCTGAAGGATAAGGACATTTCCACTGAAAAAACCGATCATATTAAGACTGCAAATAAGCTGTGGAAGGTAAGAGAAAAATATCTGTCACTTTTGACAGACTTTGACGAAATTAGTATTGAAGAAATAGTGCGCAAAAGAGATGAACTGTTGGATGAAAGTTCGGAAATTTACTGTGCTGCACCTTTAACTGATGGGAAAAGTTATGCTGCCGCCCAAGCTGCGCTTAAAACAAATGAAGAGCAATTCTTTACGCAGGAGGAATTAAACAGGATGCTTCCGGCGCATTTGAGGAAAAAATGAGTAAATGGGGGATGAATACATTGAGTTTGTATGTTCAAAGAAATGAAGAAGTAATATCAGCTGACAGCCGTTCTCTTATTTCAAAAAGATATTGCACTGTAACATCAGCAATGAACCGTGAGTTTTGGAATATAACAAGCGATAGACAAAATAGTATATATGTTGGCTCCTATGGAAGGGGAACTGCGATAGATACAAGTGATATTGATATTTTGATGTCCTTGCCGGAATCATATTACAACCAGTTCAACTCTGTTTATGGGAATGGTCAATCTCGTCTTCTGCAAGTAGTTAGACAGGCTATTCTTGTTCGGTATCCAAGAAGTGAAGTAAGAGCAGATGGACAGGTTGTGAAGATCAATTTTTCAGATGGAATGTTCTTTGAAATTCTGCCGGCATTCAAAAATTGGGATGGCTCATACAGATATCCAGATACAAATATGGGTGGGAATTGGCGTTCAACTAATCCAAAAGCAGAACAGGATGCCATGAAAAACAAAAATATAAGCAGTAATGGACTGCTTTTTGACACTTGCAAGCATCTACGATATGTGCGAGATAACTATTTTAGAAGCTACCATTTGTCAGGAATAGTTATTGACAGCTTCGTTTATCAAGCAATAGGAAATTGGAGATGGCTTTCCTCTGGAGAAAGTTCAACTTCAGCAGCAGGTACATACGAGAAGATTCTTTTAGATTATTATAATCAGCATTTTATGTGGGGAGCGATGCCTCTTAGCGCACCAGGAAGCAATCAACAGGTGTCTACGGATAACAGCAGAGATTGCCTGGGTAAAGTTCTTAGATATATTGCTGGTTAAATACAGCAAGGGATAATGACAATAATTAGTAGGAAGGAGGAATTGTTATGACTGATACTCGAAAGAAAGCCTCTATGTCGCAGGTGCTGGCAGATATAAAGCCTTACATAACGAAGAAGTTCATGGCGGCACCGTGTATAAATAATGTTTTGAAATCAGGGATGAGGTAGAAAGGAAAGTTCCATGACAAAAGATGAAGTAAAAAACTCAGGATGAACAGTCCGGAATCACTACAGTTTTTAAATAATGCTACAAAATTTTATAATTTAATGATGATGTATCGTTGTGCTATTCGGGAGATACAAACTAAACTTGAGGTTTTGGATGATGAATTTTCAGTTGAGAACAATCGAAATCCTATTTCTTTTATAAAAACAAGAATTAAGCAGCCCAATAGTATTTACGATAAACTGCAGAAGATGGGATATGAATTTACAACAGAAAATATACAGACATATCTCAATGATGTAGCAGGCGTTCGAATAGTTTGTGCGTTTATTGACGATATTTATATGATATCAGATTTGATTACCCAACAGGATGATATTAAAGTTATTGAAATAAAAGATTATATAAAAAATCCAAAATCGAATGGTTATCGAAGCTATCATATGATTGTTGAAATACCAGTATTTTTTGCTAAGGGTAAAACACCTATGCGTGTAGAATTACAGATTCGAACCAATGGTATGGATTTCTGGGCAACATTGGAACATCAACTTCGCTATAAAAAAGGAATTGAAGAAATGCCTGGCTATGATGAGATAAGTGAAGAATTACTTCATTCTGCAAGAGCTATCATTGAAGCAGATAATGAAATGCAGAGAATAAAAGACAAAATTGGTATGTTCCACGAAATTTAGGGAGAAAACTGAGCAAGTAGGAAGGTGGAATATATATGAAACAAGATACTTTAGAGGGCAAAGCAAAAACAAAAAATGGGGTAAAACGGCTGTGTTTTTCCATAATCTGCATTCTTCTGGAAGTGATTTTTATTATTACTATCG
>ENA-OQIO01000683-OQIO01000683.1-human-gut-metagenome-genome-assembly--contig:-NODE-683-length-17546-cov-2.463172_pt1 | contig 17546 bp, 26 predicted proteins | sample MGYA00242573_ERZ504737 | MGnify/ENA primary metagenome ERZ504737 (study PRJEB26092, sample SAMD00036203) | human gut metagenome | host: Homo sapiens | study: EMG produced TPA metagenomics assembly of...
GCCTGCGCTCCGGCACAGAGGCCACGGGCCAGATCGCAGGGCTTTGCCAAGGCGGTCGAGCTGCGCGCCGACCATCTCGATGAAAAGCTCGCCCACGTCGCCGCCATCAAGGCTACGCCGAGGAAAAGCTCCTCGCGCTCGACGGCGTCGTCCGCATCGGCGACGGGACCGCGCCGCACATCCTGTCGATCTCGCTCGTCGGCTACCCGTCGGCGAATGTCGTTACGGAACTTGGCGCACAGGGCATCTGCATCTCGGCAGGCTCCGCCTGTCATCGCGGGCAGCTGAGCCACGTCTACCGCGCGATGGGCCTTGACAAAAAGACCGCCGCGGGCGTGCTGCGTGTCAGCTTCGGCCCCGAGACGACGAAAGAAGAGATCGACGCACTCGTCTCCGCGCTCAAGGTGCACCGCGACACGCGCTTCCCCATGCTGTAATTCCACGATTCGAGGTTATTATGTTCTCCTATCTTCACCAGCCCAAGGGCTTTTACAAGCATCTTTTTCTACTGGCGCTGCCGGTCATCGTGCAGAATTTGATCACCACGTCGCTCGGCTTTCTCGATACGTTCATGGTGGGACTTCTCGGCAGCGATCAGATGTCCGCCGTCACGGTGGCGAACGTGCCAGTCTTCATCATCCAGCTCGTCGTCTTCGGCCTGCAAAGCGGCTCAAGCGTGCTCATCAGCCAATACTGGGGCCGCGGCGACCGCGAGAGCATCAACCGCGTCATGGGCATCGGCTTTATGATCGCGGGCGGCGTGAGCGTGCTGTTTGCCGCCATTCTGTGCGCGTTTCCCGCGCAGGTGCTCTACCTCATCACCGACAATCTGACACTCGTGGAGCTGGCCGAGCCGTACCTGCGCATCGTCGGCTTCTCCTACATTTTCAACTCGCTTTCCTCCATCTACATCGGCATGCAGCGCAGCATCGAAAATCCGCGCTTCGGCATGATTGTCTTCGCGATCTCGATGCTCTGCAACACGCTCGGCAACTATGTGCTGATCTTCGGCAAGCTCGGTCTGCCCGCGCTCGGCATCACGGGTGCGGCGGTAGCGACGCTTCTGTCCCGCGTGGTGGAGTTCGTCGTCGCGTTCTCCTACGCGTTCCGCTGCCGCACGATGCCGCTCATAAAGCACGCCATTCTCCGCCCCGGCATGGACATGCTGCGTAAATTCCTGCGCTACAGCGCGCCGGTGCTCATCAATGAGACGCTCTGGGGCACGGGCTTTTCGATGATCACGGTCATCATGGGCCACATGGCAAATAGCAGCGATCTCATCGCCGCCTACACGCTTGCGGGCAATATCGACAAACTGATGACCTCCGGCGTGTTCGGCATCGCGGCGGCGGTATCCGTCATCGTCGGCAAAGAGATCGGCACGGGCAACTTAAAGGGCGTTTACAACATCGGCCGCGCGCTGTGCTTCACGGCGTTCGCGTTCGGCATTGTGCTCGGCCTCGCCGAATACACGATGTTCGTGACGCTGATGCGCCCGTTCGTCATGCCGCTCTTCTCGCTCTCGGCGGTCGCCGAGCGGCTTTGCAGTGTGATGCTCATGTGCTATGCCTGCGCCATCCCGCTGCACAGCTTTTCAACCACGATGGTCGTAGGCGTGCTGCGCGGCGGCGGCGATGTGAATGCCTCGCTTGTGATCGACAATTTCCCCCTCTGGTGCGGCACGCTGCCCATCATGTGCCTTTTAGGCCTTGTGCTCAAGGTGCCGAACGAGGTCTTCTGCCTCTGCCTGATGATCGAATACATCATCAAGTCCCCCATCGGCCTTTACCGCCTGCACTCCGGCAAGTGGATCCACGACATCACCCGCATCGACGAATAACAAAAAAGCGGAAGGGCGCTGCCCTTCCGCTTTTCCATTCTCATTGTCAAGTTTTTACCGCGCGCTCCCGCCGCATTTCTCTCAGCACCGGCACGCTGACACACAGCGACGCCGCCGCAAAGAACGCGATGCCGACCATGCGGTTCACGCTGATATGCTCGTGGTACACGACGACCGCCAGCGCCGTTGCCAGAATGGGCTTGACGAGATAAACGAACGACGCCTCCGTCGCAGAGGTGTACTCCGTGATCTTCGCCGTGAGCAGAAAGCCGATGGCCGCGCAGCCGATGCCGACATGGCACAAAAGCAGCGTCGTTTTGAGCGTAAAGCCCGTAAAAAACGGAATGCCCGCGAATATCTCCAGCCCCAGGCCGCTGTAAAGCGCACCGACCGCCGGAATCTCACCGAGCAACAGCAGGAAAAGGAGCTCCAGACCGCCGATGAGCATGTTGAACGTCGTGATCACGAGCGCGCCGAGCCGCGGCAGACGCAGCTTGCAGAGCGTACCGTAAGTGGCAAACAGCAGCGTGGCGGTGATGATCTCCAAAAAGCCGCGCAGGCTGATCTCAAGGTGCGCGGGATTGAGGATGAAGAGAATGCCGACAAGTTCCACGCCGATGGCCAGCAGATGGTTCTTTTTCAGCGGCTCATGCAGGATGAAGTGCGCCAGCGCCACCGCGAACACAGGATTGCCCGAGTAGATAATCGATGTAGCTGAGGCGTCCATGTGCAGCACCGCCATCTGCAAAAGCGACATGTGCAGCGTCACCGTCAGAAAACCGAGCAGTGTGAAATAGCCCCAGTCCGCCTTTGTAAGCTGGATATCCCGCTTTTTGAGGTCGTTCAGCGCAAAGGGCATCAGCGCAGCCGCGCCGAGCAGCACACGCTCGACTGTCACCTGCATGGGTGCAAACGCGCCGCCGAGCGCCTTGAGCGCGACCTCCGTCGTGGAATAGAGCATCGCGGCAAGCAGGATATAGAGATATCCCCGTTTCCGATCAGTCGTCATCTTCTTCCTCCTGTGCCTCGCCTTTGGCGAAGCAGCATCATTGTATGCCCCGCTGTGTTAAAATGCAATCCCAATCCGCTTTGTTCGGACGAAAATGCCGCCCCGAATCGGGGCGGCATTTTGATTGCGGAACAGAAAATTACTTGGCAGTCTGCGCGCCTTCTTGCTCTCCCACTTGGTCACGCAGCAGGCGCAGGAGATATCGCCCGTGATGTTGAGGCAGGTACGGCCCATGTCGAAGAGACGGTCGATGCCGTAGATGATCATGATCATATCGACGGGAATGTTCATCGCCTCGAGCACCATAGCGAGCATGATCATGCCCGCGCCCGGCGTACCGGCGGTGCCGATGGAGCAAGCGTCGCGGTGACGACGATCGTGACCATCTGCCAAGGGTCAGCGTCATGCCGCAGCAGGTGGCAAGAAAGATGGTGGCGACGCACTGATAGATGGCGGTGCCGTCCATGTTGATCGTCGCGCCGAGGGGGATAACAAAGGAGGAAACGTCGCCCTCCGCGCCCAGCTCATCCGCGCACTCCTTGCTCAGGGGGATCGTGGCGGCAGATGAGGTGGAGGTAAAGGCGAAAATCATCGCGGGGGATGCCTTCTCGAAGAAGGTGAAGGGGCTGATGCCCGCAAACGCCTTGGCAGAGAAAGAGTAGCAGAGGACTGCATGGACGATGTAGCCGAGGTACGCGCAGCCGAGCACCACGGCAAGAGAGCCGAGATCTCAGGGCCCTGCGTGGCGACGACCCACGCCATCATCGTAAACACACCGATGGGGCTGAGGGCAATGATGAACGCCATCACGCGCTCGATGACCGCATAGAGCGTGGAGACCAGGTCCTTGGCAAGCTTGCCCTTTCGCCCGCGGCAAGGATGCCGCCGCCGAACATCAGGGCGATCACGATGACCTGCAGCATGTTTGCGTCGGTGAAGGATTTCCACATGTTGCTCGGGAAGATGGCGACCAGGGTATCCATGAAGTTGGCGCTGGTGGCCTTATCCCAGACCGCGCCGTCCTCCAGCGCGAGCGTGGGGAACCAGCCTGCATTGTTGAAGAGGTTGGCGAATACCAGGCCGATGACGCAGCCGCGGCCGTGGTGACAAGGAAGTAGGCGACCGTCTTCCAGCCGACGGAGCCGACCTTCTTCATATCGCCCATGGAGATGATGCCGTCGATCATCGACAGCAGCACGACGGGGACGACGATGAACTTGAGGAGGTTGACGAAGATGGTACCGAAGGGCTTTAAGTAGTTGGTCGTGAACTCGGGTATTCCCAGCATATAAAAGGCATAGCCGGCCAGAATACCGAGCAGCAGCGCAATTCCGATCTGCTTCGGCAAGCTTAGTTTTTTCTTTTCCATACAACACACACTCTCTTTTAAAAAGTCCTCCATTTATAGGCGCTATCAATAGGAGGTATGGGTATTTTACATCATCAAAACAGTCTTGGCAAGTCCTTTGCAGGAAAAATTTCGTTTTGCTGCCCGCATTTTTGCACAAAAATGATGGATATCTTTCATGTAAATTGGTCAAAATTCCGGCTTGCAATCTTGCCTGCTTTCGGGTATTCTTGGTCAGACGACAACAAACGAACAGGAGGAACGACCCATGATGCTCTGCACCGCGCCGAAAAAGAAAAATTCCTCTCTCGGTATTGCTGTTTCCGTTTTTATTGATATTGTTTCTTTTGACCGGTAAGTTTTCTTACCGGTCTTATTTTTGCCCGCACGGGGCCCAACCATGTTTATTCAAATGAGAATAAAAATAAGAAGAAAGCAAAGAGGGAAAATCACATGAAGAAAGATCTCGGACACGAAGCCATCTACGACGCCCGACAGCTGGGCACCCCCAGAATGCTGATCCTGGGCCTGCAGCACATGTTTGCCATGTTCGGCGCGACGGTGCTCGTCCCCATTCTGGTCCAGCGCTACGGCCTGCCGCTCTCCATCCAGACGACGCTGCTGTTCGCCGGTCTCGGCACGCTGCTGTTCCACGTGTGCACCAAGTTCAAGGTCCCCGCGTTCCTCGGCTCCTCGTTCGCCTACCTCGGCGGCTTCTCCACGGTCGCGACGATGCCGCCTATGAAGGTCTCGATCCCGAAACGAAGCTCGCCTACGCGCTCGGCGGCATCGTGATCGCAGGTCTCCTCTACCTCGTGCTCGCGCTCCTCTTCAAGGTGCTCGGCGCGAAAAAGGTCATGCGTTACTTCCCTCCCATCGTCACGGGCCCGATGATCATCATGATCGGCCTGAACCTCTCCGCTCCGCCATCAATAACGCCTCCACCTGCTGGTGGCTCGCCCTCGTCGCTATGGCCATCATCGTGGTCGCCAACATCTGGGGCAAGGGCATGGTCAAGATCATCCCCATCCTGCTCGGCGTCGTCGGCTCCTACATCGTCGCGGTCATCGCCAGCGCCTGCGGCGCGCAGCTGCCCGATGCAGAGGGCGTGATGCAGCCGCTCGTCAACTTCGCCGCCGTCAACAAGGCGAATCTCATCGGCCTTCAGAAGTTCGTCATCGCGAAGTTCGACGTTTCCGCCATCCTCGTCATGGCACCCATCGCCATCGCCGCCATGATGGAGCACATCGGCGACATCTCCGCCATCTCCTCCACCACCGGCCGCAACTTCATCGAAGATCCCGGCCTGCACCGCACACTGCTCGGCGACGGTCTTGCCACCGCCTTTGCCGGCATGTTCGGCGGCCCTGCCAACACCACCTACGGTGAGAATACCGGCGTTCTCGCCCTCTCCAAGGTCTACGACCCCCGCGTTGTCCGCCTTGCGGCCATCTACGCCATCATCCTGAGCTTCTCCCCCAAGTTTGACGCGCTCGTCAACTCCATCCCCGCGGCCATCGTCGGCGGCGTCAGCTTCATCCTCTACGGTATGATCTCCGCGGTCGGTGTGCGCAACATCGTGGAAAACCAGGTCGACCTCACCAAGTCCCGCAACCTGATCATCGCAGCGGTCATGTTCGTCAGCGGCCTCGGCTTCAGCTCGGTCGGCGGCATCACCTTCACCGTCGGCGGCGCGGCGGTCACGCTCTCCGGCCTTGCATCGCGGCCCTGTGCGGTGTCATCCTGAACGCCATCCTCCCCGGCAACGACTACGAGTTCGGCGTCAGCGTCACGGGCGACAAGTCCGCCGACCTCGGCAGCTACTAAGAAGCAAATTTCAAAAAGCAAATCAAAAAGGAAGCGGCACGCGCCGCTTCCTTTTTTCGCTTCTTCGTGCTATACTCTGTCCAAATCCTTTGCAGGAGGCATCATTTATGGAAAGCATCAAGCCCGGGCGTTACCGCCACTTCAAGGGCAAAGAATATGAGGTCCTCGGCGTCGCACGTCATTCAGAGACGGAGGAGGAGCTCGTCGTCTATCGCGCGCTGTACGGCGACTTTGGCCTCTGGGTGCGGCCCGTGAGCATGTGGAACGAGACTGTCGAGCGCGACGGCAAGACGTTCCGCCGCTTCACCTATATCGGCGAATGACGGGCTATACGCTGATTCGCGCCAAGCGCCGTACGATGTCCCTGCAATTGGACCGCGACGGAAATGCCGTCGTCCGCGCCCCCTACGGCGTCAAAAAAGAGTTCATCGACCGCTTTGTCGCCGAGCACGAGGACTGGCTTACCCGCGCCCGCGAAAAACAGCAGGCGCGCCGCCTTGCCCATCCCGAGCCGACGGACGAGGAGCGCAAAGCGCTCATCGCGCGTGCGAAGGAATACCTCCCGATGCGCGTCGATTACTGGAGCGGCATCATGGGCCTCACGCCGGCGGGCCTCAAGATCACGTCCGCGCGCACGCGCTTTGGCTCGTGCAGTGGGAAAAACAGCCTTTGCTTTTCCTGGCGGCTGATGCAGTATCCGCGCGAAGCCATCGACTATGTCGTCGTCCACGAGCTCGCACACATCCGCCACCACGACCACTCCCCCTCGTTCTACGCGCTCATCGAGCGCTACATGCCCGACTGGCGCGAGCGGATGAAGCTGCTGAAAGAATAAAAAGAGACGCTCTGCAGGCGTCTCTTTTCATCATAATATGGTAGTCCGACCTTCTCTTACTTGTTGAGCTTCAGCCGGAAGTCCTCGCCTTCGGCGGCATACTCCACTTTATAACCCTGCTTTTCGGCAAAGCGGGTGACGTTTTCCACGCAGGTCATGCTGTCGACCAGCACGTCAAGAGACGCAGGCGCGTTCTTCTTCACCTCGTTCTGCACCATCACCACGGGCATGGGGCAGGAATATCCTCTTGCGTCGATCATGCTTTCGCCTCCTCCTTTTTCGGCAGATTCAAAATGACGACCACGAGCATCACAACAAGGCCGAGCACGACGGCGATCTTACCGGCAGTCGAGATACCGCCGACAATCAGCTCGCCCGCCTCGCTCTTGGAGTCGGGATTGCCCGCAAGGCCGAAGTTGTGCGCGAGCGCCGCGCGACGAGCATACCGAACACGGTGACGGCACTGTCGCCGTTGCCCTGCGCGGCCAGAATGAGCTGGCGCAGCGGGCAGCCGCCGAGCAGCACGCTGCCCCAGCCGACGAGCACCATGCCCAGCAGATTCCACAGGTGCGCGCTGTGCGCGATGGGCTGGAGCGCGAAGCCGAGGTGGAACTTGCCCATGGCGAGGTTGCCGACCAGCGTGACGACGAAGATGGCAACAAAGCCATAGAGCAGGTGGAAGTCCTTGAGCATGAACGCGTCACGCAGGCCGCCGACCATGCAGAGCCTGCTCTTCTGCGCGAGCGCGCCAACAACGAGCGCGATGACAAGCGCGATCCAGAACGGCGCGCGCATCGAGCCCGGGCCCTCTTCCGAAAACTTGAACAGCGCGGGCACGGTGACGACGAGGATCAGCAGCGCGGCCATCACAGTCGGCAGCACGCCGCCCTCCGCCTTGTGCGCTTCGTACGAGCGCTTGAGCGAAAATCCCTTCTTGAGGCACGCGATACCAACGAGGATACCGATGATGAAGCCGATCAGTCCGACGAGCGCGTTGAGGTCACCGCCGCGAGGCGCAGCACCATGCGCAGCGGGCAGCCGAGGAACGCCAGCGCGCCGATGACGACGAGCGCGCCGAGCACAAAGCGATCGCGGGCGAAGAGCGGCGACGCGCCTTGAACTCCTTGCTTCGCAACGCTCATGATGAACGCGCCGAGCACGAGGCCAATGATCTCAGGGCGGACATACTGCACCTTTGCCGCGCTGTGCAGGCCCACCGCGCCGGAAATATCGCGCAGAAAGCACGCGATGCAGAAGCCCATGTTCGTGGGGTTGCCGAGCGCCGTTAAGATGAGCGCCGCAAGGCCCACTGCGCGCCCGCAATAATGACGCCCAGATGTACTTTTTTCATTTTCTCCAATTCTCCTTTTTGATCGTTGACAAAATCAACACTTTTTGTCGAAAACCAGTATATCGGTTTATCTTTTGAAAAACAAACGGTATTCATAGATGAAAGAGGGGGAACCATCGTTTTTTTCGATGGTTCCCCCTCTTTTCTTCAAATCATCAGCTCGTAAAAGCCGTCGACCTCCAACCCCTCCGCCTCGGTCAGCGCGGCGAGCGCGGCGCGGTCCTGGACCTCCGCGCGCCACGACATACCGCAGTCCGCCGTCAGCTCACGTGGGACGGGGATGAGCCGCCCGGGCAGGCCCTTCGCCCGGCAGAGCTTTTCCATCGCGATGGCCGCGGCCGTCGTGTGGAAGGTGATGACGAGCCATAGCTTTTTCTCTCTCATGTTGCAATCTCGCGGAGCGCGGTGACCGCGGCGTCCGCTTCCTCTTCCGTATTGTACCAGCCGAAGCTGAAGCGCACCGCGCCCTGTTCCTCAGTTCCGAGCGCTTGTGCAGGCGCGGCGCGCAGTGCGCGCCCGGGCGGGTCGCGATGCCGTAGTCCTCGGACAGGATATCCGATACCTCGCCCGAGTCCATGTCGCCGATGTTGAGCGCGGCGACCGCCGTGCGCTCATGGTCAAAATCGCCGTAGAGCGCCACACCCGGAATTTTCTTGACGCCCGCGACAAAGCGGCGCAGCAGCACCATTTCATGCGCGTGGATGGCCTCAACGCCCGGTCTCCTGTAAAAAGTCGAGCGCGGCGTTCAGCCCGCGATACCGTGGCCGTTGAGCGTGCCCGCCTCTAGCCGCGTCGGCATCTGCTCGGGCTGCTCGTGGAGATAGGTCTGCACGCCCGTGCCGCCGACCTTCCAGGGGTTGATGTCCACACCCTCGCGCACGCACAGTCCGCCCGTGCTGCGGGCCCATCAGCGATTTGTGCCCCGTGAAGCACAGCACGTCGATGTGCATCTGCTCCATGTCGATGGGCAGCACGCCCGCGCTCTGCGAAGCATCCACAATGAACAAAAGGTCGTGTTCGCGCGCAAATGCGCCGATGCACGCCAGATCCAGCGTGTTGCCCGTCAGGTTCGAGGCATGCGTGCAGACGACGGCGCGGGTATCGGGACGCAGCAGCCGTTCAAAATCGGCGTAGTCGATGTTCCCCTGCCGGTCTGCGGGAACAAAGCTCAACTTGACATTGTTTTCCCGTTCCAGCCGGTAAAGCGGTCGCAGGACAGAGTTGTGCTCAAGGTCGGTCGAGATCACATGCTCGCCCGCGTGGATGCAGCCATGGATGGCGATGTTCAGCGCCTCGGTCGAGTTACAGGTGAACGCCACGTGGTCAGGCCGCTTGCAGCCAAAGAGCGCGGCGAGCTTGTAGCGCGTGTCGTAGATCACGCGCGAGGCGGCAAGCGCCTCCTCGTGCGTGCCGCGCGCGCTGTTGCCAAGCTCCCCATCGCCGCGACCACCGCGTCGATGACCTGCGGCGGCTTTCGCAGCGTGGTCGCCGCGTTGTCAAGATAGATCATCTTACGGACGGACGACGCGGTCCGCGCCGCTCATCTTTTCGACGATGACGTACATGTTCGTCACCTCGCCGACGGCGAGCTTTTCCTTGAGGTCGTAGAAGTTGAGGCACGTGCCGCAGCTCATGATCTCCACGCCGCGCGCGGCCATGCCCTTGAGGTCTTCGAGAGACTCCGAGCCCTCGCACGTCAGCTTCACGCCGCCGTTGTAGCAGAGGATGGTGTCGGGCAGAGTCTCCTGCTGGCTCAGGGCGAAGACGAACGCCTTCATCAGCGCGCCGCCGAGCTCGTCATTGCCGCTGCCCATCTTGTCAGACGACAGCACCACGACCGTCTTCGGCTTGCCGCAGGTGTAGCACTCGCCGCTCTGCTCCTCCACCTTGGCGTTTTCCCCCACGGTGATGGTCACGCGGTACTCGTTTTCGCCGAGCTTTTCGGTTTTGGACGTGCAGCCCTTGCTTGCGGCCAGCTTGCCGAGGTTCTGCACCGCAGTCTCATTGTCGACCAGCGTTTCGACCGTTCCGGCGCCGCCGAGCTCCTGCATCGCCTTCTGCGTCTTCACAACAGGATGGGGCAGCCGTCGCCCATGGCATTGACTTTGATCGTCATTTCTATCGCTCCTTATCACAGGGTTTGCACCCGTTATTTCTTTCTAACTATAACAGATTCCGCGCGAAGTGACACAACTTTTTTCTCCCGCCGCGAATTTTTTCATGGTTTTTCCCGTTTTACCGTGCTGTTATCATTGATTTTTTCGATGCAGTCTCCGCCTTGCGCCGTTTGCAGCAAATTGATAAAATGAGAAAAGTTTGTATCTTTCTGCGCATTCCGCGCTCTAACAGGCAGAAAGAAGCGGAAAGGAGACCCTGCATGGACGAATTTGACGAGATCTGCCGGCGCTGCACACCCGTTGTCTACCGCTTCCTGCTCTCGCTCTGCAAGGACGTCTCCCTCGCCGACGAGCTGACGGCGGAGACGTTCTATCAGGCGTATCTGCACATCGACACATTTCGCGGCAACTGCCGCGTCGAATCGTGGCTCTGCCAGATCGCCAAAAATGCCCTCGCAAAAGAGCTCCGCCGCCAAAGGCGCGCCGTCCCCTTCGAGGAAACGCACGAGTTCGCCGCGCCGGACGACATTTTTGAGCTGCTGGCCGACAAAGAACAGGCCATGCGCATCCACGCCTCCCTGCACCGGCTCAAAGAGCCGTACCGCGAGGTCTTCACGCTGCGCGTGCTCGGCGAGCTGCACTTTCGCGACATTGCCGACCTGTTCGGCAAATCCGAGTCCTGGGCAAAGGTCACATTTTACCGCGCCAAGGACAAGCTGATCGAAGATATGGAGGAACACCATGAACATTGACTGCCGCGTCATCGGCGACCTGCTACCGCTCTACGCCGACGAAAGCTGCTCGGACGCGAGCCGCGCTCTCGTGGACGATCACCTCAAAACCTGCCCCCGCTGCCGCGAAACGCTCGCGCGGATGAAAAGCGAGCAATTTCTCCCCGCCGCGCAGGCCATCGACCCGCCTGCCGTCGCCGACTATGCGCAAAAGGTCAAACACCGTCGCCAGAAACGCGGCACACTCCTGACTGTCGGCGTCATCGTCCTGATCGTATTGCTCTCGCTCACCGTCGCCGCGTGGATGAACCTTGTCCGCGCACAGCACCCCTACGTCCCCGTGGTTGAGGAGAGCGTCTGCAACCTTGCCGCCGGAGAGGTACAAACCTTTGCCGACAGCTGCGACGGCCGCCGTCTTTTTACGAACAGCACGCGCATCGCCGTCACCTTCCGCGCGGATACGCCGCAGAACGGCACGATCACGCTCTGGAACATCACCGATGTCACAAAGCCCTACCCGGCCATGTTCTACGAGGTCGACGGACGCACCGCGCGCTGCGAATTCACGAATCTTTCCTCCGCCGAACGCTACTTTGTCCTCTGCGACGGTCTTTCCGGCGACGTGACTCTCTCCGACGGACGCCCGACGGACCTTTGGGAGAGCTTTCTCGATCTGCTCCACACCCTCTTCCCGCGCTGACGGCGAAAACACGGCGGAGTTGACAAAGGCGTTTCGCTTCTCTACAATAAAAGCAGTTTTTCAAGGAGGAGGTGCGCGCCATGAACGACAAGCTGCGTCTCACGCAGATGACAAAGGCGGCGGGTTGAGCCGCCAAGCTGGGGCCGGGTGCCCTGACAGAAATTCTTGCTGACCTGCCGAATGTGTCGAACCCCGCGCTTTTAGTCGGCTACGACAGCAGCGACGACGCCGCCGTGTACCGCGTCTCCGACGAGGTCGCCGTCATTGAGACGGTCGACTTCTTCACCCCCATTGTGGACGATCCGTATCTCTTCGGTCAGATCGCCGCGGCGAACGCGCTGAGCGACGTGTACGCCATGGGCGGCGAGCCGAAACTCGCAATGAACCTCCTGTGCGTGCCAAACTGTCTGCCGAAAGAGGACATTCGCGCCATTCTGGAGGGCGGACATGCCAAGCCGTCGAGGCCGGATGCGTCATCGCGGGCGGCCACACCATTCAGGATAACGAGCCAAAGTACGGCCTGTGCGTCACGGGATTCGTCCATCCCGACCGCATCCTCAAAAATGTCGGCGCGCAGCCGGGCGATGTGCTGGTGCTCACCAAGCCGCTCGGCAGCGGCGTGCTCACGACCGCCATCAAAGCAGACTCATCTCCCCCGCCGCCCGCGACGCGTTTATGCCCACATGGCGACGCTCAACAAAAAGGCGGGCAATGCCGTGCGAAGCGCCAAAAATGTCCACGCCTGCACCGACGTGACAGGCTTCGGCCTACTCGGTCACAGCTATGAGATGGCAAGCGGCAGCGGCGTTACCATCCGCCTGCACGGCGCAACGCTCCCCCTGATGGACGAGGCGCGCGATATGGCCGAGATGGGCATCATCCCCGCGGCGCTTACCGCAACATGGACTATGTGAAGCCGCATCTCACGGTGCTGCTCACGGCGCAGCAGGTCTTCCTCGACCTCGCCGCCGACCCGCAGACCTCAGGCGGCCTTCTCGTCGCGCTCCCGCGCGAGGACGCAGAGCCGCTTCTTCGCGAGCTCCAGACCTTCGCCCCCTGGAGCGCCATCGTCGGCGAAGTGAGCGAGCTGCGCGCACCGCGCTGGAATTCGACTGATCCAAACGGAACGCAAGCAAAACAGGAGCTGAATGCCAAGGCATTCAGCTCCTGTTTTATATTCGCACCTCATTTCGCGTCCGCAGACGCAAAACATTTTCTAATCCGTATTTACTGACGACATGTGCGTCAGTAAATACACTTTGCACGGAGTGAGTGTCGAGCCAAGGGCGAGGCACAGAACGCAGTGAATCTTTTACACAAACAAGTGACTTATGTCACTTGTTTGTGTAAGTCACGTGCAGTAGCTCATGGCACCGCTCTTCCCCGTATTCCGCCATCATCTGGGCGACCACGGGGTTTCGCTCCGCGCGCTTGAACATTGCCGCGTTGTCGGAAAGGTGCAGGCCATCGCCGCGCTTTTCCTTGCTCTTCTTGAGGCCGTAGGGCTGGCCCGCACCGCCGACGCAGCCGCCCTGGCAGGTCATCACCTCGATAAGGTGATAGAACTTCTTGCCCTCGTCGATTTCCTTTAAGAGCTTTTTTGCGTTGGCAAGGCCGTTGACGACCGCGAGCTTGAGCTCGGTGTCGCCGATCGTCACGCTCGCCTCCTTGATCGGCGCGTCACCGCGCAGGCCGAGGATGCTGATCTCGCGCAGGCGTTTTTGCTCTTATCCGGCAGGCAGTGGCGCACGACCGCCTCGGCCACGCCGCCGCTCGTGCCGTAGATGACCGCCGCACCAGAGCCGAGGCCGAACGGCAGGTCGGGGGACTCAAGCTCCAGCTCGCCGAGCTGGATGCCCGTCTCCTGCATCATGTCGATCACCTCGCGCGTGGTGAGCACAAGGTCGACGTCGGGTCGACGTCGTGGATGAACTCGGGGCGCGCGGCTCCATCTTCTTCGCCGTGCAGGGCATGATGGCGATGTGATAGGTCGTGCGGCCATCGGCAGCGTCCTTCGCGCCGTACTTGTCGCGGAAGATCGCGCGACCATCTCCATCGGCGACTTGCAGGTCGAAATGTTCTTCAAATACTTGGGGTTCTCGTTTTCGAGATACTTCACCCACGCCGGGCAGCAGGAGGTGAACATTGGGAACGGGCCGCCGTTTTTCAGGCGCTCGAGGAATTCTTCGGATTCGGCGATCGTCGTAAAGTCCGCGCCGAACGTCGTGTCGTACACCTCGTCCACGCCCATGAGCTTGAGCGCCGTGACGAGCCTGTCGAGCACGTTTTCGCCCGCGGGAAAGCCGAACGCCTCGCCCACGGCCACGCGCACGGCGGGCGCGATCTGAATGACGACGCGCTTGCTGGGGTCGTGGATGGCACGCCACGCCTCGCCGATCTGGTTTTTCACCGTGATGGCGCCGGTAGTGCACACTGCCGCGCACTGGCCGCAGCTCACGCACTTCGTCTCGGCGAGCTTGCGGTCAAAGGCGGGCATGACCTGCAAATTGCTGCCGCGATAGGCAAAGTTCAAAATGCCCATGCCCTGCATCTCCTCGCACACGCGCACGCAGTCGCCGCAGAGGATGCACTTGTTCGGGTCACGCAGCACCGCGGGCGACGAGCTGTCGATCTCGTAGTGCTCGCGCGTATCGGGGAAGCGAATTCTGCGCACACCGAACTGCTGGGCAAGCTCCTGTAAGCGGCAGTGGCCGCTCTTTTCGCAGGTGGTGCAGTTGCAGTTGTGCGAGGCAAGCAGCAGCTCCAGAATGACGCGCCGGTGCTTGAGAAGCCGCGCGCTGTTCGTGCTGATGCGCATGCCGTCGCGCGGCTCCATCGAGCAGCTCGCGTCGATCTTGCCGGTCTTTTCATCCTCCACCACGCACATGCGGCACGCGCCGTAAACGGAGAGGTCGGAGTAATAGCAGAACGTCGGCATTTCAATACCGGCCTTACGGATGACGGAGAGCACGTTCTTTTCCCCATCGAAGTTGACGCGCTGACCGTCAACGATCATCATACCTTTTGCCATGTCTCAGTCCTCCTCTTCAATGGCGTCGATCGCGCGAACGGACACGCGCCCCAGCATGCGCCGCAGTGGATGCACTTGTCGTTGTCGATCGTATGCGGCATGCGGATCTCACCGGAGATGGCCTCCATCGGGCAGTTGCGCTTGCACTTGCCGCAGCCCTTGCACAGCTCAGGCTTGATGACAAGGCGGCGCTTGCGGCCGTTGCAGATCGGGCAGTGGTGGTCGACCACATGGCGCAGATAGTCCTGGCGGAAGTGGCGCAGCGTGCTCTGTACGGGCTTGCACGCGCTCTGGCCGAGGCCGCACAGTGCCGTTTCCGAAATGGTCTTGGAGAGCTCCTGCAAAAGGTCAAGGTCCTCAAGGCTTCCTTCGTTTGCGATGATGCGGTCCAAAATCTCCAGCATGCGCTTTGTACCCTCACGGCAGGGAACGCATTTGCCGCAGCTTTCGTTCTGCGTAAAGCGCATGAAAAAGCGCGCGGTCTCGACCATGCAGGTGTCCTCATCCATGACGACGAGGCGCCCGAGCCGATCATGCGCCGATGCTCTTGAGCGAGTCGAAGTCGAGCGGCAGGTCAAGATGCTCGTCGCTCGCCGTGGTCGCACCGCCGGAGGGGCCGCCGATCTGCACGGCCTTGAATTTTTTTCCGTTCGGGATGCCGCCGCCGATGTCGAAAACGACCTCGCGGATGGTCGTGCCCATCGGCACCTCGATAAGGCCCGTGTTGACACGTTGCCTGTCAGGGCGAAGGCCTTCGTGCCGGGGCTCTTCTCCGTGCCGATGCTATGGTACCACTCCACGCCGTTTTTGATGATGAGCGGGACGTTGGCAAACGTCTCCACGTTGTTGAGCACCGTGGGCTCTGCCCACAGGCCATGCTCGATGGTGCGCGGAGGTTTGACGCGCGGCATGCCGCGGTTACCCTCGATCGACGCGGTCAGGGCGCTGCCCTCACCGCAGACGAACGCGCCCGCACCCTTGTTGACGTGGATGCGGAAATTGAAATCGCTGCCAAGGATGTTCGTTCCGAGAAGGCCCATCTCCTCGCGCGAGCGATGGCCGTTTTCAGGCGGTTCACTGCCAGCGGATACTCCGCGCGCACGTAGATATAGCCCTCGTCGCTGCCGACGGCGAGACCCGCGATCATCATGCCCTCGAGCACGCTGTGGGGGTTGCCCTCCATCACGCTGCGGTCCATGAACGCACCGGGGTCGCCTTCGTCGCCGTTGCAGACGATGTATTTTTTCGCGCTCTTCTGTTTGCGCGCGCCATCCCACTTGCGTCCGGCGGGGAATCCGCCGCCGCCGCGGCCGCGCAGGCCGGAATCGAGAATATTGCGGCAGATCTGCTCGTCCGTCATCTCGAACAGCGCCTTTTCAAACGCGCTGTAGCCGCCCTTGGCGATATACTCCTCGATGTCCTCGGCGTCCGACGTGCCGCAGTTTTCCAGCACCACACGGTGCTGCTTTTTATAGAACGGGATATCCTCCTGCTTCGGGTACGCCGTGCCGTCGAGATGGTAGACCAGACGGTCGATGACCTCGCCGCCGAGTACGGTCTTCTCTAAGATCTCGTGGCAGTCCTCGGGCTTGACGTGAATGTACATCACACCCATCGGCTCGATGTGCACGAGCGTGCCCATCTCGCAAAAGCCGTTGGCAGCCGTCTCATTTTGACGTGCAGGCTCTTTTCCTCGTCCGAGTCGTGCTTTAAGCCGACGTAGACCTTCAGCCCGCGCGCCTCGCACTCGGATCTGAAATTGTCGTAAATTTTCATTGCGCCGCCGGCGATGCAACCCGTGCCCGCGCAGATGAGGATGGACGGCACCTCGCGGCTCTGCGCGAGGTCGTGCTCCGCTCTTGTGCGCAGGACGCGGAATTCTTCTCTTGTCAGCTTGCTCACGCTCGCACCTCCTCTTTGCGGATGGACTCAAGCAGTTCGATGGCGCGCTCGGGTCCATCTTGGCATGCACCTCGCCGTCCACGGTCATGACCGGCGCCAAACCGCAGGCACCGAGACACGCGACCGTTTCGAGCGTGAAGAGGCCGTCGTCCGAGGTCTTTTTCTTTCCGTGCAGACCCAGATACTCATAGATCGCATCGTAAATCGGTCCGGACTTCCGCACGTGGCACGCCGTGCCCGCGCAGACCTTGACAATGTGCTTCCCCTTGGCTTCGAGCGAGAAGTTCTCGTAGAACGTCGCCACACTGTACACCTTCGACACGCTTAATCCGAGCGTATCGGCGATAAGCGTCAGGTTTGCTTCGCTTAAATAGTTGTACTCCGCCTGAACATCCTGCAAAATTGCGATGAGATTCGATGGGTCATTCTCATGCGAGGCAAGAATGCTCAGGATCTTTTCTGTGTCAGGTTTCATGGTTGCCCTCCTATCTAATCCTGACGGCGATTATACCGTATCTTTTAAGGCATTTTCAACAAATTACTTCAAAATTGTCGATTGATTATCCTTATAAGTCTTATATTTTTTCGTATCCCAATAAATACGGAACAACCCGTATCTCTGTGCGGTTTCATAAAAATGACTCCCGTTCAGGTTTTCCCTGAACGGAAGTCATTTTTCTCACTTTAATGAACGATACTTATTGCGCGCCGTGCGGCATGCGTTCTTTGACCGCCTTACCGGTCGGCGTTGCGGCCAGACCGCCGAGCGCCGTCTCGCGGAACTCGACCGGCATGCGCCGTCCGACCTCGCCCATCGCGTCGATGACCTCGTCGACGGGGATGCGGCTCTCGATG
>ENA-OQIO01000685-OQIO01000685.1-human-gut-metagenome-genome-assembly--contig:-NODE-685-length-17536-cov-2.819002_pt1 | contig 17536 bp, 22 predicted proteins | sample MGYA00242573_ERZ504737 | MGnify/ENA primary metagenome ERZ504737 (study PRJEB26092, sample SAMD00036203) | human gut metagenome | host: Homo sapiens | study: EMG produced TPA metagenomics assembly of...
ACCAGCCCGCCGCAACCGTCCCGAGCGTGGCTTCTCAAGCTGCGCGAGGCATGGGCTTCTACACGAACGTGCGCCCCGCCAAGATGTTCTCCGAGCTCTCCGCCGCCTGCCCGCTGCGCGCTGACATCGCGGAAGGCGGCATCGACCTCGTCGTCGTGCGCGAGCTCATCGGCGGCGTGTACTTCGGCGAGCACCGCACGGAAGAGGCGAACGGCGAGCAGAAGGCCACCGACATCATGGCCTACTCCGAGCACGAGATCAGGCGTGTCGCGCGCGTCGCGTTCGAGACCGCGCGCAAGCGCCGCAAGCGCGTCACCTCCATCGACAAGGCCAACGTGCTCGACACCTCGCGCCTCTGGCGCAAAACGGTCACGGAGGTCGCAAAAGACTATCCCGACTCGAGCTTCGCCACATGTATGTCGACAACGCGGCGATGCAGCTCGTGCGCGACCCGAGCCAGTTCGACGTCATCGTGACCGAAAATCTCTTTGGCGACATCCTCTCCGACGAGGCGAGCCAGATCACGGGCTCGATCGGCATGATCCCGTCCTCCAGCATGGGCGACGGCACGAACGGACTCTACGAGCCATCCACGGCTCCGCGCCGGACATTGCGGGACAGGACAAGGCGAACCCCATCGGCACGATCCTGGCCACCGCAATGATGCTGCGCTACAGCTTCGACATGGCCGCCGAGGCCGACGCCATCGAGCGCGCGGTGGATAAAACGCTGCGCTCGGGCTTCCGCTGCGGCGACATCATGCAGGAAAACTGCCAACTCGTCGCTGCAAGGCCATGGGTGCGGAGATCCGCAGCCGTATCTGAAACGATCTCTTCCAAACTTCTTTATGAACCTCTCCTTTGATCCTCTGTATCGCGCGGCGATGCGAAAAAGTTCCAAGCCAATGGCTTGGGAACCTTTTTTCTTCCGCTGTCAAATTTTGCCGATCAGCACAACGATCCCGCCGACCGCGGCCGCGACAAGAAGGTACAGCGCTGTGGCCGCACTGCGCTTGGTGTAGACCGTCCGCCACGGCTTCCCATAGGGGACGCCCTCCATGCCCTCGATACGCCAGATCTTGCTGTGGCCGACCCACAGCAGGTCGATGACAAAGCCGTCGAACCAGTTCACGACCACAAGGAAGAGGTAGGTTTCAAAACTCGCAGTCTTAAAGTCCTTCACGCCGTTCCATCCGGCGATGACCGCGATCAGCACGATCAAGATCACAAGGCAGAAGAACGTCATAAAGCGCTTGCCCTTGCGCATCTCGGTGTCCTTATCGGCAATGATGCCGCGTCGCTGCGCCTCGTCAAGAAATTCCTGTGGGTAAAAATAGAGGCAGTTGCGCCCGCTGTCTCGCACCGCGCATTTGACCAGCGCGAGATAGAGCCGCGTACTTCTCCATCTTGTCTTGCGGTAGTGACGCCAAGTTCTCGCCGTCAGTCCCTACGACATAGAAATCGCCAACCAGCACGTCCTGTCCGAACCGACGATTAGGCTCAAAGCCAATGAGCTTACCCTCATCGTTCAGGAGCAGGTCTACGCCTTCTTCCACGCCGACCAACTGGATCAGGTGATGGTAGTCCTTCACTCCGCTGCTCACGGCTTCTTGCAGAGCCGACAACTCATTTTTCAGGGTGTCTACTTCCGGTTTCTTATGAGGGCTGACCTTGAGCACAGTGATTTCCTTCTCTTTGCACATAAACCATACCTCCGCTTTCGAAATTGGGATAGCATCGTACACGAGATTTTCTTGAATTGCAAGCCTTTTTTTGCTCAAAATTCTTGCAGAAACGGTGCCTTGGTTATTGACTATTTTCCTTAAAATGCCTTTGCCAGTCGTTGAAAATTTCACCCCTATCACTTTCCACAGGTTTTCGCGGCAAATACCGTGAGCACCCCTTAGAATTGCAAATGAACACTCTTTTCCAATCACCAATACCACAGTTACTTTAAGCCTCAATGTGTATAAAAAATAAGATGACCATTCGCCCTTTTGTTTTAGGGTTTGTTTTGCTCATCTCTAAGAAAATACGGGTTGAGATCATGCGGAGAGGGGGACTTATCATGAACGATATTCTAAAGCGGTTTTGTTGGTTGGACGACAAAATGACCGCCGGTATCGTCCGGCGGTCATTTTATCGTCTTAGCGCTATCTCGGCCTTCTGCGATCGTGCTCGGCGTAGTAGGCGCGCTTGCTCCCGAGCATCTTTCTCGTCCGCCTCGCGGACCAGCTCTCTTAGCCCGTTTGCCGCCTCGCAGACGGCGATGCCGTAGGAGATGCTGTAGCCCTGCGCGGCAAGGCTTTCAGAAACCGCCCGCATCCGCGCCTCGTATTCCGCCTCTGCCGCCGGCGCGGGAAACACGACGAACTCGTCGCCGCCGACGCGGTAGAGATCGTCCCTCGGAAACTGCTCCCGCAGACGCTCTGCGACCGCGTGCAGCAGCTGATCGCCCGCCTCGTGACCGCGCTCGTTGTTGATCTCGTGCAGGCCGTTCGCGTCGATATAAATGCAGGCGGCCGGAGCGATGACGCGCTGATCGCTCTTGCGCAGACACTTCTCATAGGCGACACGGTTCATCAGGCCCGTGCCCTGGTCCGTAATGCTCATACGGTAAACGCCGCGCCGCGCCGAGGCGAGATACCAGACCATAAAACCAAGATAGCTCAGCAGCAGCGCGGTGACAATGATCGCCATCATCGAAAGTGTCTGCACCACGCCGCGCGTGCCCGCCAGCGCCTCCGCCTCGCTCACGCCGAGCACAACGCTCCAGTTGTTGATGCCGACCGGCTCGTAGTGCAGGTAGACCGTCAGCCCCGTGGAGCGGGATACGGTGCACATATCGCCGCCGATGCCGTTGGGGATTTTTTTCATCGCCTCCTCGTAGGTGTAGCCCTTGAGCATTTTGCGGCCACGCAGCTCCGAGATGTTGCCGAGCGAGTCATGCCAGGTATCCAGCAGGATGTCGCCGTTGTTGCCGTCCACAAGAAGGAGGAAGGCATTGCCGTTGTAGAGGTCGATCTGATAGTTTCGGGAAAGCTCCTGCAGGAGGACGACGCCGTAGAGGATGGCGACGGTCTCGCCGTCGCGCACCACCGGCACGACGTTGCGCACCACCAGCTTTTCGGCGCAAAGTAGCTTGTCACGCGGTCTGAGATGTACGCGCCCCGCGCCGCCTCTGTTTCAAAATCGAATGTGTCGGAAACGTCGTAGCGGGTGCCGTCGGTCAGCAGCAGCGTGCCGTCGGGCCGCAGCAACGCGACGGTGGAGACAAAGGTCTCACTGAGCTGAAGGATTTCATGATGCGCAGCACCGCGTCATTGTCACGCTCGTCATGCCCCGCGATCAGCTCCGCCATGGCGGAGAGGATGGTCTGGTCCGCGTTCGCCGCGTCGACAAGATCCTTTGCGATCTGGCGCGTCGCGGTAGCCAATTCGTCAAAGGAGCGCTGTGTGATCTCACGATTCGCCCGCCGGACGAGGAAAAAGACCGAACAAAAGAGCAGCACGCCGGTCAGGAGCGTGACCGCCACCATCATGCCTACTCGTTTTTTGTTGACCATGTTCATTTCTCCTTTATCCTTCCTCCCTGTCACGCGCCGCCAGGCTGCGCAGGAAGGATTCCGCTTCGCGCCCGGGCAGGACGCGCGAGAAATAAAAGCCCTGAATGAAGTCGCAGCCCGCCGCAAGCACGGCGTCGCACGTTGCCTTGTCCTCCACGCCCTCGCACAGCACGCGGATGCCCATGTCGTGCGAAAGACGGATCATGCCCTCCAGCAGCGCGCGGGCACGCGGCAAGGCAGACTCGATCACGATGCTGCGGTCGATCTTCACGCCGTCGATTGGGTAGGTGCTCAGGTCGGAGAGCGAGGAATAGCCCGCGCCGATATCGTCCAGCACGATGCGAAGCCCCATCGCGTGCAGCCCCTCGATCGTCCGCAGCGCCGTCTCGCGGTCGTGCGCGTAGGAGTCCTCCGTCAGCTCCACCACAAGGCAGTCGCGCGTAAAGTCGTACTGCTCGACGATCTCGTGCACGCGCGCGAGGATCTTTTCGTCTGCGATGGACTGGCGCGTGAAGTTGCACGAGAGCCACAGCGTCCCGCGCCCCTCCCGCTTCCACGTCTGGAGCTGCACGCACGCGCAGCGGAGCATATAGAGATCCAGCTCGGTGATCGTGCCGGCGCGGATCATCAGGTCGATATATTTTGAGGGCTTGAGCAGTCCCTCCTCCGGGTTTTGCCAGCGCGAGACGGCCTCCGCGCCGACGACCGTGCCGGCGCGATCGACGACGAACTGGAGGTACGGCTCAAATTCGCCCTTTTCCACCGCCTTGCTCATGCTGCCGCGCAGACGCTCGAGCTGCTCGCTCTCGTCGATCATGCCGCGCGTGCTGACGCGCAGGGCGTTTCCGTGCGGACGCGTGGGCACAGCCTGGCGCGCGTTGTAGAGCGCAGCTCGGCGCCGCAGTCGGGGTTTTCCGACAGCGAGCAGATGCCCGCGCGGACGCGCCGGCATATTCGCGCGGAAGCCCGCAAGGTAGCCGTCCAGCCCGCGGATAAGCCCCTCGGCGCGCTGCTGTGCCGCCTCGCGGCTGCCGCACTGACACACGAGCGCGAACATCCCGCGCCCCACGCAGGCGAGGTATTCCTCGCGTCCGCAGTCAAGGCGCAGATACTCCGCCGCGCGGGAGAAGATCTCCTCGCGCTCCGCCTCGCCAAAGCGCCGTTCGAGCGAGGGCATATCGCAGCCGATGCAGAAGACATAGACGATGCTTCTGAGCGGGGCGGGGATGAGCGTTTCCATGCAGTTCAGATAATACCCGTCGTTGCCGATGCCGTAGCGCGGTCGATGAGGGCGTTGGTCTTTTGCTCGGCACGCTTTTTTCGCGCAAAGACTATCAGCGCGACCGCCGCGGCAAGCATCGCCGCGATCAATGCGGCGAGCGTAATGAGCCACCTGGTACGGTAGGCTTCCGCGCCGCTGCTATTCATATAGTCTGCCAGGACGCCGATGCTCTCCGCGCCGGAGAGGTCCTCCAGCGCTTGTGCAAGCGCGCCGGCCAGTTCCGGCGTGAGTGCGTTGGTAAAGCCAACATATATCGCGCGCTCTGCGCCGTCATGTTCTATCGTGCAGAGCAGCACTTGACGGCGCATCGCGCCGCTGTCGACCGTGCCGGAGGGATAGGCGGAAATAATGTCCGCCTGCCGGTTCTCCGCCTGCTGCGCCTGCGTTGTGTTCTTGCTGTACGGAAGATAGACAAGATCGTACCCTGTCTGCTCACTCAGGCGCTCGTACAGCTCCGGCAGCAATCCGACATAGCATTCTCTGCCGCGGTCATAGGACTCGATGGGATAGAGATCGGCGTTTCCCGAAATCAGAAGCGTCTCCCTCGCGCTTGCATCCTGCATACAGCACAGCAGCGCTCCGATCGTCAGCACGGCGCAGAGCGTGATTCCCAAGAGCTTTTTTCGGCGCACAGGCGGCACCCCCCTTTATTTCAAATCGATCTTGCGGCGCTCGATGCGCCCCCAGCTGAGTTTCTTCTTTTTGTAGCCGACAAAGGCGGTGCAGCGCACCCACGCGAGGATAAAGCGCAGGAACACCAGCTCAAAGAGACACAGACAGACGGCCTTGAGGCCGTCGCCGAACGAGAGCGTGAGGTCCGCCGTGTAGATGCGCGAGAAAAAGGCGGTAAGCGTCAGGACCCCGCCGAAGACGGCGTAGATGAGGAAGAAGAGCAGCATGAACGGCACGTTGATGAGGTCGCACCACCATGCGAGCACCATCGTGAACACGCCGAAGACCTCGATAAACGGCGAGAGCAATTCATAGATGAGGAAATAGAGATAGGATACAAAGCTCACCGCGCCGAACCTGTGATTGGAAAACATAACGCGATGCTTGTACATACTCTGGAACAGGCCCAGATGCCAGCGCTTGCGCTGCTTGCACAGATCGCGCAGCCGCTCGGGCACCTGCGTCCAGCAGATGCGTCGGTGGCGTAGCGGATGGCATAGTCGATGCCGTTGATTGTGCAGTATTCGTGCAGCTTGACCACCAGCTCCATATCCTCGCCCATGGTCTTGTTGTCGTAGCCGCCCACGGCGATGACCGTGTCCTTTTTGAACAGTCCGAACGCGCCGGAAATGATGAGCGAGCCGTTGAAGCGGTCAAAGAGGATGCGCGAGGCGAGGAAGGAGCGGTCGTACTCCAGCACCTGCATGAAAGCGAGGATGCTGCGCGGCAGCCGGTAATGCTTCACCCGTCCGTTTTCCAGCTCAACATCGTTGGAGATGCGGACGATGCCGCCAACCGCCACCACATTGCCGTTTTCCAATATCGGCTGGGCGATGCGGCGCAGAGAGTCGTACTGCAGAACGGAGTCCGCGTCCATGCAGATAAAGTACGGGAAATTTGCGGCGTTGATGCCCATGTTCAGCGCGTCTGCCTTGCCGCCGTTCTTTTTTCGGATGAGTGTCACCGGTACCTTCTGTGCGCGTGTCTCATAGACGTATTCCTCGCGCTGACAGTTGATCTGCCGGCGAATGGGCCGGTGAACAAGGTGCATATCGAACGCTCGGCAAGCACCTCGGAGGTTGCGTCGCTCGAACCGTCGTCCACCACGATGATCTCATAGGCGCGGTATTCCAGCGTCAGCAGCGAGCGCACGGTGTCTGCCACGGTGACCTCCTCATTGTAGGCGGGAACGATGATACTGATGGGCAGGTAGTAATCCGAGGGCAGAATGCTTTTGAACATTTCCTGCCGGCGGTGCTTGTACAGCTCAAGTGAGCCGACGACGACCGACAGAAACAGAAAGGTCGAGTAGCCGATCAGATAAGCGACAAAGAAATAGCCCACCCACTCAAGAAACAGCTTTATACCGTCGTACATACTGCGTCCTCCTTTCGCTCCTCCAGCTCCCGCACATCAAAGCGATAGCGCAGGATCTCGGAGGCGTAGCGGTCGTTCCCCTCGATCACGTCGATCAGATCGCGGTAGCCGAAGCCGAGCTGCTCCAGACTTTTTGACGCGTTGAAGCGATATACCAGTTGGATGATAGAGGTTCCTCTCCAGCACCGCCGCAGTCTCCGCCCCGGGATAGCTCGCCAGCACCGACGAGGCGATGGCTGCATACTCCCAGCGCGCGTTTTCCGAGGGCGTCGCATAGCGCAGCAGATCGGCGTAGGCGGGCGGATAGGGATAGCGGCCAAGATAGCGCAGACAGGCAAAGCGCACCTCGTCGTCCTGCGCGGGATCGTTGAGGAGCGCGTGTATTTTCTCGCAGTATGCGCCGGAGGAAAAGCGGAAATAGTTGAGCAGCGTCACCTGCATCCACGGCTGAAACGCATCAAACGCCTCCCAAAGCGCGTCGGCAAGCTCCCATGTGTCGCCCGTGTAGTTCAGCAAGCCGTCGGAGAGGAGCTTGCTGTGATAATAGAGGCTGCTTGCGTCGATGATCCGCAGCGCACGCACAAGGACGGCGGGATCGCCCGCCGTGTAGAGCGCCTGCATGGCATTCTCGCGGCAGTAGATGCTCGATTCATGCAGCAGGTCGAGCAGCATCGTTTTCAGCGCCTCGTTCTCCTGCCCGTCGAGAAGCCGGTATTTCCGGATGATATACGGAAAATACGCCGCCTCGATCTCATCGCGGCGGCAGTAATCCTCTGCCAGCGCGATCATCACACCGTTAAGCGCCGTCAGATAGGAGCGGGTCAGCTCTGGCCGCCTCACGCACAGGCACTCCAGCGCGGCGTCAAAGGCCGCCATGCCGTTCACGCGGCGCAGTCTGCGCTCCATGAAGCGCAGATGCCTCTCGCTGACCGCTCCGGTCTCCGCGAGACGGTCAAGCTCCTGCGAGACCGTCAGCTCAAGGCGGATGCCGTCGCGGAAGGACCGATGCTCCCTGCGCTGCGAAAGGAGCGCCGTTACAATGTTAAAGAGGATCATGCCGGCGCAGATGCCGAGATAGACGTAGATCAGGATTTGAACAAACACCGGCGTTCTTCCTTTCTCGTGTATTTTACTGCCAGAGCTTTTGCAGAATGTAGTACGAGGCTTGAGCCGCTCGTGATAGCTGACCGTATTGCCCCAGCTTGAGCGCCGCGGGATAGATCGGCGTGCGCTCCTGCGCCGCGCCGTCGGTAAGACCGAGGTACATCGTGTCGATGGTGATGTAGTCCACACCGTAGTTTTCATAGTAATCGTCGTGGATGGTCATGCGCGAGGGGTCTGAAAAGTTCAGAAGCTGCCAGGGAAGCTTCAGCTCCACATAGTCGCCCGCGAAGATGAAGTCCGCGAGGGAATCGTAGTCCGGCGCGGCGGGGTTCGCGTTGCCGTAGGCAAGATCGCCCGTCTCGTAGGTCTCAGAGCTTGCCTGCCAGTTGCCCGTGAGCAGCGGCGTCGCCGTCTGGAGCATCAATTCGATGGGCTTGAAAAGCGGTGTGTCCGCGTCGGGCGGGTCAAGGTAGGCGTCCGCGTCGTGCGTTTCGTGGTAGAACATGGCGCGCAGCACCTCGTAGCGCTCCTGCACCAGGAGGCGGCTGTTGTCCCTGCCGTCGATGGCGAGGACGAAGTCCACCGGTCCTCAAAGCGCAGGCCGAAGTTTTCGCAGTAGGTGCTGCCCGTCTTGGGCGTGGTGTCGATGGGGATGTAGAGCGTTTTCTGTCCGTTCGCAAAGCCCTTTTCATAGGCGAGCAGATAGATGAACTTCTCGTCGTATTTCATCGAAAGGGCGCGCGTGCCGGTATCGAAGAGTTTATCCTCCTCCGTCCACTCCGAGAGGTCGCCGTCCACATAGCAGACGCTTTCCTCCTCGCCGGGGTCGAAGGAGAGCAGACCGAAATACTGCTCGTTGGTCTGATAGTCGCTCCAGTAGGGCGTGCGCTGCAGGTTCACCGCGTGCATGGTGTTCCAGGTGCGCTTGAACCACTCGTCCTGCCAGGTAAAGACGCAGCCGCCCGCGCAGTTTGCCGCGGTGATGTCGCGCCAGCAGTCCACGAGCGCCTGCCCCTGCTCCTGCTCGGACATATGGCCCTGATTGCGTCCGGTGTTCCGGTCGATCTGCGCCATGCCGCGCCCGGTGGAAACGCCGAACTCGGAGATGACGACGGGCATCGTATGATGCCGCCGCAGGCGCGCAGATAGGCAAGGTAGGTGTTCGCCGCGCCGGTCTCATCGTAGAAGTCCGATCGGCGCAGCACGGAACCGATGGGCGTGCCGGGACCGGTCTCCGCACGGGAGATGACGGCCTTGCCGTCCCAGATGGGCGTGCGGTCCATCGCCGCGGGGTTGAGGATATAGTTGAGATAGTCGGGATAGTAGGGATACACATGGTAGGAGGCAAACTGACCGGCGAGGAAGGCATCCTCAGTGCGGATGTGCTCCACGTCCACCTGCGCGCACTTCATAAAGAAAGTCGTGATATCCTCCGGATAGAGGAACGGATCGGTGGTCGGCCAGTTGGAAAACGCCACAAGGCGCTGGGTCTTGTAGCGGCGGCTTTCATATGAGACGATCCGGTCGCCCACCTGCGCGAGCTGGATTCAAAGGCGGAGGCGTCCTCCGTCGCGGAGAGGTACGTTCCTGATAGGGCGGCAGATCGGGGTATTTGTGGTTGGTGTAGGTGACGGTCACATCCTCCCACTCCACACCGAGAATATAGCCGATGACCCAGCGGGAAACATCCTTATTGTAAAAGCCCGATCCCGTGCCCCGCCCGAGCGAGATCTTCTTGTTGCCGTGCAGAACGTCGACCAGTGTGCGCCCGTCCCTGACGAAGGTCTCAAGAAAGTCCTTGTCATAGGCGTCGCGGTGGGAGTTTTGGATATAGTCGTTCACCCATACGCCGTGGATGAGCCAGAGCGGTTCCTCGTTCGCCTCCTCGCGCGCGGTGTTGTACTCGTAGAAGGCGTTATAGAAGTCGTCGTGGAGCGTAATGTAGACGCGCACGGTGTTCGCGCCCATTTCCTGCATCTGGCAAACCAGCGCAGATAGGTCTCCTTGCTGACGGCGTAGTCCGTCGCCCACTCGCCCGGGATGCCCACGCCGAGGTTCACGCCCTTGACGGTGAACTCCTCCGGTCCCGCGCCGCGGTCCATATAAAGGTGCTGCGCGTCGGTGGACATGAAAGCGCTGACCGGCGCGTCCGGCTGAAGGTCGATGTACCAGCCGAGGTAGTAGCGCGCGGTGTCGTAGGCGAGATAGCCTAAGATCAGGCGGTGAGCACGATGAGAAATCTTTTCAAGCCGCCGCCCTCCTTTCTCGATGGTGTGGTGGCTCAGTGGTTGAATTTCTTGTTTTTGGATTCGTGGCTGTACTGGCGAAGAATGTCGATATTCTCGTCCATCCACGCGCCGCGCTCGATGCAAAAGCGCTTCATCTGCGCGACGGCAGCCGCGTGTGAGTGCGGGTTGCGCCACGCGGGGGAGAGCATATCCTTTTCGAGCGTGTAGCCCCAGACGGAGAAGTTGCGCTCGACGGCATCGCCGAGCCACGCGGTAACGTCGTCTATGTAGGCGCAGAGATACTCGTCGCTGAGGATGCCCTGACGCAGCTCGCGGTAGCGGTCGATGACGGCGTTTATGAACTTCTCGTCTTTGCTGAGCATATAGTACCAGACATTGTATTGCAGCTCAAAATGCTGCGGCTCTGCGACCGGATGACTGTAGTTGTCACAGGCGGAGTTGAAGTCCCAGATGCACATTTTGTATTTGCCGCGCACATCCCTGTAGATATAGGTGGAAAGCCAGCCCGCATCATAGTTGCAGGTAAACTCGTTGAGGATAAAGTAGTCCACGAAAGAGCTCATGTCCGCCTGCTCCCACCATGCATAGGGCTCGGTATCATAGTCATAGGAGTAGAGTGTCTTTTCAAAGTCGGAGAAATCCTGTGCGATCCACGCCGCGCGCTCCGGCGTAAGCCATTTTGTTCCCGGATAGACGATGTCTATATCCTGCAGATTTCGCAGGGCGTATTGGGAGAAGGTCTCGATGTTTTTGACCTCGTTGCCGCTGCCGCGGTCAAGGCGCAGAGCATAGCTCGTCTGCACCGTGTCCTTCGACGGCTCCGTGAGCTTCAAGCGGGCATCCGCGCCGGAGCTGACAGTCTCCGTCATAACATAAAGCCCCTGATACACTCCGTTGAGCAGTACCTCGCAGAAGCGCACATTCGGCGCGTAGTCCATGATCTCGCCCGCAAGATTGTACCACATATAATTGCGGATGAGCGTCTTATCGAGGTACGGCCCATGCAGCGCCCACTCGTCGAAGGCATCCATCCCCAGCATGGCGACATCGCGCGAGGCCGCACCATCGTCCGTCAGCGTCTTGACAAGATAGCTGTGCTTATCAAAATAGCGCGAGGAGTTGCCCCGCACTCGAATGTCAATGACGCTCTGAAGCGTCGGCGTGTCGGCGGGGTGATTGTTGCCCTCGGCATGATCCACCACCGAGACGGACGCGCGCAGCAGCGTACTGCCGTCTGCGGTCGTGGTGAAAGCATCGTCCTCACGGCCGCTGCCGCCGCTCTGGATGGGCACGCCCGGGATCGCCTCTCCGCCTGTGTCGATGAGCACGAGCGGCAGATGCGTGCAGAGCGTCTCGCCGTCATGCTCGGCACAGGGTGTATAGGCGGGGCGCTCAAGATGCTGATGATAGCGTGGGTGCTCATCGGTCAGCACGGCTGACAGGTTTGTTGCGGATAGGAGAAGCAGCAGCGCACAGGCCGCAAGAGCCATTCGCTTGTATTTCATGTTCGTCTCCGCTCCCCTCTTTCCGGTTTCTCAGTTCGACACCTCGTCGTTCTGCATGACAAGATTGACATAGTCGATGCTTCCCAGCGAATAGATGCTGCCGGGAATGTCCGGCGTTGTCTGCTCCGCGCGGCGCAGGAGCTTTTGCGTGATCTCGTAGATCAGTTCGACCGTATCCTCCGTGGTGTTTTCCACACGCAGCGTCGCTTTGGCGCGAAAGAGCTTGTAGACCTGCGCCTTGATCGGCTCCTGCTTGCTGCGGTGGGCGCGGATGATGAGCACCATCCGGTTATCGCTCTTGATGCAGCCGAGCAGCAGGATCACCGCGAAGGTCACGGCGCTGCCGATGCAGGCCACGGCATAATCGCCCACGCCGCAGCAGATGCCGACAATGATGGACCAAAAAATATAAATCGTATCGCGCGAGTCCTTGATGGCGGTGCGGAAGCGGACGATGGACAGCGCGCCCACCATACCGAGAGACAGCGCAATGTTGTTGCCGATGACGGTCATGACCGTCCCCGTCAGCACCGCGAGAATGACGAGTGAGGCGTTGAACTTGCGGCTGTAGATCGTCCCGCGGTGGGAGATGGCGTAGGACAGGAAGATAAAAAAGCCCAGCACGGCGGCAAGGACGATATTGAGCAGAATATCCTCCACGACATATCGCGGGGTGTGGTAAAAAGGTTCAGGATCTGTTGTCTCATGGTGTTTTCCTCCTATAGCCTCGTCTGACATCCGTTTTGGCGGGCAAGCACATATTTGCTGACAGAAAGCTCACTGCGATCCACGCTGTTGATCAGCTCGCGAAGATAATCGAGCAGAAAGCCGTTGTACTTGACCTCAAGCACCACGCAGTACGGATCGAGCACGGGGTTCATGTTCAGCCGCGGCGAAAAGAGGTCGAAGCAGCTCTCGACGGAAACAATGCGGCTGTCAAAGGTAATGCGTATTTTGTTCTCCTTGGCAATAAATGCCTTGCGGTTGTATTCTACGATCGTTTTGGGGCGATAGCACCGGCTGTGCATCAGCGCGTAGCACTCCGCAGCAAAAGACTCCGGATACCGCAGCAGCGGCGCGTAGTCGCCGCGCGTGAGCGCTTGGGCATCCTCCCGTGTCACGTGCAGAGAGCGCTTGAGCTGACTTGCGCCCTGCTTCTGCTTCATCTCCAGCATGGCGAAGTCTGCCGCCGGATCATAGCAGCGCAGGCGCAGCTTGCGCCGCAGCTCTACGCCCGCAGCCTTTTCGTGGAAGTCCTTGTCGTCGAGCGTATCGAAGTAAAGCGAGCGGACAGGGTAGCCGCTTATGCCGTTGTGCGGGTCCTCGTGCATGACCTGCGCGAGCCGATGGCAGGCTTGCAGCGCCTCCGGCAGCGAGATCAGATATTTCTTTTCCTCGCGGAACACGCGGTTCACCGATGCTCCCTCCTTTCGCAGAGAAAAAAAACTGACCGCAGTCCTGCTAAGGCAATACCGCAGCTTTCACTGCGCGGTGTTTCCTTAAAAGAGTGCGGTCGGTCGATCATAGGGGCTCTCCCGCTCAGACATATGGCCCTGCAGCATAGTCTTTCGACGATTTTCTATCTTAAACGATTATACAGGGCTGCGCCGCATAAGTAAAGTCCTTTCTGGCATTTCCGGCATTTGGCGTGTGCCGTCGCTTGTGCGGCGGAAGTCCTCTCGTGCGCGGGAACCGGATGGGATCATCTCACGAAATAATTATAACACCGCCATGAGCAAAACGCAAGAAACGCAGTAATTGCAATGGTTCCCAGCCATGGCTGAAGCCGAAAATCACTCCGTTGATATAGAAAGCGGAGCCCCTTTTTGGTAAAATTGACTTGAGAGAAAACCAACCGGAAAGGGGCTGGCCGCTACCTACCGACAGGAAATCATTCAGGATATGACATTGTTTACATTCCAAAGCGCCGCCATGTTTTACGACAAGCTTTTCAGCAGTCTGGACTTCACGCTGCCCGGAGCGGCAACCGGGCGGCGCGCTTCCCGAAGGAAGCCATGGTCTGTGCTTTTATCGTTATGAAATGCGAGGCTTCGCGCAGATCACAGATTTGTCGGATTATCTGGACAACAACCGCCTCATCGCCCATTATAGTAGGGTGGGCGGTTTATATATTTGGAGCTATGTCGAGTGGTCAATTTATATAATTGGACTTATGAACAGCACCCCATTTGTTAGACAGTATGATATACTATCTAACAAGTGGGGTGCAGTTCAAAACGGAACAATACCGGATTTTTGTTTGTTTTCAGCCAATGATGCCCGCAAAGGCAGTTACATCAAAGGTTTGCAAGTTTCGAGCCGCTTTGTGAACGCTCAAAAGATCGCTCACATTTCCTTGATGGCAGCCTGAGCGGCGGCGAGGCGGGCGATGGGGACACGGAACGGGCTGCAGGAGACATAGTCCAGGCCGACCTTGTGGCAGAACTCGACGGACGTGGGATCGCCGCCGTGCTCGCCGCAGATGCCGAGGTGGATGTGCGGGTTGGTCTCGCGGCCCATCTTGGCGGCCATGGAGACGAGCTTGCCGACGCCGGCCTGATCGAGACGGGCGAACGGATCGCTCTCGTAGATCTTCTTGTCGTAGTACGCGCCGAGGAACTTGCCGGCATCGTCACGGCTGAAGCCGAAGGTCATCTGGTCAGGTCGTTCGTGCCGAAGGAGAAGAAGTCCGCTTCCTTGGCGATCTCGTCCGCGGTCAGAGCGGCGCGCGGGATCTCGATCATGGTGCCGACCTTGTACTTCATGGAGCTGCCGGCCTCGGCGATCAGCTTGTCAGCGACCTCGACGACGACGTCCTTGACGTACTTGAGCTCCTTGACCTCGCCGACGAGCGGGATCATGATCTCGGGATGATGTTCCAGTCGGGATGCGCGGCGTTGACGTTCAGCGCAGCTTGATGACCGCACGGGTCTGCATGGCAGCGATCTCGGGGAACGTAACGGCCAGACGGCAGCCGCGGTGGCCCATCATGGGGTTGAACTCGTGCAGGGAGGCGATGATGTTCTTGATGTCCTGAACGCTCTTGCCCATGTCCTTGGCGAGCTGCTCGATGTCAGCTTCCTCGGTGGGAACGAACTCGTGCAGCGGGGGATCGAGGAAACGAACGGTCATCGGACGGCCCTCGAGCGCGATATACATGGCTTCAAAGTCGCCCTGCTGCATCGGCTCGAGCTTAGCGAGCGCCTTCTCGCGCTGCTCGACGGTGTCGGAGCAGATCATCTCGCGGATGGCGGGAATACGGTCAGCCTCGAAGAACATGTGCTCGGTGCGGCAGAGGCCGATGCCCTCAGCGCCGAACTTCACGGCCTGCTCGGTATCATGCGGGTTATCGGCGTTCGTGCGGACGCCCAGACGGCGATACTTGTCGGCCCAAGCCATGACGCCGGCCGAACTCGCCGCCGATGGTGGCGTCGACCGTGGGGATGATGCCGTCGTAGATGTTACCGGTGGAACCATCGATGGAGATGAAGTCGCCCTCGTGGTAGGTCTTGCCGGCGAGCTCGAACTTCTTATTCTCCTCGTCCATGTTGATCTCGCCGCAGCCGGAGACGCAGCACTTGCCCATGCCGCGCGCGACGACAGCCGCGTGGGAGGTCATACCGCCGCGGACGGTCAGGATGCCCTGGGAGGCCTTCATGCCCTCGATATCCTCCGGAGAGGTCTCGAGACGGACGAGAACGACCTTCTCGCCGCGCTCCCTTCCACTCTTTGGCATCCTCAGCGGAGAAGACGATCTTGCCGCAGGCAGCGCCGGGGGAGGCGGGCAGAGCTTGGCGATGGCGGGAGCTTCTTGAGGACAGCCGCATCGAACTGGGGATGGAGCAGGGTGTCGAGGTTGCGCGGGTCGATCATGGAGACGGCCTTCTTCTCGTCGATCATGCCCTCGTCCACGAGGTCACAGGCGATCTTGAGAGCAGCCTGCGCGGTGCGCTTACCGCTGCGGCACTGGAGCATATAGAGCTTGCCGTTCTCGACGGTGAACTCCATGTCCTGCATGTCGCGGTAGTGATCCTCGAGCAGGTCGCAGACCTTGACGAAGTCGGCGGTAAGCCTGGGGGAACTTCTCTTCCATCTGGGAGATGGGCATCGGGGTGCGGACGCCGGCGACGACGTCCTCGCCCTGAGCGTTGGTCAGGAACTCGCCCATGAGCTTCTTCTCGCCGGTGGCGGGGTCACGGGTGAAGGCGACGCCGGTACCGGAGTTGTCGTTCAGGTTGCCGAAGACCATCGGCATGACGTTGACGGCAGTGCCCCAGGAATAGGGGATGTCGTTGTCGCGGCGATAGACGTTCGCGCGCGGGTTGTCCCAGGAGCGGAACACGGCGCGGATGGCTTCGTACAGCTGGGTCTTGGGGTCGGAGGGGAAGTCCTCGCCGATCTGCTGCTTATACTCGGCCTTGAACTGCTCGGCGAGTTCCTTGAGGTCGGCTGCAGTGAGCTCAATGTCGAGCTTGACGCCGCGCTTTTCCTTCATCGCGTCGATGAGCTGCTCAAAGTACTTCTTGCCGACTTCCATAACGACGTCGGAGAACATCTGGATGAAGCGGCGATAGGAGTCGTAAACGAAACGCTCAAAGTTGGGGTCGGGGTTGCCCGCGATCATGGCGGCGACGACGTCGTCGTTGAGACCGAGGTTCAGGATGGTATCCATCATGCCGGGCATGGAAGCGCGCGCGCCGGAACGGACGGAGACGAGCAGGGGGTTCTTCAGATCGCCGAACTTCTTGCCGTTCATCTCTTCCATCTTCGCGACGTATTCCATGATCTCTGCCATGATCTCGTCGTTGATCTTGCGGCCGTCCTCGTAATACTGGGTGCAGGCTTCGGTCGTGATGGTGAAGCCCTGGGGCACGGGCAGACCGATGTTGGTCATCTCGGCCAGGTTCGCGCCCTTGCCGCCCAGAAGCTCACGCATGGTAGCGTTGCCTTCCGAGAACAGGTAGACATACTTTTTGCTCATTGGTTTTCCTCCATTAAAAATGTATCGCTGTGTGATCATTATCAAGCCATATTATTATAGACAGAAAATCCCCGACTTTCAATAACAAGTTGTGAAATTTTTGTCGACTTTCCGCAGTTTTTCTCCCACAAAACGTAATTTGGCGCAAAATCGTTCTGTTTTCCGTCGCGGGGCGCGGATTTTCTTGCAAGCGCCGCACTTTTGCGATATACTATCTTTAAATTTGCGCTGAAAATGCGCGCAGAGTACAGAGCATGGAGCGGGCAATGGAGCTTTTGGATTTTGCAAAAACCGATACGGCGGCGCGTCTTCGCGCCGCGGCAAAGCGCGGCGCACTGTCGCACGCACTCATTTTCAGCGGCAGCGGCGACCGCGTGAGCGCTGCGCGCTATGCCGCCGCGGCGATGGAGTGCACAGCGGAAAGCAAGCCTGCCTCGCCTGCTCTGCCTGCCGCAAGGTGATGCAGGACATCCACCCCGACGTCACGTTCGTGCGCGACGCAGAGCACAAGGAGCTCTCGATCGACACGGTGCGCGCGATGCGCGCCGATGCGTTCATCCGCCCGAACGAGGGCGCGCGCAAGGTCTACATTTTCGAGGACTGCACCATCCTGACGGAAAAGGACCAGAACGTGCTTTTGAAGCTCGTGGAGGAGGGGCCCGCTTACGCAGCGTTCTTCTTCTGCGCGGAAAATCCGGCGGTTCTGCTCCAGACCATCCGCTCGCGCTGCGTGGAGGTCAAGCTCTCCCCCACCGTCGAAGAGGCGGCGCGCCTGACGAGCTCACGCTCGAGCTCGCCGCGG
>ENA-OQIO01000688-OQIO01000688.1-human-gut-metagenome-genome-assembly--contig:-NODE-688-length-17488-cov-7.128506_pt1 | contig 17488 bp, 28 predicted proteins | sample MGYA00242573_ERZ504737 | MGnify/ENA primary metagenome ERZ504737 (study PRJEB26092, sample SAMD00036203) | human gut metagenome | host: Homo sapiens | study: EMG produced TPA metagenomics assembly of...
CTGGACTTCATCGGAGAGTCCGAGGGCGAGGGCGAGCGAAGCAAGAAAAGCCTCGCCGCCGGATAAAGTGTTGGCGCTGCGCTCACTGCCGTTGTAGTGGTCGATCACGTTCAGATCCAGCCCGCTCTGTGAGCGGACTCATCGGCCGGCCTCCCGGCGGCGCTTTAATTCGTACTGCCCGCCGGACATAACCATGAGACGCAGGTTGGCACGGTTTCAGGATGCGATCGAAGAAGGTCATCTGGATATAGGTTTCGAGCGTGATCTTGTCTTTCCCGGAAAGCGTGCCGTTCGCCGTCTGCGACAGCATGCTCAGCCAGCTATACTCCCGTTCCAGCCGTTCCAGCTCGTCCGACTTGTTCCGCACGCTCGCAAGTGCAGTCTTATTGGTGTTCGCCCGGCTGTGGAGCGTGCGCTGCCGCTCGAGCAGGGTAAGCCGCTCGGCTGCCAGTGCATTGCCCTGCTGCCGCTGCGCCTCCTCGTCGATCTCCTCGCCGCCCGCAAGCTGCGCCTCCATCTGTTTTGCGCCGGCTTCCAGCGCGATCTGCTCCTTGCGGCAGGCCTCGAACCGCTCCTCCGCCGCCTTCCGCGCCGCAGCCGCTCGCGAGGCCGGTGCCGCTCCCAAGGGTGGCTCGGGTTCCGACGCGCCTGCCGACAAGGCTGGCAAGCCGCGTGGCGAGGAGGAGCGCGCGTCACGTCCGCGTCGTCGCCATTCCTCGGGCACGCAGCAGAAGCCCTCGGTTCCTTCTGTGGCCGATCAGGTTTCGGATGGCGAAGTCAAGGTCACGCGCCGTCGCCCCGGCGATGGCGGAGGAGCTGCCGCCAAGGCTTCGCACGGCGGCGCTCGCGACGAGTGCGAACCGCGTGAGGATCGCGGCGGCGAGGGCTCGACCGACCAGGGTCAAAGCGTCGCCGTCGCCGTCGCTCCCGCAAGCCGCGCCAGGACGGTGGCGAAGGCTCGACCCGCACCTCGTCCGCACCGCAACCGCCTGCCGGCGAATAACGTCCGTAAGCGGATGTAACCCGCCTGACCCCAGCACCTCTGGGTATCATGGCTCTACACCGACAACCCTCCTTCGCCTTCGCGTAGGGAGGGTTGTGTCATGAAGAGACATCTGAACGTATTGACTCGCTTGCAGGGCGCAGGCGTCCTACCGTTTGCGGACGAATTGCTGCCGCTTGCCGAGCGCGCGACGTATGAGGCGCTCGAGGCGTTGTCGCCCACGCGATGCGCTGGCTGCGAGCGTTCCGGTGCGCTGATCTGCAGGATTGTCTGGCATCGCTCGCGCTCATCGATCCGTGTCATAGTTGCATCCGATGCGGCGCCCCGTTTGGGGATTTGCTGTGTACCGAGTGCTCGGTCGAGGGCACGTCTTCGGCAATGGCCGAGGCGCTCGATCGCTGCCTGGCGTGTGCCGTCTATGCACATCCGCTGCCGCGCATCATCAAGGCGTACAAGGATGCGGGCGAGCGCCGTCTGGCACCGTATCTGGCGGAGTTGCTCTACGACACTGCCTTGCATGCCCAGGTGGCAGCATCCGATCGCTACGGCAGCGTGCTGTCCGGCGCCGACGCGGTGGTATTTGTGCCCGCGACTGCGGCAGCGTTTCGGCGGCGTGGGTTCGATCATATGGAAGCAATCGCGCGCTCGTTTTGCGATCTTTCGGGTGTGTCGTTGCTGGACGCCCTGGTCAAATACGGTCACGGTGACCAGCGAGAGCTCGGCCGCGATGAGCGCCGGGAGCATGCCCGGGGCATGTACGAGACGGTCGAGGATGTGCGCGGCCGCCGTCTGCTGCTCATCGATGATGTCATTACCACGGGCGCGACCATGGCAGCAGCCTCGGCGGAGCTCAAGCGTGCCGGCGCCGCAGCAGTCGATGGCCTCGCTATCGCACGCGTTTGGTAGGGGGTGGTTTTGTGGCAGTGAAGATAGCGCGGCGCATCGAGCCGACAAGCGAGCAACTGGCGGCCTCCGTAGTCCTGACCGGTGCCTCGGCGCTGCGCATGATGCGCGCCGAGCGCCGACAAATGGGTTACATCAGCTGGAGAGACCTCGATCCCGATGAAGAGCGCCGTGTGCTGCATACATCGTCTCCCTCGGCCGAGGACATTTATCTTCCCGATTTGGTGCGGATCGGGGCCGTGAGTGGCGAGGTCCAAGAAGACTTGTGCCTGCTGGTGGGGTCGGCGAAGCAGCGTCGCCGCATGCCTGGTGCAAGCTGGTCCGTTTGTTCTACAGACCTGCCGGACGCCTCAATTTTGGAGGTGGAGCCGGGGGTGTACAGCTTGTCTCCCGAGGCCCTCTGTGCCGCCGTTGCGCGCGAAGTCGGCTGTATCCAGGCATTTGCCCTGGCCCAGGAGCTGTGCTCCAAGATTTCGCTGAGCGATCGCGGGCAGTATCTGCCCCCTTACAGCTCGCCTACCGTGAACAGGCTTGCAAAGGATAAGGACCAGCCGTCAGATGTGGCTACTTTGAGGTCGAGCCAGTGCTGACGCCCGATCGCCTGGCAGATTACCTTGCGGCATGCAAGGGGAGCGCGGCCAAGCAGCTGCGGCGGCTGTGCCCCTTTCTGTCGGAAAACCTGCGCTCACCCATGGAATGCATCATGCTTGCCATGTTTTCGCTTCCGTTTTCTTATGGCGGATTTGCCTGCGGTCCCTTTAAGACCGACCACAAGATCGAGTTCAACGACCGAGCGCAGGCGATCTCGGGGATGCCGTATGCGGTTTGCGATGCCCATCAGGAAGCAGCCCGGTTTGACCTGGAATACAACGGTGAGCTGGGCCATTCCTCCCGGAGGGACGTATCCATGATGAAAAACGCAACACGGGCTTGATTACTATGGGAATCGAGGTCGCGACGGTCAACAACGAAATGCTCTGTGACATGGAAGCGATGGAAGCGCTCGCATGGCGCATCCACCAGCGCATGGGTAAACGATATCAGAATCGTGTAGAGGCTCGTCGAAAGAGGCAAGATGCTCTGCTGAATACGCTCCGAGCGTGCTTTGGGCTCAAGCCGGCGTAAAACTATGGCTTTATAGGGGGTCTGTTTATATGCCATGTGCAAAAAACGGCAAATATGAGTACTGTTACTAGATTAGTGACAGCAAAAATAAAGAAACTTGGGCGGAAAACTGGATTCAGCGAAGAGATAATAAACGAATGTGGAATATCTTGGCGCCAAGCGGGCTGTGCGGAACTCAAAAAGGGCTCGTGGGGCGGAAATACGCTGCTACTAAATTGGTAGCAGTACTCATATTTGCCGTTTTTTGCACACGGCACCCTGAGACGGGTGCCCCGGGGCTCCCCGTGGGGGAGCTCCGGGCTTCATGGGGGCACGAATGGTCCGCCCCGACCTGCGAAATCTGTGCTCGCGATGCGAATAACGTCCCTAACCTTAAACTATAGCTTGAACTTAGCTATAATGCCCTACGTTCCTGCCGGGCTGTGGTTGCGGACGGACGAAATGCCCATCCTAGTCCAAGACAGACGCGTCAAAGGGATCCACGTAAGCGACCGCGTGCGCGCGGCGCGATCATGGCGCGTCCTAGATGTAAGCCGCACCGTCCGTTCTACTTTCTTTGGGGCAATACCGCCTCGCGGGCGAGCGGGCCAGTCGTGAAGGTGGCTGCGGCCTCCCGAGCAAACGCCCCGGTGCGCAAGTGTGGGGTCAAATACCAGGTCAGCTGGTGGGAACAACCCGATATTCCGTGCAGGGAACGGATTGTATACGACACAGAAGGCAGGGTAGTGGACATGGTGAGGGGCAGCTTGATGCATGCGGCTCGGTTAGGTGCTGGGACCGCGGTGGTCATTGCCGTTTTGGGCCTGAGTGGATGTGCGTTCAATCCACTGTCCACGTTCACGACGCCCACGATCGACCAGATCGAGCGCGAGACCGTTACCCCCACGGTATCGGACGATGCCCTGGTCACGCCGGGAACCCTGACGGTCGCCCTCGATACTTCCGATGCCCCGCAAGCCATGCAGGATGCCGACGGAAACCTCACGGGCTATGCGGTCGATGCCGCTCGTGCCTTGCATGCCGCATGGGTCTCAAAGTCGCCTTTGTCGATGCGTCCTCGGCCGATTCCGCGCTCAGCGATAAAAAGGCCGACATCTTTATTGGCGACGCCAGGTCTACGGACGGCGATATCAGCTCACTTGGCACCTGTCTGTACGACGCCCCCGCCGTATTCGGCAAGAGCAGTGACGGCGAGTCGCTGAGCGTTTCCACCGAAACGCTTAACACCGCTACCCTGGGCGTTCAGACCTCCTCGGCCTCGCAGGAGGCGCTCGCCAAGCAAAGCATCACCGCCAACCAAAAGACCTTCTCCAACATCAATGAGTGCTTTGAGGCGCTCGAGTCGGGCGAGGTCGATTACGTGATCTGTGATTCCACGGCTGGTGGCTACCTCGCGCGTCTGATGAGCCAGATCTCCTATGTCGGTACGCTCGAGGCGCCCTCCACGCTTGGCGTCGCAGGCCTAAGCTCTAACGATGAGCTGTGCCGTGCCGCGAGCGATGCCCTCGATGGCATCACGGTCGATGGCACGCTCGAGGCAGTCCACTGCGTCTGGTACGGACAGATGCCCTATGACCTTACCGCCAAGACCGTTTCGGGGGCCAATGTGCAGGCATCCGACTCCACGTCCAACGAGACCGAGTCCTCCGATGGCGACGCCTCTGATAACAACGGCGACAGTCCGTCGTCTAGCCAGGAGGGCGCCATCACCGACGATGACATCAACAAGCTCAATAGCTAGTTATTGGTAGGGGTGGCGTCTGCCATACACCGAACAAGGCGCTTCTTCACGGTTTCAACACGCATAGCCGGGTCTCCCTAATAGGGGAGCCCGGCTTTTCTATTTTGGTAAAAACGGCAGGTAAAAGCTGATTTCCAGGAGAAAAACTAGCTTTGCCGACGCCTTCCTATAGCGCACTTTGCCACGGAAAAGTGCGAGACTTCGGTATGCGGTATCAAGCAATCGTTATTCGGGTCTTTGGGAATTCGGGTGATTAAATGCACGGCAATGGGTACATAGCCAGTACAGTAAGTCCCCGAGCAGATTGGAGCCACGTATGGATATCAAGGTTTCTGGACGCAAGACGACGGTAACCGATGCTCTGCGTGCGCATGTGGATGAGAAGATCGGCGAGGCGCTCAAGGTTTTCGATATCGAGCCCATGACAGTCGACGTCGTGCTTCGTTATGAGAAGAACCCCTCGAACCCCAACCCGGCAATCGTCGAGGTCACGGTTCGTGTCCGCGGTTCTGTGATTCGCGTTGCCGAGCACGGCGCAGATATGTATGCTGCCATCGACCTCTCCGCCGATAAGGTCACCCGCCAGCTGCGCAAGTTCAAGACCAAGGTCGTGGACAACCGCCAGGGTGGTGCCAGTGCCGCGGATGTCGCGCCGGTCGAGCGCGTTGAGGATCTGGCCGACCTGCTGCTGCCCGAGGAGGACGACGACCTGCTCGTCCGCGAGAAGGTCATCGATGTCACCCCGATGACCGAGGAGCAGGCGCTGGTGCAGACCGATTTGCTGGGCCACGACTTCTACGTGTTCGAGAACGCGACGACCGGTCTCATCAATGTGGTGTATCACCGTAAGAATGGTGGATATGGCATCATCAAGCCCCGCATCGAAACACTTGACGAGTAAAATACGTTAACTTGCATGAGTTAACGGTTGGCGGCCATCCCATGCGGGTGGCCGCTTTTTACGTAAGGAGTCGCTTTGATGGACAAGGCCGCATCCGCCGGTCATTCGAACCGTTGCCGCATCGTCGTCGATACCTGCTGCGACTTTAGCCCCGAGGTCGCCGCGAACCTCGATGTCGATATCCTGGGTTTCCCTTTCATTATCGATGGCGAGGAGCGCACAGACGACATCTGGTCGAGCATGAGCCTAAGGAGTTCTACGACCGCATGCGCGCCGGTGCCCGCGTGTCCACCTCGGCTGTGTCGCTCGGTCGCTATATCGAGTTTTTTACCGAGTGCGCCAAAGAGGGCACGCCCACGGTCTACCTGTGCTTTACCTCGGCGCTGTCGTCGAGCTACAACTCCGCGTGCCAGGCGGCAGATGTCGTGCGCGCCGAGTATCCCAACTTTGAGCTCTACGTGGTCGACAACGCTCTGCCCTGCGCGACCGGTGCGCTCTTGGCGCTCGAGGCCGTGCGCCAGCGTTCGGCGGGACTGACCGCCAAGCAGCTGGTCGATTGGGCAAACGAGGCAAAGACCTACGTGCACGGCTACTTTACGCTCGAGAGCTTCGACGCACTGGCTGCCGGCGGCCGCATTCCTCCCGCGGCGGCGCAGCTCACGGCAAAGCTCGACGTCAAGCCCGAGCTCTCCTACGACCTGGCCGGCTCGCTGTCGCTGATCGGCGTCAACCGCGGCCGCAAGAAGGCGCTCAAGTCCATCCTCAAGTCGTTCCGCGAGAACTACGTGCCCGATCGCACCATGCCCATCGCCATCATGACGGCCGATGCCGAAAAGGATGGTGACTGGCTCGAAGCCGCCATCCGCAAGGAGGAGGGTTGCGCCGACGTCACGATCATTCGCGGCTCCGTGGGTCCCACCATCGGCTCGCACGTGGGCCCCGGCATGGTGGGCTGCGCGTTTTGGGGTAAGAACCGCGCCGACAAGGCGTCGCTTTCCGACCGTATCGCCCGCCGCGTGCGCGGTCAGTAGGCAAGCGCTGCGTCCGTAATCGCCCTCGACTCACAGCCCAAACGCTGGCACCGAGTATTCAACCTGGTAACAACACCCAACCCAAAAGGAAAGGTTCATGGCAAACAAGCTCTCCGTCGCATTCATCGGCACCGGAATTATGGGTGCCCCCATCGCCGGCCACATTCTGGACGCTGGCTATCCCGTCACGGTCAACAACCGCACCAAGTCCAAGGCTGCAGCGCTCGTTGAGCGCGGTGCCGTCTGGGCCGATACGCCGGCAGATGCCGCGGCGAACGCCGACGTCGTCTTTACCATGGTGGGCTATCCCTCCGAGGTCGAGGAGCTCTACCTGGCGGGCGACGGCCTGCTCGCGTGCACTAAGCCCGGCGCGGTCCTGATCGACCTCACCACCGAGCTCGCCCGAGCTGGCGCGCGACATTGCCGAGGCGCCCAGGTTTCCGGCCGCATGGCGTTTGACTGCCCCGTCACCGGCGGCGAGTCGGGTGCTATCGCCGGCACGCTTACGGCTATCGTGGGCGCTACCGAGAACGACATTGCCCCGGTCCGCGATATCCTTTCCACCTTTGCGGCAACCATCTGCTGCTTCGACGGCGCCGGCAAGGGCCAGGCTGCCAAGCTCGCCAACCAGGTGTCGCTGGGCGCCTGCATGGTCGGCATGGCCGATGCGCTGGCGTTTGCCGAGCTGAGCGGCCTCGATCTGGAGAAGACCCGTCAGATGATTCTGGGCGGTACCGGCAAGTCCGGCGCCATGGAGAGTCTGGCGCCCAAGGCGCTCGACGGCGATTACAAGCCCGGCTTTATGGTCGAGCACTTCATCAAGGACCTGCGCTTGGCGCTCGCCTATGCCGACGACCGCGAGCTTGCGCTGCCCGGCGCCGACGTGGCCTTTACGCTTTACGACATGCTCGATGCCATCGGTGGCACCAAGCTGGGCACCCAGCCGTCACGGTCCTCTATAAGGAGGAGGCCGACGCCATCGCCGCCGGTCTGGACTGGTCGCAGTATCGTCCCGAGGAGCATGGCGCTCACGAGGAAGGCTGCGGATGCGGCGAGCATGACGACGATCACGAGTGCGGTTGTGGCCACCACCATGGCGAGGACCACGAGTGCTGCGGCGGCTACGGCCATGACGACGGCCACGAGTACTGCTGCGGCCACCATCACGGGGAGTAGCGCCTATGAGCTGGACGTTCGTGGTGCTTGCGCTGGTGCTCTTTCTCTTCGCGATCTACATCGGCTTTTTGTGCGGCCAGTGGGCGTGCGAAAAGCGCGTCATCACCAAGCGCGACTACTGGATTGCCAACTTTGCGGGAGCGGCGGCAGTCGTCCTGCTGACCTGGGTGTTCTCGCTGTTCCCGCTGGTGCAGTTTGCGCCGATCGGCTGGCTCGGCGGTTTTATCGCCGGCCTTAAGATGAGCTTTGGCGAGTCCGTCGGTCCGTGGCGCAAGCACGACGAGGTCTTTAACGTCAACAAGGCACACCGCGCCGCCGCCGACGCGGGCGATGCCGAGGAACGCCGCCGTGCGCGTCGTAATGGCGCTGCCGACCGACAGCTCATCTCGGTCACCGATGACAGCAAGGGTGCTGGCAAGCACGCTAAGAAATAGTAAAAAGAGGTAACTATGGCAGAAAACAAAGACGAACAGCTCACCGACGAGGAGCTGGCACAGCTTCAGTTGGCAGAGGAGAACGAGAATGCCGTCGACCGTCTGGTCCAGGAGCTCGGCTGCCCCACGCGCCGCATCCGCCAGTTTGCCGCCCGCGTGCTGCACCTGCTCGCCGAGCGCGATCCGCAGCGCGTCGTGCCCTGCGTCACCGCGCTGATCGAGGCGCTCGACCGCCCCGAGGCTCAGACCCGCTGGGAGGCCCTCGATGCCCTGACGGCGCTTGCCACCACCTGTCCCGAGCAGCTGGGCGATGCCTTTGAGGGCGCCGAGACCGCGCTGTTCGACGAGATTTCCTCCACGTTGCGCTATGCCGCCTTCCGCCTGCTGTGCGTGTGGGGCGCCACGAGCATCGAGCGTTCGCGCGAGGCTTGGCCCATCCTGGACGAGGCCATTCAGTGCTACCACGGCGACCTCGAGTATCGCGACATGCTCGGTTGCCTGTACGAGTTTGGCCAGGGCGAGATCGGCGCCGAGGTCGCCGAGAAGCTTGCGCTGCGCCTTAAGTTCGATGCCGAGAACGGCAAGGGCAGCTATCTCAAGGCCCGTTCGAGCGAGATTTGCGAAATGCTTGTTAAACGCTTTGACCTTGATCTCTCCAAAAAGAAGAAGCGTGCTAGCGTTAAAAAATCTGACGACGCCGAAAACGAGGAGTAACAGATTATGGCGCACGATGTAGTCCTGATTCCCGGTGACGGTATCGGTCCCGAGATTACGCAGGCCATGTGCCGCGTGGTCGAGGCCACCGGTGTCCAGATCAATTGGAATGTCCAGGAGGCCGGTGCCGGCGTCATGGACGAGTTTGGCACGCCGCTGCCCCAGCACGTGCTCGATGCGGTCGCCGAGACCAAGGTTGCCATCAAGGGCCCCATCACCACGCCGGTCGGCACGGGTTTCCGCAGCGTTAACGTGGCCCTGCGCAAGCACTTCGACCTGTACGCCTGCGTGCGCCCCTGCCTGTCGCAGCCGGGCGACGGCTCGCGCTTCCGCGACGTCGACCTGGTCATCGTGCGTGAGAACACCGAGGACCTCTACGCCGGGATCGAGTTCGATGAGGCGCTGCCGAGGTCGAGGAGCTCTCGCAGCTCGTCGAGCGCTCGGGCCAGAAGACCTTCGCCGCGGATTCCGCCATCTCGATCAAGCCCATCTCCATCGCCAAGAGCCGCCGCATTGTGGAGTATGCCTTTGAGTATGCCCGCCGCTGCGGCCGCAAAAAGGTGACGGCCGTGCATAAGGCCAACATCATGAAGGCGACCGATGGCCTGTTCCTGCGCGTTGCGCGCGAGGTGGCCGCCAACTATCCCGATATCGAGTTCAACGATAAGATTGTCGATGCCACCTGCATGGGCCTGGTCCAGAACCCCAACGACTTCGATGTCCTGGTGCTGCCCAACCTGTACGGTGACATCGTGAGCGACCTGTGCGCCGGTCTGGTAGGTGGACTGGGTATGGCTCCGGGTTCCAACATCGGTGCCGACTGCGCCATCTTCGAGGCGACGCACGGCTCCGCGCCCGATATCGCTGGCCAGGATATCGCCAACCCCACGGCCGAGATTCTGTCTGCGGCTATGATGCTCGATCACCTGGGCGAGAACGACGCGGCCAATCGCATTCGCGCCGCCGTTTCTGCCACGCTCGACGAGGGTGAGCAGGTTACCGGCGACGTGCGTCGTGCCCAGACCGGCTCCGTCGAGGGCGCCGTGGGCACGCAGGCCTTTGCCGATGCCGTTATCGCGCACCTGGCCTAAGACATGCAGGCTGCAAACGCCTCAATAGTACTTAAGTGTTTGCGTATAACCTAAGAATCAATACGCCCGGCACTCTGTCGGGCGTATTCTATTGAAGACTATGTTTCCTAACAAGGAGTAACTGATATGGGTCTGATTCAAAAGAAGGACGAGAAGGACGAGATCGACGGCATCCAGATCATCGAGCGCGGCGAAGGCCCCGACGGTGACGAGGACGAGAAGATCGATCTGGTCGCCGGTACGTCTGCCGAGCACATTGCCGCCGGCACGACGGCCGAGGAGGAGGACGCCCGACTGGAGCTCAGATTGCCGCGGATGCCGCTGACGAGAATCTGATGCCCGAGGCCCAGGATGAGGACGACGATATTCTGGGTTCCGATGAAGACGACCGCGCATCCAAGCACAAGAAGACGATGATTGCCGCCTTCGTGGTTGCAGTCGTGATCGCTGCTGTGGTCGGCTTCTTTATCGGCAACGGTGGTTTTGGCGGCAAGGGCGTCGGCTCGGCGACCCTCACCGAGGACCAGCTCGATTCGACCGTGGCAAGCTACAGCTACAACGGCAAGAAGAGCGACATCACCGCGCGCGAGGCCATTGAGAGCCAGTACAGCCTCGACACCGTCAAGGATGGCGATGGCAACTACACCGCTCCCTCTGCCGACGTCATCCTGTCCTACGTGCGCAACAAGATCCTGCTCGACGCTGCCGAGGACGAGGCATCACCGTCTCTTCTAAGGAGATGAAGAAGTACGCCGAGGATTCCATCGGCACTTCGGACTACAAGACCATGGCCACGCAGTATGGCGTGTCCAAGGACCAGGCCAAGCAGATCGTCCGTCAGTCCGCGACGCTGCAGAAGCTCTACAAGAAGAAGGTGGGCGATAGCTCCGCAAGCATGCCGACCGCCCCGACCGAGCCTGCTGACGGCAACGAGGAGACCGCGAGCAAGGACTACGCCGATTACATCATCAAACTTGCCGGCGACGAGTGGGATAGCGAAAAGGGCACCTGGAAGGACGCCGATAGCACCTACGCTAAGGCCTTCGCTGACGATGCCTTTACGGCTGATAGCGCTACCTACAAGCAGGCCATGACCGCCTATTACACCGCCTACCAGCAGTACTCTTCGCAGGCTTCGAGCGCCAGCTCCAAGTGGACCGAGTATGCTAACGGCCTCTACGCCAAAGCTAACATCAGCATCTACGGCCTGTTTGCGTAAAGAGTCGCACGGCTCATCGAGCATCTAGCCGATAGACAGCAGAAAGTCCGCCAGTACGGAAGTCGTTCTGGCGGACTTTTTGCGTTGAGGGCGTGATTGGCGGCTTAATTATGGCTATTCATCTTTAAGTCCAAAAAGGCTATCGGCTTCATCGTCGGATATATATTCCAGTACATCGCCCGGTTGGCAGTCGAGTGCCCGACATATCGCGTCAAGAGTTGAAAAACGTATGGCAGAAACCTTTCCCGTCTTAATGCGTGACATATTGACCTGGGAGATGCCCACGCGTTCCGCAAGCTCTTTGGATGAGATCTTGCGTTCGGCGAGCATGCGGTCAAGCCGCAGAATAATCATGGATTCCCCCTAGAGCAACTCGTCATCTTGTTCTTGCAGGATATACCCGTAGCGGAAGATACTGGCAATCAGGCAAATAATCAGGCCTGCAAAGAGCATGGAGGCTCGAATAACTGGCCGACGAACGCATCCGTAAAGCTGCCGCCAAATCCTGAGAGTATCATTCCCGTGATTACGGCACCAAGAAGCCTCACGGCAACGCCGCCGATAAGGAATAAATGTCCTACTCGACGAAGTGTCTGGTTACATTCAAGGTCAAAGGGCCTGCCTTCCTTTTCAATGTTGAAGAAAAGCCTGCGCACGCTTATCGCGATGGTAAGCGCGAGGCATGTCATCAAGAGGCTCCCTATGGCAGTGTGGCCATCGTGTGCGACGAGCATAAGTGGGGCCTGCGCATCGGTACCGACGATAGCAAGGCATGGCCCTTCGCCGGCTTGAAGTTCTACGGATTGGAGACACGAGCCTTGGGAGAGGCCAGGCAATATGAGTAGAAGGTCAATCGCAATGACTGCGAGGAGTCCCAGAGCGAGCGCGGTGGTAATGCAGACCGTGGCCCATTTGCAGATGCGAGCGAGCTTCCTCAGTTTGGCTACCGTCTGTTCGCGGCCGATGGTTTCATTCGATATAGACGCGTTTCGATGGACCATAACCCCTCCAATCGGCGTTTTGGATGATATTTGTATCATATCAGAATTAATGATAAACGATAAATAATTACGGAAACTGAGTAAGTAATGATTGAAAACGATTAACGTGAGCTATTGGCTCATTTATGGATGCGGGAGTTTGGCGCGCGGGGGATGAGGACAAATGTCAAAACTTCTCTTGATCGCGCAAGCGCTCCATTGTGTTTCCCTAATTCATCTGGGAAAACGACTGCAAACGATTGCAAGTAACCGGTGAACGGTCGAAAACTACCGTTCACCGATAATCTCAAAACTGGTTCTAACTGGTATTAAGTCAAAAAGACCAATTCACATATCTTCACAATGACCTGCAGTTTTTCTACACGCTATTTTTAGCCGCCCTGCGTTGTTTAGACACAGGAAAAGATCCGATCTTTTGCCAAAGCATTTCGGAACGGTTTCAAAACCGCAGGTAGAAGTGTTAACGACCGGTAAACGGTCGATTTATCACCGTGAGCGGTGCAAAAACGTTTTACCGTATGAATCAACGAAAGCGACCTCTTCTGGGGTGATATAGTGACAACAACACGTCACGTGGTTACTACCAGTTTAGAAACCACTGGTCTTCAAAGTACGCTTTCTAAGAAGCTTTAAGGGCGAGCGCCCGCTGGCTTCCGAAAATCATCGGACTCAGATCGTACACACCTTCGGAAGGGAAATTTGAATGGTTGGCTTTATTCTTACCGGTCATGGACAGTTCGCACCCGGCCTCGCAAGCGCTATCGCTATGGTTGCTGGCGACCAGCCCGCTTTTACCGTCGTTCCTTTTGAGGGCGACCAGGCTGCTTCCTACGGTGAGGATCTCCGCGCCGCTATTACCGCCATGCGCGAGGAGTGCGATGGCGTGCTCGTCTTTACCGACCTGCTTGGTGGCACCCCGTTCAACCAGGCGATGATGATTGCCCAGGATGTCGACAACGTCGAGGTTCTGACCGGCACCAACCTTCCCATGGTTATTGAGCTTCTGTTCCTCCGCGGCAACGCCACGCTCGCCGAGCTTGGCGAGCAGGCCGTGACCGTTGGCCAGACGGGCATCACCGCCCAGACGGTCGCATCCGTTGCCGGCTCCGACGAAGAGGATATCTTCGGCGACGAGGACGGCATCTAATGGCCGATTTCGGAGCAACGTCCTGAGCTCCTCGGTCGCCCTTTTAGGCCTGCTTGTCATCATGGGCTTGATTTACACCATCTGGTCGCAAATCAACATGAAGAAGAAGCAGAAGTACTTCAAGGAGCTGCACACCGAGCTCAAGCCGGGTCAAGAGGTTCTTTTCGCCGGCGGTATCTACGGAACCGTCAAAGGCATCGAAGGCGAGAAGGTCCAGATCAAAGTCCGATCCGGAGCCGTCGTAGATGTTTCGCGTTACGCGATTCAGGAGATCAAGTAACTGTCGTCAGCAAATAACGAAAGGAAGCTGATCAACATGGCAGAACCCAACATTCTTCTTACCCGCATCGATAACCGACTGGTTCATGGTCAGGTTGCCACCCAGTGGAACTCCACCCTGGCTCCAACCTCATCCTCGTCGCCAACGACGACGTGGCGTCCAACACCATGCGCCAGAACCTCATGAAGATGGCCGCTCCCGCCGGCGTCGCTACGCGTTTCTTCTCTCTGCAGAAGACCATCGACGTCATTGGCAAGGCGAGCCCGCGCCAGAAGATCTTCATCGTGGCCGAAACACCGGAAGACGTGCTTACGCTCGTCAAGGGCGTGTGCCTATAAAGAAGGTAAACATCGGCAACATGCACATGTCGGAAGGAAAGCGCCAAGTCGCCACCTCCGTCGCAGTTAACGACGAGGATGTCGCTGCGTTTAAAGAGCTGCAGGAATTGGGGGTGGAGTTGGAGATCAGGCGCGTTCCGAGCACGCCTGTTGAGGACACGAGCAAGCTCTTCTCGTAATCCTCGTGATCCACGTTGTCAGGAGTGAAACCCTGACGTTCTGTACGTGAAATCCAAAGTGCGTACATACATTTTGAAAGGAGGAGCAAGATGGAATACTCGATCATCCAGATCGCTCTGGTCTTCGTCGTCACGTTCATCGCGGCAATCGACCAGTTTGACTTCCTCGAGTCTCTCTATCAGCCCATCGTCACCGGCGCGTCATCGGTCTTATCCTTGGCGACCTCAACACCGGTCTTCTCGTGGGTGGTACCTATCAGCTCATGACGATCGGCAACATGCCGATCGGAGGCGCTCAGCCGCCTAACGCCGTCATCGGCGGCATCATGGCAGCCATTCTCGCTATCGCCACGGGCCTCGAGCCCAACGCGGCAGTCGGCCTCGCCATTCCGTTCGCTCTGCTTGGCCAGCTTGGCGTTACCCTGGTCTTCACGCTTATGTCCCCGCTTATGTCCACGGCCGATAACATGGCTCACAACGCGGACACCAAGGGCATCGAGCGCCTGAACTACTTCGCCATGCTCTGCTCGGCCTGATCTTCGCTGTCGTCGTCACCCTGTTCTTCATCGCTGGCGCTACCATCGGTCAGACCATCGCTTCTGCCATCCCGACTTGGCTGCAGACCGGTCTCTCCGCTGCAGGCGGCATGATGCGCTTTGTCGGCTTCGCGTCCTGCTCAAGGTTATGATGAACCGCGATATGTGGGGCTTCTTCCTCATGGGCTTTGGCCTCGCGCTCATCACCGTTGCCAACGATTCGCTGGCAACCCCTGCTCTGCTCATCCTCGCTCTCATCGGCTTCGGCATCGCTTTCTGGGACTTCCAGCAGCAGACCGAGCTGAAGGGTGCAGCTGTTTCTGACGGAGGTGACTTCGAAGATGGCATCTAATGAGTATGTGATCCCGGAGCACTACGAGGATCTCACTCCTGCTCCGCAGCTCGACCAGAAGACCCTCAACAAGATGGCTTGGCGCTCCTGCTTCCTGCAGGCATCGTTCAACTACGAGCGCATGCAGGCCGCTGGCTGGCTTTACTCCATCATCCCCGGTCTGGAGAAGATCCACACCAACAAGAACGACCTCGCGGCTTCCATGAGCCACAACCTGGAGTTCTTCAACACCCACCCGTTCCTCGTCACCTTTGTTATGGGCATCGTGCTTTCGCTCGAGCAGAACAAGGTTGACATCCCCACGATCCGCGCCGTCCGCGTCGCCGCAATGGGCCCGCTCGGTGGTATCGGTGACGCCCTGTTCTGGCTGACGCTCGTGCCTATCACGGCCGGCATCACCTCCAACATGGCCATCAACGGCAACGCCGCTGCACCGATCATCTTCCTGGTGATCTTCAACGTCGTCCAGTTCGCTCTGCGCTTCTGGCTCATGAACTGGTCCTACAAGCTTGGCACAAGCGCTATTGACGCTCTGACCGCCAACATGCAGGCCTTCACGCGTGCCGCTTCCATCATGGGCGTCTTCGTCGTCGGTTGCCTGGTCGTCACCATGGGTGGCACCCAGATCAACCTCCAGATCCCCAACGGCACCACCCGTGGCCTCTCCGCTACTACCGTGATCGTCTCCGAGAAGGAGGCCGAGAACTTCACCGGTATGGAGGCATCGATACCGAGACCGCTGAGGCCGGTACCATCGCCATGACCGATAAGGACGGCAACGCCCTTACCGCTTCCGATGCCGACGGCAACGCTGTCGAGTGCGGCGTCACCGATCTGGGTAACGGCATGGAGTCCGTGACCTACGGCACCGTTACCGAGGATCCGGTCAACTTCTCTGTTGCCGACACCCTCAACACCATCGTCCCGAAGCTCGTCCCGCTTATGCTTACGCTGCTGCTTTACTACATGTTCGCTAAGCACAGCTGGACCCCGACCAAGGCATTCTCCTGCTCTTCGTCCTTGGCATCCTGGGCGCTGGCCCGCTTGGTCTCTGGCCGAGCATCTGGTAAGGCTCTAGCTTGAGGGGTGTGTCCCTACGCGGCTCACACCCCGACCCCTTAAGCCATGTGTATGTTAAAAGCCGCGTGCTCGAAAGAGCGCGCGGCTTTTGTTTTCTTAATGATTCGGGTGTGGCAGACAGATAATGCATAACACCCTAGGTAGTTAGCCGAATTCGAGCAAAAGGGAGGATAGGATGGCGATCGGAGCGCGTAAGCAACCGCTGTACGATCAGCTGGTCGATATTCTGACCGAAAAGATTGACCATGAATATCGCGCCGGTGACATGATTCCTTCCGAGCGCGAACTTTCGGAGCGCTATGGTCTCTCGCGCACTACGGTACGCCTGGCTCTGCAGGAACTGGAGCGTTTAGGACTGGTGGTTCGGCAGCACGGTCGCGGTACCTTTGTGACCGACCGTTCGGCAAAAGCAACCAATCTTATGCAGTCCTACAGCTTTACCGAGCAGATGCGCGCGATGGGTCGAGAACCCGAGACCACGATTCTCGAGTTTTGCGAGATGGAGCCGATAAGAATCTGGCCGAGCATATGGGATTGCGCATCGGTGATCGCATTTTTAAGCTCAAGCGTCTTCGCTCTGCCGACAACATGCCCATGATGGTCGAACGCAGCTATCTACCGGTTCGTCAATTTCTGTCCCTAAAGCGACCGCTGCTGGAGCGTAAGCCGCTTTACGATGTGATTGAGCAGGACTTTCAGCAAAAGATTCGCGTGGCCGAAGAGGAGTTCTATGCGAGCATAGCCCGTCCCACCGATGCCCACCTTTTGGGAATTGTCGAGGGCTCGCCTGTGCTCGATTTGGTCAGGACTACGTATAACGAGTCAAACGAGGTAGTGGAGTACACACTCTCGGTTGCTCGTGCCGATCAGTTTAAATACAAGGTTTACCACCAGCGCAGTAACTAGTGCTCGCATCGTTTCCATATGGTGATTCTTTGCATTTAACTGGTTACTACCAGATAACCAACCGAAGTGTATAATTGCACGTCAGAGGATTACTTCTAGAGAGAGGTATTAGAAATGTTCGAGAAGAGTGTCGAGGAGCTCACCGAGCTCGGCGCCCAGATCACCACGGCCGAGATTGCTCAGCAGCCCGAGCTTTGGCGTGATACGCTCAACATCTATCGCGAGAACAATGAGCCATCGAGCCTTCCTGGCCGAGGCTCGCGCTATGGGCGAGGGTCTCTGTCCGTTGTCTTCACCGGTGCCGGTACGTCCGACTACGTTGCGATACCTG
>ENA-OQIO01000689-OQIO01000689.1-human-gut-metagenome-genome-assembly--contig:-NODE-689-length-17464-cov-3.154410_pt1 | contig 17464 bp, 21 predicted proteins | sample MGYA00242573_ERZ504737 | MGnify/ENA primary metagenome ERZ504737 (study PRJEB26092, sample SAMD00036203) | human gut metagenome | host: Homo sapiens | study: EMG produced TPA metagenomics assembly of...
ATTAAAAAGATACAGATTCTTTGCCGAAATCTGTATCTTTTAATTTTCCGTTGCACAGTAATATTTATTTTTCGTAACTGTTCAGTACCTTCACAGTTACGAGAAAAATGCATTTAAACGATAAAAGCACGCTTTGCGAGTTTTTATCGTTATCGCGGCACTCCTCAAGGTTCCGTGCAAGCACGGACTTTGACTCGTTGCTCGCGTAAATCACCTTCGGTGATGGCATTTTTGCTTGTATGTCTCGGGATTTTGGCATATTTATGCCAAAACACCTCGCGGGATAATGGCTACTGAATAGTTACTATTTTTCTTTTACTTCCACATACCCGCACTGCTCGTCCGCGCAGACTTTTTTGTTTCCCTTTTCTACCATGTAACCGCCGCATTTCGGACATTTTTCATTGATCGGTTTTGCCCAGGACATGAAATCACATTCCGGATTATCCTCGCAGCCGTAATATTTCCGGCCTTTCTTTGTCTTGCGAAGAACTACTTCTTTTCCACACTTCGGACATTTGACACCGATCTTTTCCAGATACGGCTTGGTATTTCTGCAATCCGGAAATCCGGGACATGCCAGGAATCTTCCATGCGGGCCATATTTGATTACCATGTTTCTTCCGCAGTTTTCACAGATTACATCAGTGACTTCATCTTCCAGTTTAACTTCCTCGAGATTTTTCTCTGCTTCTTTCACAGATTCATCAAGATCCGGATAGAAGTTCCGAACTACCACTTTCCAGTCTACGGTTCCGTCGCCCACTTTATCCAGCAGATCTTCCATCGTAGCAGTAAAGTTGACATCCACAATACTTGGAAAGGCTTCTTTCATCATCTGATTGACCACCTCACCCAATTCTGTCATATACAGGTTCTTATTCTCTTTTGCCACATATCTTCTTGCAATAATTGTGGTGATGGTCGGTGCATAAGTACTTGGACGACCGATTCCCAGTTCTTCCATAGTTTTTACCAGGGAAGCCTCCGTATAATGTGCCGGCGGCTGGGTAAAATGCTGCTGTTCATCAAATTTCTGAAAATTCAGAACCGTATCTTTGTCAATGCTTCGTACCAGTGTATTGTTCTGCGCTTTCTCCTCATCTTCCTGCACATAAACGGACATGAAACCATCGAACTTGATCTTGGATGCGGCAACCGTAAACAGGTATTCTCCACCGGAAATCTTTACAGATGTTGTTTCGTATATAGCCGGCTGCATACGGCTTGCCACAAATCGTTTCCAGATCAGCTGATAGAGACGGAACTGGTCTCTGGAAAGAGATTCTTTTACAAGGGCCGGCATACGGGAAACATCCGTCGGACGGATTGCTTCGTGTGCATCCTGAATGTTCTTTCCTTCTTTTTGTTTACTCTCCCGCACTGCCACATAGGATTCTCCGTAATGTTCGCCGATAAAGCTTCTTGCCATTGCATCTGCTTCTTCCGAGATACGGGTGGAATCGGTACGCAGGTAGGAAATCAGAGCAACGGTACCCTGTCCTTTGATATCTACTCCTTCATACAGCTGCTGAGCCAGACGCATTGTCTTCTGGGTAGAAAAGTTCAGTGCCTTGGAAGCTTCCTGCTGCAAAGTGCTGGTAGTAAATGGAAGCGGAGCTTTTTTACCTCTCTCTCCCTTTTTTACTTCACTGACCTGATAAGATACACCTTTCAGTTCTTCCATGATGCGATCTGCTTCTTCTCTGGAGGAAATCGTCATCTTCTCTTTTTCTTTTCCGTAGAACTTTGCAACCAGCGGTTTCTTTTCTCCCGGAATTTTAAATACAGCATCCAGTGACCAGTATTCTTCCGGAATAAATGCATTGATTTCTTCCTCTCTATCCGCTATAATCCGCAGCGCAACGGACTGTACCCGACCGGCACTCAGTCCACGTTTGATCTTTTTCCACAACACCGGACTGATCCTGTAACCAACCATACGGTCCAGGATACGTCTTGTCTGCTGTTCATCCACCAGATTCATATCTATGTCTCTGGCATGTTTGATCGACTCTTTCACTGCGCTTTTGGTGATCTCATTAAAAGTGATTCTCCGCATCTTTTTTTCATCCAGCTTCAATGCTGTTGCCAGATGCCAGGAAATCGCTTCTCCCTCACGGTCCGGGTCAGTTGCGAGATATACTTTATCTGCCTTTTTTGCTTCTTTTCTCAGACTTGCCAGCAATTCTCCCTTTCCCCGGATCGTAATATATTTCGGTTCATAATCATTCTCTATGTCGATGCCCAACTGACTTTTCGGCAAATCCCGGACATGTCCGTTGGAAGCTGCCACTTCATAATTGCTTCCAAGGAACTTTTTTACCGTCTTTACCTTCGCAGGTGACTCCACAATCACTAAATATTTAGCCAATGTTTTCCTCCTGATTTTTTATTATGTGCTTCAAAAGCACATGTATTGCCGTGCTTTTATGCCCACCTCTTTTCTGTGCGGATATAATAATTCTGCCAGACTTCGCGGGCCAGATCTTTTGCTGTCAGATAGTATAGACTCTTCAACAGACTTCCGGATGGCAGTCCTGTCTCGTCCTGTAACTGTGACACGGCTTTTGGGTTCAAATCGAGACAACTATACACCAAATCATCTTCCCTTGCAAGCACTATTTTTTTCTCCTGTGTAAAATCCTCCTGTATTATTTCCTTCTTTCCCGTCCATTCCATCTCTTCCAGAATGATCTCCGGCTTCCATGCCGGGATGGCTCCCTGGTAGATTAACCGGTTACATCCTTCACTCAAAAGATCACCTGCACGCCCCGGAAGAGCGAAAACTGTACGCCCCTGTTCCAGTGCGGCATCCGCAGTAATCAGAGAACCACTTTTCTCTTTTGCCTCAACCACAAGTATCGCCCCGGAGAGACCGCTGATGATTCGGTTGCGCAGTGGAAAATGATAGGAAAGGGGTGGTGTCCCAGGAGCGAATTCGGACAAAATGCCGCCCTGCTGCTGCATGACATGGTAAAGCTTCCTGCTGGATGTAGGATAGCAAAAATCCACCCCGCATCCCATCACACCATAAGTTTTTCCACCTGCTGCCAGGGCTCCCGCATGAGCTGCTGCATCCACACCTCTGGCCAGTCCGCTGATCACCTGTATTCCTCTTTGAGTCAGAATTCTGGCATATTCATATGCCATATTTTTTCCATAAGAACTACAGTTTCTTGCTCCGACAATGGCAATCGCCGGCCGCATAGGATCCGGTAATTCTCCCAGCACATATAACCGTGACGGTGCATCCGGAAGTTGTAATAAATTTTTCGGGTAGCCTTCTTCTGTTTTCTTATATATTTTTATGTTCTCGCTCATCATTTATCCCCCTATTTCCATGAATGTTTGTCAAAACTTCGGTATCCGATTGCTTCTGCGATCTCTTCTTCTTCAATCTGTTCTTTTCCTGCCAGATCCGCTGCTGTCCTCGCCACGCGAAGGATCCGGTTACATGCCCGTCCACTAAGATGTAACTTTTCAAAAGCTCCCTGTAACATTTTTTCTGCTTCTTCACTTGTTTTGCAATATGTACTGATCTCACCTGGCGGAATCTGGCTGTTATAACAGATTCCGGATTCTTTTAAACGTTCTTTTTGTATTAACCGGGCTCTCTCTACTTCTTTTCGCATATTTTCTGTACTCCACTGTATACTGTCAGGTATCTCTCCCCTGAATTCACCATAAGTTGCCGCATTAGTAGTCACACAGATATCCATCCGGTCAAGAAAAGCCTGACTGATCCGCTGCTGATATCTTTTAATCTCATGTTCTCCACAATCGCAGCGGTTTCTGTCCGGATAGTAGCCACAGGGGCAGGGATTCATCGCACCCACCAGAAGAAATTCTGCCGGGAAACTATACCTTCCCCCCACCCGTGCAATATGAATTTCTCCGTCCTCAAGCGGCTGTCGGAGGATCTCCAGTGTCTCCCTCTTCATCTCCGGAAGTTCATCCAAAAATAAGACACCTTTGTGTGCCAATGTGATTTCTCCTGGCATCGGTATCTTTCCTCCTCCCGCAAGCGCCTGCGGTGATATGGTATGATGCGGAGAACGGAACGGCCTGTTTGATACCCAGGGGATTTTTGAAGATAATAATCCTGCCACACTATAAATAGAAGTAATTTCCATTGCCTCCTCATGACTCAGTGCCGGAAGCAAACCGGGAATTCTTTTTGCCACCATTGTTTTTCCTGAACCCGGAGGCCCCATCAGTAATATATTATGAAAACCGGCGGCTGCAAGAAGTGCCCCCCTTTTTGCCGCAGTCTGTCCTTTGATTTCTCTGAAATCTGCTGTTATTTCCGGTGCAATCTCCATCTTTTCCCTTTCTTTCTCCGGATGTTCCCATGTCCGTTCTCTCACTGTCCGCATAAACTCTCCCAGATTCCTGACTCCCACGCTTCGAATCCCCTGGATCATCTGTGCCTCTCTCCGGTTTCCCATGGAACAACACACCCCTGACATCCTGATTTCCTCGCCTCTTCAACCATCGCAAGAACTCCTCTCACTTTTTTAATCTGTCCGTCCAACCCCACTTCGCCGGTTACCATGACACTCTCAAGTCCCCCTTTCGGAAGCTGCCCCAGAGATTCCAGGATTGCCGCAGTAATCGGAAGATCAAAACCGGTTCCGGCCTTTGGTACATCTGCCGGAGAAAGATTGATGGTAATTCTTCTTGGCGGAACCGGTATCTCCAGATTATGTAATGCTGTTCTGACCCGATCCTGTGCCTCCCGAACCTGACTGTTCACTGTCCCTACCATGGAAAATCCGGGAAGCCCGGGACTCACATCCACCTCCACCTGTACCGGAATCGCCCTGATTCCCTGCATCGTTGCCGATAATATACTTGTATACATAAAATATTCTCTCCTTTCTCTACGTTATATCACTGTAATAACGGTTAGCACTGCCATCACCGTCTTGTTTTTTATTGGTAACTGTTCAGCCCTTCACAGCTACGGGGCAAAATACCTCGCGGGGCAGTGGTTACTGTATAGTTTCTTTATTTTCTGTATGTTTTGGGATTATATATTTTGATATGCTCTGATTCTACATTTTGGGAAAAGCACATATTCTTCCGCCAGGGCATAAATTAGAAAGAAAGCCCTTTGAGGTGTGTATGTGAAGACCTTTCTGAAACCCCTCACCACACAAGAAGAAACTTTCTATCTTCGTAAATGCCGACAGGGTGATAAGGCTGCCCGAGATGTGTTGATCGAACGTAATCTGCGACTGGTTGCACATATTGTAAAAAAATACCAGGGGGTTGATGAAGATCTGGATGATTTGATTTCCATAGGAACGATCGGTCTGATCAAAGCCGTGTCCACCTATGATATGACAAAAGGCAGCAGACTTGCTACCTACGCTGCCCGCTGTATTGATAATGAATTGTTGATGATGCTTCGCAGCCGAAAAAAATTTTCCAGAGAAGTTTCCCTGTACGAACCGATCGGTACAGACAAAGAAGGGAACGAGATTCATCTTCTGGATATTGTGGAAGCTAACGAACAGGATATCACTGATCAGTGTATCCATAAGGAACGAATTCTTCAATTGTATGGTTGTTTGAGGGAAGTTCTTTCACCATTGGAATATGAAGTAATTAAATACCGCTATGGGCTTTTCGGTGAAAAAGAATTGACACAGCGGGCACTTGGAAAACGGCTGGGAATCAGCCGTTCCTATGTCTCCCGCATTGAAAAAAATGCTGTATTAAAGCTCCGTGACCGGTTCTTTTCTACGTAAAATATCATATCGATCCAGTTTAATTCCCAGATCAATATAAAGAATCTGCTTCGGATGTGGTGCACTCTCCATCTGGTTGCCTTCTTCATCCTGAATACTTTTTACTGTCGCTTCGATGTTATCGCCATTTGGCTTCATAACTTCGATCTGTTCTCCTACAGAGAACTTGTTTCTCTGAGAGATACAATATTTTCCTTCTTCATTTGTCTCTCCCACAATACCCAGATAAGTATATTCTTTAATATACGTATTATTATCATAAATCTGTGCTTCCTGAGTTGGTTTTCCGTAAAAGAATCCGGTGGTAAATTGCCGGTAAGTACAGTTGGAAATCTGTTCCTGATACCACGACATATTTTCCTCATACAGTGCCGGATCTTTCAGATAGTCATCGATGGCTTTCCGATAGGTCCGGGCAACTGTTGCCACATACAACGCAGTCTTCATACGTCCTTCAATCTTAAAGCTGTCGATTCCGGCATTGATCAGATCCGGAATATGTTCGATCATGCACAAATCCTTAGAATTGAAAATAAAAGTTCCTCTTTCATTTTCATAGACCGGAAAATACTCTCCCGGACGACTTTCTTCCATAACAGAGTACTTCCATCGACACGGATGAGTACATGCTCCCTGATTGGAATCTCTTCCTGTCAGATAATTGCTTAACAGACATCTTCCGGAATATGAGATACACATCGCTCCATGAATAAAAGTCTCGATCTCCATATCTTCAGGAATTCTGCTTCGAATCTCGCGAATCTCTTCCAGCGACAATTCTCTCGCTGTCACCACTCGCTTGGCTCCCATCTGATACCAAAACTGGTATGTACCATAATTGGTGTTATTTGCCTGAGTACTAATGTGACGTTCGATCTCAGGACATACTTCTTTTGCGATCTGATAGACTCCCGGATCCGAAATAATCAGTGCATCCGGTCCGATTTCCCGGAGTTCTTCAAAATACTTCCGAACGCCCTCCAGATCCTGATTATGTGCCAGAATATTAGCTGTGACGTATACTTTTACACCATGTTCGTGGGCAAACCGTACCCCTTCTGACATATCTTCTTTTGAAAGTTCTTTGCTTTTGCACGCAGACCGAAAGCCTCGCCTCCGATATAGACTGCATCCGCACCAAATATAACCGCAACCTGCAGTACTTCCAGGCTGCTGGCCGGAACAAGTAATTCCGGAATTCTCATGATTCTTTCTCCTATCGTTTCGTGCTGATCGCAACCCCATCTCCAAGTGGGAGCAGGGAAGTTACCAGCTCGTCATTGTGTTTCAATTCATACAGATACTCACGCATCCGCTTATAGATGGTCCGGTTTCTTCGTTCTACCGCAAACCGTGACTCAATCAGATCGCCTTCCTGCAAGATATTATCCGACACTAAAAGACCTCCACTCTTTAAGAGTCGCAACACTTCCGGTAAAAAATGAAGATACTGTCCTTTGGCTGCATCCATAAAAATAAAATCAAAGGGTTCGGTGAGCGTGGGAAGAATCTCTGCTGCATCTCCCTCCAGAAGTTCGATCTGCTCCTCTTTACCCGCTTTTTTAAAATTATCCCGGGCAATCGGGATCCTCTTTTCGTAATTTTCGATGGTTATGATCTGACAGGGTTCCGGATTATATTCACACATCAACAAGGCAGAAAAACCAACTGCAGTGCCCACCTCCAGAATCCGTTTCGGTCTGGCAGCTGCCATCAGAAACTTTAAAAAGCTCTGCATTTCCCTTCTTACAATAGGAACCGCATCTTCCCTTGCTTCTTTTTCCAGCTGTTCCAGGAATTCTGTATGACCTTCGTCCAGGGAATTGATAAAAGTCACCATACGTTCGTCTACGATCATGAGACACTCTCCTCTCCTGACTCTGGATCTTCCTCATCGGAACTACTGCTTTCTTCTTCCTCAGACGGCTGTCCCTCTGTGTTTTTCCCTGACAGAATGGCAAGCATCTCATCAACTGTCTCATGCGTATTCAAAAGATAAGTACCAGGCTTGATCTTACCACGATAATCGGAGAGTTTTTCCTGTGCCCAGAAGATAACCGGTCGTTCAATCAATCCTTTTTCCTGCAGAGTTTCCCCCACATCATAGACAGAATCGTCTTCATGAACAATCACAGTTACATCCTGCCCATCTGCCTGTGTATGAGCCTCCGGTTCCTGATAGAAGATCAGATACCCGAAACTGTATGCCGTTTTTCCAACAAAAATCAGGACACAGATCAGCAAAACATAGAGCAGAATCCGAATCGCCCCTTGGCTCCACTTACGGCAACCTGATACGTTGCATCTTTTTCTTTTCTTACTACCCATCTATACTCCTTGCTTATCCTTCCCACATATAACGCGGGGATGTCCGGCAGTGTGATCATACATTCGGGATATTCAGATCAATCCCGTTTCGAAACTGTTCCTGTACCTGCTGAAGCATCCGACAGACATCCAGCTCCGCCTCCAGATATGCATTCACCTCCGGAACTTTCCGAAGCTTTTCATATCTGTTTTCTACTTCATCTGTAATATCGTACAAATCTCCCTGTGTATCGTCATTGTTCATATGAAAGACAGCTACACGGAATTCATCAATCTGTTTTTTCAGCTCCGGATTGGATTTCAGCATCTCCTCACATGCAAGGTACCTCTGATATGCGGAATCCTCTCTGATTACTTCCAGCAGTTTTTCCACGCACTCCTGTATCTTGTTCATGTATCTTACGCCTCCATTATAATTGGCAGAATCATCGGTTTTCTCTTGGTTCTCTTCCACAAAAAATCACCAAGCGAATCTTTGATCACGCCTTTCATTTTTCCCCAGTCAGAAATTCTTCGATCCAGGCAGGAATCAATGGCATCTTCTACAACACTCTTTGCCTGTCCCATCAGATCTTCGGACTCTCTCACATATACAAACCCACGGGATACAATATCCGGACCTGCCAGAAGCTGGTTACTGTATTTTTCCAGTGTCAGTACCACAATCATAATACCGTCTTCTGCCAGATGCTGACGGTCACGAAGTACGATATTTCCCACATCGCCGACACCAAGTCCATCTACCAGGATTGCTCCGGTATGCACTTTACCGGTAATTTCCGCGGATTCATCATTTAATTCCATCACATCACCGGAGTGCATGATAAAAATATTTCTTTCGGAATACCCAGGCTCTCTGCAATACCTGCCTGTGCTTTCAGATGACGGAATTCTCCATGAACCGGAATCGAATATTTCGGTTTTACCAGAGAGTAAATCAATTTGATCTCTTCCTGGCAGGCATGTCCTGATACATGTACATCCTGGAAAATAACATCCGCACCTTTGGCTGACAGTTCATTGATGACACGGGATACTGCTTTTTCATTACCCGGAATCGGGTTGGAACTGAAAATAATGGTATCACCTGGTTTAATGGAAACTTTTTTATGAATATTTGCTGCCATACGGGACAAAGCTGCCATAGATTCTCCCTGGCTTCCGGTTGTGATCAGAACCATCTGCTCATCCGGGTAATTTTTCATTTCATCGATATCAATCAGTGTGTTGTCCGGCACATTCAGATAGCCAAGTTCAGACGCTGTTCCAATGACATTGACCATACTTCGACCTTCCACAACTACTTTTCTTCCGTATTTGTAAGCAGAGTTGATGATCTGCTGTACACGGTCTACGTTAGATGCGAACGTCGCAATGATGATTCTTGTATTTTTATGCTCTGCAAACAGATTATCAAACGTTTTTCCCACGGTACGTTCTGACATGGTAAATCCTTTTCTCTCTGCATTGGTACTGTCACACATCAGTGCAAGAACACCTTTTTTGCCAATCTCTGCAAAACGCTGCAGATCAATGGCATCGCCGAATACCGGTGTATAATCTACTTTAAAGTCACCGGTATGCACAACGATTCCGGCAGGAGAATAAATAGCAAGTGCAGAAGCATCCTGAATACTGTGATTTGTTTTTATAAATTCAATCCGGAAACATCCCAGGTTGATCGATTGTCCGTGTTTGATGGTTTTTCTTTTTGTGGTACGAAGTAAGTTGTGTTCTTTTAATTTATTTTCTATCAGACCGATCGTCAGCTTGGTTGCATAGATCGGTGCATTAATTTCTCTCAAAACATAAGGAAGAGCTCCTATATGATCCTCGTGTCCGTGAGTGATCACAAAACCCTTCACTTTTTCATAATTATCTTTCAAATAGGTAATATCAGGGATGACCAGGTCGATTCCCAGCATATCGTCCTCCGGGAACGCCAGACCACAGTCCACCACAATAATACTGTCTTCGTATTCAAAGGCAGTAATGTTCATTCCAATCTGTTCCAGTCCGCCCAGAGGAATGATTTTCAATTTTCCACCGTTACTTTTTTTCAAATAGCACCTCCGTCACTGCTTACATCTCAATATCCACATCATCCATCATCTGACTGAACACTTTTGACATGGCTTCCAGTTCCACGTCATCTTCCACCATCACATAATCCGCTTCCGGATCCGTCTCCTCAGAAGAGTCTTTCAGGATGTAGGCGTTAGCTTCATCATCCATGGAGTCTGTTACCAGCAGATAATCTGTACCGTTCACTCTGGTCTGCTCTTCTACATAGAATTCCACTGTTTCGCCTTCATCTGTCACAAATTTGATTTATCCATAATGATTCTACCGTCCTGTTTCTTCATTCTTATTCGCAAGATAGTCCAGATACCCCTGCAGAATAAATACCGCAGCGATTTCATCCACATGTTCCTTCCGGTTTTCCCGGCGTACTCCCGTCTCCATCAATACACGGTTGGCAGATACAGTTGTCAGCCGCTCATCCCACATCACAACAGGCAGACCTGTTCGTCTCTCCAGCGTTTCTTTCAGCTCCAGAGATTTCTCAGCCCTGTCTCCCAGTGTATTATTCATATTCTTCGGTAAACCAAGTACGATTTCTTCTACCTGATACTGTGCAATCAGTTCTTCAATTCTTGCCAGCGTCTGGCGCATCTTGTTTTCTGATTTTCTGCGGATGATTTCCACACCCTGGGCAGTAAAACCAAGGGGGTCGCTTACTGCGACTCCCACTGTCTTTGAGCCGTAATCAAGTCCTAGAATTCTCATCAGCGATTCTCCCAGGATCTGTTTTTAATATACTCTTTCAGAAGTTCTTCTACCAGTTCATCACGTTCCACTTTCATGATCATACTTCTGGCACCCTTGTAACTGGTGATATACGTAGGATCTCCGGACATAATATAACCTACAATTTGGTTAACCGGATTATAACCCTTCTCTTCCATCGCTGTGTATACCACATCCAGGACTTCTTTCACCTGTACTTCCGGCTCTGTTTTCACTTTAAAATACTGTGTATTGCTTAAATTTGCCATTTTTTCACGTCCTCGACTATACTTGATATCTATTCTATTCTAATACAGAAGATGCAAAAATTCAATCAAGTTTACAGTTTTTTTAAACTTTCCATTGCTATTTATCAGTTTTGTAACATTCTGCCGATTACTGTTATTCTGCCGGATCACCGATTTGTTCCACATAAATTTTGCTATTCTGCAAGAATGAGATCCTGACCGATGATATTTTGCAGTTGTACCATAACACGTTTATTTTCCAGATTTTCTTCTGATATTACCGCAACTTTCAGGTATTCCATCGTATGCCCCGTCCAGTAGGTCTGACCCTGAATCTTCTGTTGTTCTTCAAACAAAACTTCTTTTTTCTTTCCCAAAAACTGCTCCATATATTCTCTCTGGCGTTCTTGTCCGAGAGCGATCAAAACTCTGCTTCTTTCTTTTTTTATCTGTTCCGGAAGCTGATCCGGCATGACTGCTGCTTTCGTTCCTTCTCTCTTCGAATACGGGAAAATATGTGTCTCATAAAAATGAATACTGTCCACAAAACTGCGGCTTTCCTCAAATTCTTCTTCTGTTTCTCCCGGAAATCCTGTGATCACATCGGTAGTCAGTGCCGGTGCCGGATAATATTTTCTCAGGATTTCACATTTTTCCCGGTACTCCTGCGCTGTGTACCGTCGATTCATTCGCTTCAGTGTAGCAGTACATCCGCTTTGCAGTGACAGATGAAAATGCGGACACACTTTCGGCAGACTGCTGATCGCTTTTGCGAATTCTTTCGTAATAATCCCCGGTTCGAGAGATCCAAGGCGAATCCTCTCGATACCGTCTACCTCATGCACTGCCTGAATCAGCGTCAGCAGATTCTCCTGTTCTTCCGGACGTTCTTTTCCATAAGAACTCAGATGGATCCCTGTCAGTACCACTTCCTGACAACCGGATGCCGCAAGTCGTTTCACTTCCCCTACAACATCCTCTGTTTTTTTACTGCGGATCCTTCCCCTTGCATACGGAATCATACAATACGTACAGAACTGATTGCAGCCGTCCTGGACTTTCAGGTATGCTCTTGTATGTTCTTCGGTACGGTCGATCTCCAGTTTTTCATATTCTTTTGTATGATTGATATCCACACATTCCGTGGTTTTCTGCTGGCCTGATCGATAGTTTTCCAGTATGGAAATGAGTTCCTGTTTTTTATTATTCCCGATTATAATATCTATAGACGCATCTGCTTCTGCTTTTTTTGTATCCGCCTGGACATAACATCCGGCTGCCACCACAATAGCATCCGGATTCATCTTTTTGGCCTTATGAAGCATCTGTCTCGATTTACGGTCAGCGATGTTGGTCACAGTACAGGTATTGATCACATAGATGTCTGCCCCCGGTTCAAAGGGTACGATTTCATATCCTGCTGCCTCTAACATCTGCTGCATTGCTTCTGTCTCGTATGCGTTCACTTTGCATCCCAGATTATGCAGTGCAACTTTTCCTTTCATTGTCTACCTTCTTTCTTTTCTGCCAAATTATTCTTTCGTTTTCTTTGAATCTTTGTATGCTTTCACCTTGACTTTTACCATCCAAAACGGTAAGATAAATTTAGCTGAAATGTGCTGCCAGGAACTGTTATTGACAGATTTACCTCCGGCACGGCCAAAAAATAATCTGAATTTTCGGGAGGAAGTTATCATGAAAACTGTTAGTATTTCACTTAATTCCATTGACAAAGTAAAAGCATTTGTAAACGATATTTCCAAATATGATTTCGATTTTGATCTGGTTTCCGGAAGATATGTCATCGATGCAAAATCCATCATGGGTATCTTCAGTCTGGATCTTTCCAAACCGATCAATCTGAATGTTCATGCAGAAGGAAACAACCTGGATGAAGTATTAAAAGTACTTGCTCCATATATCATTGACTGAGTCTGAATTTTTAAATCGGGAGTCTGTTTGCAACAGGCTCCCTTTTTATATTTACTGTTCGTAACTGTTCAGCACCTGTGCAGTTACTAGTACATCGTTTTCGAAATAACTGTATCATTCACGCAGGATACAGTTATTTACGAAACGGTGTACTAGTCAGAACGGAATGATATTGTACTTCTGCGTTTCGTCAGATTTTATGCCTCAATGTAAATGCGTTCTGCAGTATTGACTGCCTGATCCATCATCTCATCAATCTTCTCTTCCAGTTTTTTCTCTGATTTTTTGATCATCTGAATATTCGGTTTTGTTACCGGATGTTTTGCCACAAAGATCGTACAGCAGTCTTCGTATGGCTGTATGGATGTCTCATACGTATTGATCTTCAGAGAAATATCCACAATTTCCTGTTTGTCGAATCCGATCACCGGACGGAATACCGGCATCGTACATACTTCATTCGTTGCAGCAAGACTCTGCACGGTCTGGCTGGCCACCTGGCCGATGCTCTCTCCTGTGATCAGTCCCAGGCATCCCTGCTCTTTTCCGATGCGTTCCGCAATCTTCATCATATACCGGCGCATAATGATCGTCAGCTCATCGTGTGGGCACTGATCATAGATATACAGCTGAATATCCGTAAAGTTAACCACATACAAATTGATCGGTCCGCTGTATCTTGCCACCAGTTTTGCCAGATCCACAACTTTCTGTTTTGCACGTTCGCTGGTATATGGCGGTGCATGGAAATAAACAGCGTCAATCTTTACGCCACGTTTTGCGATCATATATCCGGCTACCGGAGAGTCAATACCACCGGATAACAGAAGCATCGCTTTTCCGTTGGTCCCGATCGGCATACCGCCCGGTCCCGGAATAGACTCGGAGTAAATATAGATTTTTTCGCGGATCTCAACGGTGATCAGCAGCTGCGGATTATGGACATCCACTTTCATCTCCGGAAAAGCGTTCAGAATCGCTCCTCCAAGATCTGCATTCAGTTCCATAGATGTTCCAGGATAGGTCTTCTTTGCACGGCGGACATGCATTTTGAATGTTTTATTTTTATCCGGATATACATGATCCACATAAGCTACCACATCTTTTTCCAATTGTTCGTAACCCTGATCTTCCTTAATCACAACCGGACAGATATACGCGATTCCAAATACCCGTTTTAATGCTTCCAGAGCTTCTTCATAATCAAAATCACCCTCAGTCAGCACATAGATTCTCCCCTGCTCTTTGGTTACATGAAAGGTTCCTTCTACCGGTTTCAATACATATTCCATCTGACGGATCAGTGCATCTTCAAACAGATATCTGTTCTTTCCTTTGATGCCGATTTCCGCATATTTTACTAAAAATGCTTTAAACATCTCTTTTCTCCTTCTGCTACTTGCTGTGATTAATGTCTTGCATATCGACGCAGCATCGGTATGACTTCATTTAACACCTGTAACGTGTAATCCAGTTCTTCCCTTGTGGTTGTCTCACAGAAGCTGAACCGAACGGTTGCTTCCATCTGATTCTTCGGCAGTCCAATAGCTGTCAGTGTAGGACTTCCACTTCTTTTGTGCGTAGAGCAGGCACTTCCGGCGGATACGTAGATACCTCTTTCTTCCAGGGTATGTAATAAGACTTCGCTTCTCACGCCCACGAAGGCAGCACTTACGATCTGCGGTGCCGCTTCTTCTCCCTGTGGACCGTGTACCACGACCTGATCCATCTTTGCAAGTTCTCTGACGAAATACGTACGAAGCCCACGCATATGCTTATCATTTTCTTCCAGATGATCATAAACCATTTTGGAAGCCAATCCCAGTCCTGCAATTCCCGGCACATTGTCCGTACCGGAACGCATGCCTTTCTGCTGTCCACCACCGTAAATGATCGGAACGATCTTCATTTTTTCACTGATATATAAGAATCCGGTTCCCTTCGGTCCGTGAATCTTATGTCCGCTCGCGGAAAGCATATCGATATGCATCTTTTCGGAAGGATGCGGAACTTTCCGTAGGCCTGAATCGCATCCACATGAAAATACGTTTTCGGATTTACCTGCTTGATCAGCTCTCCGATCTCTGCAATCGGTTCCACCGCTCCGATTTCGTTATTTACAAACATTACCGATACCAGAATCGTCTCTGGGCGAATCGCTTCTTTCAGTTCTTCCGGAGAAATTTGTCCCTGTGCATTCACACCCAGTCTCGTCACTTCAAATCCCTGGCTCTCCAGAAATTCTGCAGGAGCAGATACGGCCGGATGTTCAATACTACTGATGATAATATGGTTCCCCTGGCGTCTGTTCGCCAGAGCAGTTCCGATTAGTGCCCAGTTGTTGGACTCAGTTCCACCGGAGGTAAAATAAATCTCTTTTTCTTGTACTTTTAATGTAGCTGCAATCTGTCCGGCAGCTTCTTTCACGTATCGTTCACTCTCCACACCCTTCAGGTGCATGGCAGAAGGATTGCCATAGTCGTCCATCATGGTTTTCACGACGATATCCTTCACTTCTTCATAGCAACGGGTAGTGGCCGAATTATCTAAATATGCTTCCACTTGTTATTCCTTTCCTTCCAGTAAGAACATCAGAATCGAGAGCACTGTCATTCCTGCTGTCTCTGTTCTTAAAATCCGTTTTCCCAGTGTGATCGGCTGTACCTGATGATTCATCGCCAGTTCGATCTCTTCCGGTGTGAATCCACCTTCCGGTCCGATAAAGATACCGATAGACTGCCCCGGTTCGATCTGTTCAAACAGCTTTTTCGTGTGTGCCATATTTTCAGCAAGTTCATACGGAATAAACCGGATATCTAGCTCTTCGGCATAGTTTACTGCCTCTGAAAACTTCATAACAGAATGAATCTCTGGAATCACCATTCGTTTGGACTGTTTGGCAGCACTTTCTGCGATCGTCTGCCACCGTTTCTGTTTGGAAGCTTCTTTTTTCGCATCCAGTTTTACTACCGCCCGGGCCGTGCTCACCGGAATCACTTCATAGACACCAAGTTCCACAGCTTTCTGAATGATCATCTCCATCTTGTCACTCTTTGGAAGTCCCTGAAACAGATAAATCTTTGACGGCAACTCCATGCCCACTTCCTGCACATAACTGATATCTGCAATTACTTCTTCTGCTTCCATCTCGCTCACCAGACAGGTGTATTCCAGATTGTCACCTGCACTGATCAGGATCGTCTCTCCCTGACGCATCCGAAGCACATTTTTAATATGGTTCACATCACTGCCTGTGATATGTATCTTTTTTTCTTCCATATCAATCTGTTCTTGTTTTACAAAAAAACGATACATCTTACGCCTGCTTTCTTGCGGTTACGGATACCCACTCACCCTGATATGTTACTTCCAGAATCTCCAGACCGGCTGCCTTTACGGCATCAACTACGATCTGCTCTTTGTCATCAATGATACCGGAGGTAATGTATACAGCACCCGGTTTCATCTGGTTGACAATGACCGGGGTCAGCGGCACCAGGACATCTGCCAGAATATTTGCCACTACGATGTCGTAACATTCATAGCCTACTTTATCCTGTACTTCTTTGTCATCGATGATATTTCCGATCATCATATCAAAGCTTTCTGGTGCGATTCCGTTTACTTCTTTATTTTCTTCTACTGCCGGCACTGCGCATGGATCCAGATCAGTTCCGACTGCATGTTTCGCCCCCATTTTCAGTGCAATGATAGAAAGGATACCACTTCCGGTTCCCACATCGAGAAGTTCTGTCTCCGATGTTACATATTTTTTCAGCTGACGAATACACAACTGTGTAGTCTCATGCATACCGGTTCCGAAGCAGTGCCCGGATCGATATGAATGATCATTTTGTCTTTGTCTTCTTCTTTTACTTCTTCCCAGGAAGGAATAATCAGGATATCATCCACATAAAACTGTTTGAAATATTTTTTCCAGTTGTTGATCCAGTCAATGTCTTCCGTCTCGTCAACTGTGATACTTCCTTCTCCGATCTGGCAGAACATCCGCAGAGATTCCAGTTCTTCTTTCACCTGGGAAAGAATCTCTTCTTCGGTCTTTTCTTCTCCATTTACCGTAAGGGTTCCGTCTTCTGTCTCTTCCACAAAAAAACTCAGATAAGCGATTCCATCGTCTTCCGGTCCATCCGGCAGAATATCCACAAACATCTGCTCCTTTTCCATTGCAGTCAAAGGTACTTTGTCTTCAATCTGTGCGCCTTCCAGCCCGATATCATATAATGTACTGATGATAATATCTTCTGCATCTGTCACTGTTTTTATTTTAAATTTTCTCCATTTCATAAACTTTCTTACCTTTCTGTACAAGTACACAAGTGCATAGCTATGATAACTATACTAGATTCTGTTCAAAAAAGCAAACAAAAGAGATTTGTCCGGAAAACA
>ENA-OQIO01000690-OQIO01000690.1-human-gut-metagenome-genome-assembly--contig:-NODE-690-length-17416-cov-1.361154_pt1 | contig 17416 bp, 27 predicted proteins | sample MGYA00242573_ERZ504737 | MGnify/ENA primary metagenome ERZ504737 (study PRJEB26092, sample SAMD00036203) | human gut metagenome | host: Homo sapiens | study: EMG produced TPA metagenomics assembly of...
AATGGCTTCAGCTCTACCCAGCCGCTAACATTTTGGTAGCTACCGAACGCGATTTTGAAAAGCGCAACCGCCGCAGGCTGTGTGCCCGTATTGCCACCGGAGATTATGATGCAATCATCATCGGCCACAGTCAGCTCATGAAGATCCCCCTGTCCCGTGAACGGCAACAGGCCATTTTGCAGCGGCAGATCGACGAGGTGCTGCTGGCCATCAGCGACGCTAAGCGGCAGAAAGCAGAAAACTTCACCATCAAGCAGATGGAGCGAACCCGTAAGTCATTGGAGGCGCGGCTGGAGAAGCTCAACGATCAGAGCACCAAGGACGACACCGTGACCTTTGAGGAGCTGGGCATCGACCGGCTGTTCATTGATGAGAGCCACAGTTTCAAAAATCTCTTTTTGATGACGAAAATGCGCAATGTCGGCGGTATCGCGCAGACGGAAGCGCAGAAGTCCTCGGATCTCTTTGCCAAGTGTCAGTATTTGGACGAGCTGACCGACAGCCACGGCGTTATCTTTGCCACCGGTACCCCGATCTCCAACAGCATGGTGGAATTGTATACGGTGCAGAGGTACTTGCAGTATCAGACTTTACAGGAGATGGGCCTTGTCCACTTCGACGATTGGGCCAGCGACTTTGGAGAGACGGTGACAGCCATCGAACTGGCCCCCGAAGGCAGCGGCTACCGCCCGAAAACCCGCTTTGCAAAATTCTTCAATCTGCCGGAACTGATGGCGACCTTCAAAATGGTGGCCGATGTGCAGACGGCGGATATGCTGAACCTGCCGGTCCCGAAAGCCAATTTTCACACCGAGGTCATCCAGCCGAACGAATTGCAGCGGGCGGTGGTAGCGGAACTGGCGGAACGAGCCGAGCGTGTCCGTGCCCGTGCGGTCGATCCCAGCACGGACAATATGCTCCGCATCACCAACGATGGACGGAAGCTGGCGCTGGATATGCGCCTTATCAACCCGCTGGCCGCCGATGACCCCAACGGCAAGGTCGCAACCTGCGCCCGCAATGTCGCCCGTATCTGGGCGCAGACCAAAGATCAGCGCAGCACCCAGCTGGTTTTCTGCGACCTGTCTACGCCGAACAAGAATACGCCGATTGAAATGCAGAAAAATGCAGAAGGGGTCTACGAAATGATACCGGATCAGTTACAGATGTGTATAACGACCTGAAAAAGAAACTCGTGGCAGAGGGTATTCCGGAGGAGGAAATTGCCTTTATCCATGATGCCAAAACCGAGCAAAAGAAAAAGGAGCTGTTTGCAAAAGTGCGTGGAGGCGAGGTGCGCATCCTCATGGGCAGCACGGCCAAAATGGGCGCAGGCACCAATGTGCAGGACAGCTCATCGCCTTGCATGATCTCGATTGCCCATGGCGGCCCAGCGACTTGCAGCAGCGCCTTGGGCGCATCGTGCGGCAGGGCAACCAAAATCCGGAGGTGGAGATCTTCCGCTATGTTACCGAGGGCACATTCGATGCCTACCTCTATCAGCTGGTGGAATCCAAGCAGCGGTTTATTGCCCAGATCATGACCTCCAAAGCACCGGCCCGTGCGGCGGAGGATGTGGACGAGACGGCACTGTCCTATGCCGAGATCAAGGCACTGGCCACAGGAAACCCGCAGATCATCGAAAAATGCAATTTAGATATGGAGGTCAGCAAGCTGAATATGCTCCGTGCCAGCCATCTGAGCCAGCGGTATGCGCTGGAGGAGCTGGTGTTGCGGAAGTATCCGGCAGAGATCAAGGAACTAAGCGAACGCATCGCCGGATATGAACAGGACAGCACGCATTTGGCGGAGCATCCGAAGCCAGCCGAGGGCATTGCACCGATGATCTTAAATGGCGTCACCTACGCAGAGCGTGAGGATGCCGGAAAGGCCATCATCCATGTCTGCACCCACATGAACGGAGCGGGGACTGTCCCTGTTGGCAGCTACCGTGGATTTGATATGGCGCTCAGCTATGACAGCAAAACCAACGAATTTCACATGACGCTGAAAGGAAGTCTCTCCCATACGGCTGTACTGGGGGCAGACGCAGGCGGCAATGTGACCCGCATCGACAATGCGTTGGAGAAAATCAATGAGCGTTTGGAAAACGCTCGGTCACAGCTTGCCCATGCCACCGAGCAGCTTGAAAACGCCCGCACAGAGATGACTGCCCCCTTTCCGAGGGAGGCAGAACTGGCCGAAAAAACACGGCGGCTGAATGAACTGAATGTGCTGCTGAATCTCAATGAGCCGGATCGTGTCGTCATGTCGGAGGAGCCGGACGAGGGCGGCAGCCCCGGCCGAGAACGGCAGACCGGGAACGGTGATCTGCATCCTTCTGCTTTTACCGGTCGAGGAAGAGAACAAGGCAGCAGGCTGTTTCGGCCTGCTGCCTTGCTCTCTCCGACACTCCAAAAAGTTGCATATTTTCGCAAGTTTTCACTTTGCGGTTGTGGGCGCTGCTTTAAGATTGCTGGCTGTTCAGATACTCAACCAGCTCGCAAACCGTTGTGACCGGGTTACTATCTCGGCTGAGAATAACTACATTGTCCTTGTAAAGGCTATCCAAGCGTTCCCTGGCACGCTGCATTGCCTCTGATTGATGAGGTAACAGGTCGGCAAAAACATCCAGATTCTTTTCGTATTTTTCAAGCCGTCCTTTGCTTTGCAGTTGGTGCAGAACTTCTTCGGCCCCGTTTAAGTAGCTGTTCTGCTTTACAAAATGAAGCAGATACCAGTACTCAAAGCAAGGATTGGAATAGGCAATTTTATACCCGTGTTTCTCAGCGTAGTCGGCGGCATTTTTCAATTCGGAGTTCTTGTTATCATCGCAATCGAAAACGCACCACAGTTGGTCTCCGTCCTTTGGAAAATAATCCGATTGAGAAAGCAGCCTTTTGCGTGCTTCACCAAATGCTCTGCAGCCTTGTGCTTGGAAGAAATCGGCACAATATCTACCAGGCAGTTGCGGGAACGGAAATGCTTGAAATATTTGATCTCCGTTTCTTTTCCCTCACAGATTATATAAATGATGGGCCTACGTTTGCGACGGCCTGCTTTATTTGGGTCGTATTCTTTCCTCATTCCTGCCATAAGCCGTCACCTCCGATAAACGGGATCGCACCGAAGCGCCCTTGCAAATACCCCTTGCGGATGTTCTCTCCCTTTCTCGGAGAGAAGGACGCCAGCGAATACAGCTCAGTTGCACAGGACCGCTCGTCCTTTTCTACAAACCAGATCTGATCTCTGCGGAAGAAGGTAAGATCAAGCAGCATCGCATCATGCGTCGTAAACAGAAGCTGCGCTCCCTCTGTGTTGATCGTATTATCCTGAACCATCTCTATCAGCCGCTTTGTCAGGAGCGGATGCAGACTGTCCTCGATCTCGTCAACGACAAGCAGTGCGCCGTCCTCCAGCGCTTGCAGCCAGCCGCCGATACGGGAGAAGAACCGTTGCGTTCCGGAGGCTCCTGATCCATAAGAAGCTGGAAGTGTTCCACGCTGCCATCCGCACCGATGACACGGTGGGTGGTCGTAATGACCGGGGCCTTGCCGGAGATGTTCTTGACGGTCACATCGGAAATACCGAGGTCTGCAAGCAACAGTTCCTTCAGGATACGAGCCTTCTTCTCATCGCCGCTGACGATCTGCGCGACCGTTTCCGAAGTAGCCGGTGCTTCCTCCATCAAGAATGTCAGCTTTTCCAAGAACCACTTGTAGGCGTTTTTCCGTTTGCGGCAGATTCCAGTCGTTTTGAGGAAACCAGATACAGCTTATTATCCGGCGTGCGGTTGCTGAGTGTGATTTGCTCATTGATATTCTCTCGGAATTCATATACGCCGTTTTCTCTTGAAAAAATCAGCGCCTCACGCCCATTGGGCCAGTGGTACAAATACTCCGTATAGATCTTCTTAGCATCGAAAGAATAGCCGTAAGCGTAACGAATGCCATGATAGATGAATACGATCTCAAAAGATGTGGGCGTTGTGGTGCCTCCAAACGGTTCCCACGGCAATTTTTGTCCCTTGGATATTTTGGCTGCTTCTCCGACAACCATATCCTTCATCGTCATCAGTGCGTGCAGCACATTACTTTTACCGGCAGCGTTCGCTCCGTAAATAGCAATAGCAGGTAAAAGCGCCCTTTTTTCATCTGGGTGCAGCAGATAAGACTCCAAAGACTTATCCTTTGAAGCGGCAAAACTGATCACCGCGCTATCCTTGATAGACCGGTGGTTTTCAATCGAAAACTGTATAAGCATAAGCGGATACCTCCATCCACAGTATAGTTTCTCCATTCTTCGCCTATATTATAGCAGTTAAAATCGTCTGTGTCAATATTTATATCTTGTTTTTGCAGAAATAATGCAAAATCAGATGATAAAATTATTCAAGCGGAAGCGGATATAATTTAGCTATAGGAAAATTGATGGGAAAAATATCTGATAATGGATCGGCTCCTCTGCGCCCTTGCCATATACTATAAACGAGATTATCATAAGTTAATTTATCATATGAGGACACCACAACCGAATAACCCTGATCTGCATAGAGTATGCAGATCCCATACATAGCCGGACGGCTTTCACCGATGTGAAACCTGTCCGGCTTATTCTATATCAAGGAGATGATGAAACGATGGGCTATGTGACAAGGGAGATGATTGACCGGGCAAAGGAAATGGACCTGCTGACCTATCTCCAGACCTATGAGCCGCAGGAGCTGGTGCATTTCGGCGGCAGCACCTATTGCACCCGTGAGCACGACAGCCTGAAAATTTCCAACGGGAAGTGGTGCTGGTTTTCCCGTGGGATTGGCGGCAGGACGGCACTGGATTATCTGATCAAAGTGAAAGAGATTCCCTTTACCGAGGCGGTGGAGCGGATCGTGGGACGGGCGGCTGGGCAGCCGCCCATTTCTTGTACCCGCCAGCAGCCGGAGCAGACAAAGACACTGCTTTTGCCGCAGGTCAGCCGCTGCGCCGCCCATGCCGTCGAGTATTTGCACAGCCGAGGAATCGACTATGAACTGATTGATTTCTGCATCCGAACCGGTCGCTCTATGAGAGCTATCCCCACCACAATGCCGTATTTGTCGGCAAGGATAAAGACGGTCAGCCCCGCTATGCCTGCCTGCGGGGAATCGGAACAGACTTCAAAGGGGAAGCGACGGGCAGCGATAAGCGATTTTCCTTTTCCATCCCCGCCGAGGAGTCGTCACAGGTGCTGTATCTGTTTGAATCGGCCATCGACCTGCTTTCCTTTGCGGCGATGGCGCAGGAGGACAGACTGCCGTGGAGGTCGCAGCACCTGTTGTCTCTGGCCGGTGTGTACCAGCCTAAGAAGAACTTGACGGAGCGGCATCTGCCGCTGGCTCTGTCTCAGTATCTTCGGGACCACCGGGAAATCCAAACCATTTACCTGTGTCTCGACAACGACCTTGCGGGCCGCAGCGCCGCCGATGCGATCCGGCAGCAGCTGGCAGGCAGGTATGTTGTGCTGGACGGCTTTCCTTGCCAGGGCAAGGATTATAATGATTGGCTTTGCCTGACGGAGGGTGCCAATCACCAGAACAGTATCAAAACCAGAGAGGAGTATGGCACGATGAGCGAATATAAGGTTCTTATTACAGAGACATGGAAGCGGGCAGTTACGGTAGATGCCGAGAGCCGGGAGGAGGCGGAAGCAGCCGTGCGTTGCCAGTATAAAAACGGCGAATACGCTCTTGCATCGGTGGATTCTGATGGCGTCTCTTTTTCAGCACAGTATCCGGAGCAGCAAGTCGAATTGTCCTACGGAAAGCTGCGGGAGCTGTTTCGCAAAGCAGAGCGAGGCGGCATCCATGTGAGCGGGTATATCACCTTCCGTGCAGACAGCTTTTCTACAGCATACAGCGAGCGCTCCCGCACCTATGCGGTATCCAGCGATAACAAGGCATTTCAGCCCAACATGGGCGGTTATTCCATTTACGCCCGCTGTCTGGACGGGACGGACCCTGCGTCCGACTGGAGCAGTATATGGCTGCGGAATACGGCGGAGAACGTGGGTGGAGCGTAGAGCGCTGCTATATGCTCCGGGAGGACTACGACCGGGTGATGACCCTTCCGGAGCATAGCAAGAGCGGGAGCGATAAAGTAACACTCAAAATTATACCCGAAATTATAATACTTCACGGTATAACCTTAAATGAAAAACAGAGGAGCTTGCGGTATGGTGTGCCGGGATTTACGCTTGATTTTCCATAACGGATGTTCTTATCAGCAGGTACACCCGGAAGCACGTCCGCAGGGCGTACAGGAATGTACTATACCAGCAAGCAACGCCTTTTGGGGACAAAAGGCAGCTTGACAGGGGCATCCCCTGTAACCCCTCGCCGCCAGATGCGGCAATTTTGACCTTTGGAGGAACGGTAATGACCAAGCGAGAGATAGAGATCAAGGTGCGGCTGAATGAGAAGGAGGCGGAGCACCTGAACCGGCAGGTGGAGAAATGTCGCCTGTCCCGTGAAGCCTACCTGCGGCACCTGATTGCCGGAGTGGTGCCCCGTGAGGCCCCACCGCCGGAATACTTTGCCTTCATGCGGGAGCTGCATTACGTGGGCAACCTTCTCAACCAGATCGCACAGAAGGCCCATGTGCTGAATGTCATAGATGTCAAACGGTACGATGAGGCAGCAAGCAGTGGGAAGCCTTTATCCGGGAGGTCACGGCGGCAGTCATCCTTCCGGCAAAACGGGAGTAGCGCTATGGCAACAACTTCCATTTGGGCCGTGAAGGGATGGCTGGGCAAAGTGGTGCTCTATATCGAGAACCCGGAAAAGACGGAAATCCGCAGTTCTACCGGCAAAAGAATATGACCGATGTGCAGGTGCAAAAGTTATCGGATGTCATTGACTACGCCGCCCGCTGGATAAAACGACGGAGGCGCTGGACAGCGAAAGCGTCTCCGTACTGCGACAGCTGGTCAGCGGCATCAACTGTCTGCCCGCAACGGCACGGGATGAGATGCTGGCAGTCAAGAAGCGCTTCGGCAAGGAGGACGGTGTCGTCGCCTATCATGGGTATCAGTCCTTTGCCCCCGGTGAGGCTACACCGGAGATGGCCCATGAGATCGGTGTGAAGCTGGTCCGGAAGCTGTGGGGCGAGAAATATCAGGTGCTGGTTGCCACCCATTTGGATAAGGAGAATCATCTGCATAGTCATTTTGTGGTGAACAGCGTATCCTTTGTGGATGGCATCCGCTACCATCGTACCGGGAAAGACTACTACGAAATGCGGACAGTCTCCGACGAACTCTGCCGGGAATACGGCCTGTCCGTGGTGGAGAAGCCCCAGCCGGGAAAGGCAAAGCACTACGGGGAATGGCGGGCCGAACAGGAGCAGCGCCCCACATGGCGTGGCCTGATCCGCAGTGAAATCGATGGGCTGATCCGGGAAAGCGTCAGCGAAAAGCAGTTTTATTATCTGCTGCGCCAGAAGGGCTATGCAGTGAAGTTCGGCAAGGACATCTCCGTGCGCCCGCCCGGAAAGGAACGCTTTGTGCGCCTTGCCCGGAACTTCGGGGAGGCATACACCGAAGATGGGATACGGCGGCGTATTTTGTCCCAGCCCCTGCCGCAGGTCCCCATCCGGAGGCTCCAAAAGAACGGAAGAAAGTCTATTCTATGGACAAGTGGCAGAAAGCACGGCAGATAACCGGCTTTCGGGCACTGTATCTTTATTACTGCTATAAACTCGGCGTGTTTCCAAAGCGCCGCCCGCAGAACCGGGCACGGCTGCATTTTCTCCTCCGGGAGGATCTGATAAAACTGAATAATATCTCACAGGAAGTACGGCTGCTCGCACGGCATCACATTGATACCGCCGAGCAGCTTGCTTTATATAAAAAGGAACAGGAGGTGCAGATCACGACCCTTTCCGCCCAGCGTCGGGCGCTGCAGAAGGCACTGCGTACCAAGCCGTCCGGGATAGCCCGGAACAGGCTGATGCACACAGGGCGCAGATCAGGGAGTTGTCTGAACGGCTCAAAGCGCTGCGCCGGGAGTTGCACCTGTGCGACGACATTGCAGAGCGCTCCGGCGTGATAGCGGAGAAACTGAAAGCCGTCCGGGAGGACGAGAAAAATCAACAGAAGGAGGAACAGCAACATGAACACATCCGGTGACGCCGCCGAACAGGTCGTCCGGCTCAGTCTGGAAGGCGTGGAGGTGGCAGCAAGATCACAGGCAGTGCGGCCAAGGAGGTATCGGCGCTGCTGATCGCCGCCCTGAAAAACCGGGACAAGAACAAGGTCAAGGGGCGGCAGCGTCTGACCGCCATGCTCCGCAGCGGCAAGGAATTGACCATCTTTACCGTCAAAAATCAGGACATGGCCCGTTTTGTGGCTGACGCCAAGCGCTACGGCGTGGTCTACTGCGTGCTGCGGGAGGCAAAGGGCAACCCGCAGGGCATCAGCGAGATCATGGTGCGTGCCGAGGATGCCGCCAAAATCAACCGAATCGTGGAGAATATCAAAATCGCCACGGTATCCGACCCGGAGACCATCCGGGAGAGCCTGTCCGGCGAGGAGAAAGAAACATCCGGACAACCTGCCCCGGAGCAGACACATCCCCAGAAAAATGAGGATGACCGCCTGTTGGACGAGATGCTTTCGGGCCCCGCCGACCGGCAGGAGACGCTTCGTGAAAACCCTACGGCGGCTCGCACGGAGCGCTCCCGTCCGTCCGAGCCTTCTTCCAAAACCAGAGAGAACTCCGAAGGGGCGTCTAAGGAGGCCCGCCCTTCCGTCCGGGAGGAGCTGCGGGAGATCCGGCGTGGACAGGAGGACGGCAGCATTCCCACCCAGCGGAACGAGCCGGAGCAGGAGAAAGGGCTGCAGCAGCCCATCCGGCATAAGCAGCCTCCGCAGAAGAAGCGGAGCAGAAAAAGTAAGGAGCGATAACGATGGCAAATTTTGACGATCTGTTCACCACCCCCGCTGCCCCGGAGCCGCCCAGCGCCCCGCCGCAGCTGACAAAGGAGGAATACGCCGCCAAGAAAAAGGCCGAGCGGGACGACCTGTATGCGCTGGCGGATGAAATGGCGCATGAGATCATGCAGGACGGAGACGCTTCCGGGGCTTTCTGAATGTGCAGGCACGCTTTGACCGCTACTCGCCCACCAATGCCCTGCTGATCTACGCACAGAATGACAAGCACCCGCCTGCGGGACTTTGACGGCTGGAAGAAACAGGGGGTATATGTCCGCAGGCATGAGACGGGCATCTCCATTTTGGAGGCCGGGGATAGCTATGTGACCGAGGACGGCCGCACGGGATACTACTACAATGTGAAAAAGGTCTTTGACATTGCACAGACGGATGCCAAACGCCAGCCGCAGGTGCATTATGATGACCGCCTGCTGCTCTCGGCTCTGATCTCCAAGCGCCCGGTGCCCATCGAAATGGCGGAGAATGTCCCCAACGGTGCGGCCTATGACTACGACCGCAGAACCGTCATTGTCCAGCGTGGTATGGATGGACAGGACCTGTTTCGCTGCGTGTCGCTGGCAATGGCCCGTGCGGAGCTGGACCAGACGGAGCACGCTGACCCGCAGGCGGATGCGTTCCGGGGCTATTGCGTCTCCTATATGCTCTGCCGCAAATATGGGGTGGATGCCCGTGGATACGATTTCAGCCGCCTGCCGGAATCGCTGCGGGATGCTGATTCGCAGACCATTCGCAGTGAACTGACCGACATCCGGGATACGCTCCAGACCATGACCGGCAGAATGGAGCGGGCGCTGGAGCGGAGCCGTGCCGCCGCACAGAAAAACGGCAGAAAGGAGCGATAAGCGATGGAGAAACCGAGCAAGCGGGTGCTGACCCTCGATTCATACCAGCATGGAGTGATCATTCATGCGCTCAATGAACTTCGAAACGATTTAATCCACGAGCAGCGCCCGACGGATATTGTGGACGAGGTGCTTGTCAAGACCATTGATGCGCCGAGCAAGTCCCGGAAGCAAGTGCAGAGATGAACGGTAAAGCCAAGAGCGTGTGGTATCTGCTGGGCCTGCTTCCTGCGGTGTGGCTGGGGCTGCTGGTGGCCCCGGCCGCATCCGGTGGACTTTTCGGGATCATCCGGCAGTTCCCTGCAGCAATGCAGCATCCGTTTCATATTATTTGGTGCGAGGACAGCGGAAAGGCTGTCCTCTTTTTTGTCGCCGCCTATGGCCTGCTGGTGGGAGCGATGTTGTCCATCCGGCGCAGCTACCGGCGTGGCGTGGAACACGGCTCCGCAAAATGGGGCAGCCCGGAGCGGCTGAACCGGAAATACTGCGCCAAGCCACCGGAGCCGAACAAGGTGTTCACCCAGCACATCCGCATGGGGCTGGACGGTCGAAAGCACAGGCGCAACCTGAACACGGTCGTGGTCGGCGGCAGCGGCGCAGGTAAGACCCGCTGCTATGCAAAGCCATGTCTGTATGAGGCGTGCCTGTCTCCGAAGGGGCCGTCCTTTGTGTGCCTTGACCCCAAGGGCGAGCTGCTGCGGGATTCCGGAGGGCTGCTGCGGGAATCAGGCTATGATGTCCGGGTGCTGGATCTGCTGCACATGGAGAAAAGCCACTGCTATAACCCCTTCGTCTATCTGACCAACGACAATGAGGTGCAGATGCTGGTGACGAATCTCTTTAAGGCGACAACGCCCAAGGGCGCACAGTCGCAGGACCCTTCTGGGATTCCACCGCATCCATTCTTCTCTCGGCGCTGGTCTATTATCTCTATCACGAGGCCCCACCGGAGGAACAGAATTTCCCAATGGTTATGGAGATGCTTCGGGCCGGAGAGGTCCGGGAGGACGACGACAGCTATCTCTCTGCGCTGGATGTGCTTTTTGAACGGCTGGAAATGCGGGATTCGGAGCATATCGCCGTGAAGTATTACAAGCAGTACCGCTCCGGCAGCGCCAAAACGCTGAAAAGCATTCAAATCACATTGGCGTCCCACATGGAGAAGTTCAATCTGGATTCCCTCATTGCCCTGACGGCCACGGATGAACTGCATTTGCAGGACATGGGTGAAAAACGGGTGGCGCTGTTTGCGCTGATCCCCGACAGCGACACCAGCTTCAACTTTTTGGTGTCGATTCTGTATCAGCAGCTTTTCCAGCAGCTGTTTGACAGCGCCGACCACAAGCATGGCGGCAGCTGCCGGTCCCGGTCCATTTCCTGATGGACGAGTTTGCCAATATCAGTCTGCCAAACGACTTCGAGATCAAGCTGTCCACCATGCGTTCCCGCAATGTGTTTGTGTCCATCATCCTGCAGAATATAGCCCAGCTGAAGGCGCTGTTTGAAAAGCAATGGGAAAGTGTGCTGGGGAATTGCGACGAACTGCTGTATCTCGGCGGCAACGAACAGGGGTCGCACAAGTATATCTCGGAACTGCTGGGTAAAGCCACGATTGACACCAACACCTACGGAAAATCGTCCGGGCGCAATGGAAATTACAGCACAAATTATCAGATCACGGGTCGGGAGCTGATGACACCGGACGAGGTGCGGATGCTGGATAATCGCAAGGCGCTGCTGTTCATCCGTGGTGAATTGCCGGTCTGCGACGACAAATTTGACATCCTGACCCACCCGCTGGTGTCCCGCACACCGGATGGCGGCGGCCTGCCCTATGTCCACGGCGGAACGGAGCAGGCCGTTGCGTCCATCCGTGTGGACGGCTGGCAGTGGGGACCCGACGAGGAAACTCCTGCGGCCGATCTATCCGAACAAAAGTTTGAACTGCTGTCCAGTGAAGAACTGGAAGCGATTTTTATGGAGGGAAATTATGATGAAGCATCCTGATAAAAGAAAACATCTGCAAACCCGGCCCCTGCCGATGGGGAAAAAGAGCAGGGTATTTCTGGCGGTCTATTCCGCCGCTGTCCTCTGCGTGTGCTGTATGCCTGTAACGGCCTCTGCCGCTGGCGACCCGCTGACGGTCATCAACAACCTGTCCGACTTTATTTTCGGCGTGATCCGTGCGGTGGGCTGATCCTTCTTGGCTGGGGCATTGTCCAAATCGGTCTGTCCTTCCAGAGTCACGACCCGTCCCAGCGCAGCAACGGCTTTTTGACACTCGCTGGCGGCGTGATCGTGACATTTGCCAAAGAGATTCTGTCGCTTATCACGGGCTGAGGAAAAGGAGGAACATCATGGGAAAATGCGAGTGCTATATCCATTCCCTGAAGCAGGGCGAAAAGCACGTTCTGGGGGAAGCAAGGATCATCAAGCGCTTGGGCGACAACGACTATCTGGCGGAATACAACGGCGTAAGATGCCATGCGATTTTCAATCCGTTTGTCGGGAAGTTCTTTGTGGACGATGTGTACGGGATCGTTCGCAAGTCCCCGGCAGACCGTACCCGATAAAAATGGCAGCAAGAGGCAGGCGCAAAGCCTGTCTCTTGCTGCCGGGAAAGGAGAACGCAATATGAGTGACAACTGGGTCGTTCAGAATCTGGAGAACGCCCTTGCGACTTGGAACGAAAAGCTGGCGGAGATCTGGCAGCTCATCACGCAATCGCCGGAAACCTTCAAGGGCGGCACCATCTGGAACGTGGTCCTGCTCATCCACGACACGATGCAGGCCATTGGCCTTGCGCTGCTGGTGCTGTTTTTGTGGTGGCGTCGTGAAAACTGTGGCTCCTTCGCAGAGATCAAGCGTCCGGAGCGGCGGTAAAGCTCTTTATCCGCTTTGCACTGGCCAAAGCCGTTGTGACCTACGGACTGGAACTGATGATGGCCCTGTTCACCATTGTGCAGGGTGTCATTTCCTCCATCATGTCGCAGCCGGGATGGGTGCAGCGCAGGAGACGGTGCTGCCTTCTGAAATCGTGACCGCCATTGAAAGTTGCGGCTTTTGGGAGAGCACCCCCCTCTGGGCGGTGGCGCTGATCGGTGGTCTTTTTATCACGATCTTGTCTTTTGTCATGGTCCTCACGGTATATGGACGCTTCTTCCGCCTGTATATCTACACGGCCATTGCCCCAATTCCCCTTTCGACCTTTGCGGGGGAACCGAGTCAACAAATCGGCAGGAGTTTTTTGAAATCCTATGCGCCGTGTGTCTGGAGGGAGCCATTATCGTGCTGGCCTGCATCATCTTCTCCCTGTTTGCATCCAGCCCGCCCGCCGTTGATCCCAATGCGGCGGCAGTCACGCAAGTGTGGACGTATGTAGGAGAGCTGATTTTCAATCTTCTGGTGCTGGTCGGAACGGTGAAAATGGCAGACCGTGTGGTACGAGAGATGATGGGACTTTAATTTGAAAAGGAGAAAATACAATGATGCAGAACCATGTGATTTATAGTGACGATCCACAGGCAGTGGAGAAGCTGCAGGCCAAGCTCGACAAGCTGACCGCAATGCACGCCCGCATGAAGGAGATCAACGCCTATTTCCGCAAGCACGCCACGGCGCTGGGCTGTCCCGGCCTTTCGGATGAGGATGCTGCCAAGTTGGACAGGCGTGTGCAGGAGGGATATTCGTGGGAAAAGCAGCCGTATCCGTCCTACGTCCTCAGCGGCAACACAGCGGAGATGCGGCGGATCCGGCAGCGCATTGAGGAGGTATCCCGGACGCAAAGCACCGAATATGTGGGCTGGGACTTTCCGGGCGGCCGTGCCGAAGCAGACAAGGAGGACAACCGTCTGCGGCTGTATTTTGACGAAAAGCCCTCGGAGGAGCAGCGCAGCAAGCTGAAATGCAACGGATTCAAGTGGGCACCGTCCGTAGGCGCATGGCAGCGCCAGCTCAACGACAATGCCATTCACGCCGCCGCACGGATGGACTTCCTGCGCCCGGAGAGCGGCGAAAGTCCCACGGCCATTCAGCCCAAGCGACCGGCGAAAAATGCACCGGAGAGAGGATAACGGCTATGGAGATCAAAATCAACCGGGAGATACGGGACTACAAGGAGAATATCTTCTTCGGGCTGTCGCTGCGGCAGCTCATTTTTTCGCTGCTGGCCTGCGGGATGGCAGTAGGCATCTATTTGGGCCTGCGGGATGCGCTGGGGACGGAAACGGTCAGCTGGCTGTGCATCCTCGGCGCAGCGCCTTTGCCGCTATGGGCTTTGTGAAATACCACGGTATGACGGCGGAGAAGTTTTTCGCCGTATGGCTGCGGTCGGAATTCCTCGTCCCCAAGCGGCTGACCTTCCGACCGTCCAATTTGTATTGGGAAGCCATGCAGGAACAGCGCAGGCAGGAAAAGAAGCGCTCCGCCTAAACTTTGGTGCATTTGCCCCGAAGTTTACAGCGGCACACGGGATGAAAAGGAGGTTCGGTAAGAAATGCTGAAAAAGTTGAAAGAACTGCTTCGCAGGGACCCGGAGCAGTTTCGTATTCCCCGCAGCGTGCAGGAGGTCATTCCCATCCGCACGGTCTGGAAAAGCGGTATCTTCCTTGTGGGGCGAACCGGTACAGCCGCACATGGCAGTTTTCCGACATCAATTATGCGCTGGCCGGTGAGGAGGATCAGAAATCCATGCTGCTGGGGTACAGCGGCCTTCTGAATCTCTGCGACAGCAATGCGTCCACAAAATTCAGCGTTGTCACCCGGAAGCTCAACCGCCGTGATTTCGAGGACTACATCATGATTCCCTACGCAAATGACGGTCACGACCACTATCGCAGGGAGTACAACGCCATGCTGCTGGAAAAAGCATCTCACGCCAGCGGGATGATTCGGGACCTGTATATCACCCGTGACGGTCACACGCAAAAGCTATAAGGATGCCGAAAGCTATTTTGTCCGTGCAGGAGCGGAGTTTACGCTGGCGCTCTCCCGGCTTGGCTCCCGCTGCACAGAACTGGACATGATGGACCGGCTGCGGGCCCTGCATGGCTTTTATCGCCACGGTGAGGAGGCAGACTTCCACTTTGACCCGGCGCTGTCCATGAAGCTGGGCCACAGCTTTCAGGACTATATCTGCCCGGACAGCTTTGAATTTGACCGGGACCATTTCCGTATGGGCGACCGCTATGGCCGGGTGCTATTTTTGAAGGATTACGCAGCCTATCTGCGGGACGATATTCTCTCGGAGCTTTCCGGTATCGACAGGCCCATGATCCTCTCCATTGATGTGGTGCCCGTTCCTATGGACAAGGCCATCCGGGACAGCGAGAGCCGCCTGCTGGGCGTGGAGCGGAACATTGTGGATTTCCTTCGGAAGCAGCAGGCCAATAACAATTTCTCCGGCACGGTTCCCTATGACATGGAAAAGCAGAGAGCGGAGATGAAGGAATTTCTGGATGACCTGACCATCCGTGACCAGCGGATGATGCTGGGGATGCTGACGCTGGTGCATACAGCGGACAGCAAAGAGCAGTTGGATGCCGACACCGATTATATAATGAACGCCGCCACCGGGCGAATGTGCCAGATGGCAACGCTGCGCTTCCAGCAGATGGATGGACTGAATACGGCGCTGCCCATCGGTGTGCAGAAGCTGGATATTCTGCGTACCTTCACCTCGGAATCTCTGGCGGCGCTGATGCCCTTCCGGGTGCAGGAGATCATGGAGCCGGGCGGCATCTATTACGGAGAGAATGCAATCTCCGGAAATCTGCTGCTGTGCAACCGGGCCAATCTGCTGAACCAATCCACCATTATTACCGGCGTCCCCGGCAGCGGCAAATCCTTTTCGGCAAAGGAACTGATCACGTTCCTTGCGCTGGCCACGCAGGACGATATTCTCGTCTGCGACCCGGAGCGGGAGTATTATGCGCTGGGGCAAGCGCTTGGCGGCGAGGTCATCCGCATTGCGGCGGGAAGCCCCGACCATATCAACGCTATGGATATGGTGGAGGGCTACGGCGACGGCGGCAATCCCGTGGTGGACAAATCCGAGTTTATTCTGTCCCTCTTTGAGCAGCTGGACCGGGGCGGCATCGGCCCTCTGCAAAAGAGCATCATTGACCGGTGCGTGGATGCCGTGTATGCGGCCTATAAGCGGGGCGGCCCTGTCCCGACGCTGTGCGTTCTGCGGGAGAAGCTGCTGGAGCAGCCGGAGGAGGAAGCCCGTGATCTGGCGTTGGCGCTGGAGCTGTTCACAACCGGCAGTCTGGATGCCTTTGCCCATGAGACGAACGTGGACACGCAAAACCGCATCGTTATCTATGACATTATGGACCTGGGGCGGCAGCTGAAAACAATGGGGCTGCTGATCATCACGGACGCCATGCTGAACCGTGTGACGGAGAACTGGCGCAAGGGCAAGCGGACACACCTTTTTATAGATGAGTTCCATGTGGTCTTTCAGAATCCGTACAGTGCGGATTTCTTTGATTCCGCATGGCGGCGCTTCCGCAAACGTGGGGCCTACCCCACCGCCATTACGCAGAATGTGGAGTATCTGCTGGACAGCGTACAGGCCAGCACCATGCTCTCCAACTCCGAAATGCTGATTCTGCTGAATCAGGCACCCAGCGACCGGGAGAAGCTGGCGGCGCTTCTGAACATCTCACCGGAGCAGACCAGTTATATCACCAACGCACCGGCAGGCTGCGGCCTGCTGCGCTATGGCGGCGCACTGGTGCCCTTCAAAAATCAGTTTCCGAAAGACACGGAACTGTACCGCCTGATGACCACCAAACCGGACGAGAGCATTATTGTGGGGAGGTAAGACGAAATGAGCGAGTTGAAACTGACGCAGCACCCGGAGATCACAGAGCTGCTTTCGGTATTGGAACAGAACGGCCTTCACAAGGAGCAGAACGAGGTGAAAAGCCTTGCCGCCTATATCGACGAGATGGAAGGTCAGTTATCCGCTATGAATGAGGAACTGATGCAGATGCACCGGGAAATTAGCACCATTCGGGATAGCTCCCTGAAGGTTCGGTGTGAAAAGCTGATTTCCGGTGCAGAAAAACAGCTTTGGCAGGCAGCAACAGCCATTAGGACGGTCAAGCATAACTGCCTTTGTATGGCGAGAAATGCCGTAGACACTTTTAAGGCAAAAGGCAAGGCGGCCCTGCGCCGTGCGGTCTTTGCTATGAAGATTCCCAGCACGCTGGCCCTGCTGCAAGATATGTTGGAGCGACAGGCTGCAAGCGCCCAAAAAACGGCCGAGCGGCTGGGCGGCATTCAATCGGAATTGCAGGAGGCCGGAGCGCATATACAACGGGCGGGCCGCACGCTGCTCGGAAGGCCGGAGCCAGAAGATGCCGAGTATGAGCAAAATAGAGGACTGCTTGGCAAGGCTCAGACCGTTATAGGGCGGATGCGTAACAGTCTTTCAAGTATGGCTGCCCGGACAGCGCAGCTGGTGGACCGGCTGACTTCTGAGCGGGAAACGCCGGATTCCCGCCACTCCGTCAAAGAAGCGCTTCGGGACCTGCCAAGCGGAGCAAAAGTACGGGGAGGATTTCCCCGTTCCCGCT
>ENA-OQIO01000692-OQIO01000692.1-human-gut-metagenome-genome-assembly--contig:-NODE-692-length-17399-cov-2.338641_pt1 | contig 17399 bp, 28 predicted proteins | sample MGYA00242573_ERZ504737 | MGnify/ENA primary metagenome ERZ504737 (study PRJEB26092, sample SAMD00036203) | human gut metagenome | host: Homo sapiens | study: EMG produced TPA metagenomics assembly of...
CGTCGCCCGTGACGTCATCGCTGCTGTCGCCGCAGGCGGTCAGGCGTCAGGCAGAGCAGAACCGCAAGCAGCAGCGCAAGGAAATAATTGGAAAGTTTTCTATCTTCTTTTCTCCCTTCTTCACGTTTCAAAACGGCTTACTCAAGACGCTCGTAGTAGTCGTTCTCGCCGCCCCACACGATGGAATCGGTGTCAAAAAGCGTGATTCATAGGTGACGTCCTGATACGTCGTGGAAACGGCATAGTACACGTCGTCCACATCGGTCGGGGCCGAGATAAAGCCGCTGTCGACCTCGGTCGTCTCCGCGCCGGGCGCGCGCTCGTAGAGACCCCAGAGACCGCCGCTGCTATCGATGTAGATGTAGCTGTCGCGTCGAGATCACCGTCCAGATACCAGATGCCCGCAAGGTAAGAGAGATCGACCGAACTGTCGCTGCTGTTGTAGTCTTCGGCCTGCGCGTCGAACTCGTCGAGGCTCATTTCATAGGTGAACGAGCCGAGCGAATAGATGTTCACGCTGCTGCCGTCGGCGGAGAACTGATAGGCGATGCCGTCGTGCTCGTTGTAGGCGTAGATGCAGTCATAGTCCGCGTCGTACTGCAAATAGCCGCTGGCGGCGAGGTCGTCGTTGCTGCCGATGCGCCAGCGCGAACCGTTGGTGTCGATGATGAGATAGTCGAAGTCCGTGCCGCTGTCGGGCAGATAGTAACCTTCGAAAGCGCTGTAATCATAGCTGTCGTAGCTTTCCTTGACAAAGCCGTCGATCGTCGACGGCACAGTGGAGTCGTTGCCGTAGTCCGCGGAGTCGCCGGAGTCGTCGCTGCCGCAGGCGGCGAGGGCGAGGCAAAGGATCAGTGTCAGGGTGCAAAGGGCAAAGTGTTTACAAGCGTTTTTCATGTTGTTCTCCTCTCAATTTTGAAAAATCGGCGCGCTCAGTGCGCCCGTTCCGCCATGGACAGAATTTCGTCATGGCTCAGCTCCACGTTGTCGAAGCGGACAAAGATGCCGTTCGTCATGGCGCTGTTCCACACCGCGGGATCGGCAAGCGGGCGGAAGCGGAGCTTGTCGAGATACGGCTTCATATCGAGCAGCAGGCGGCTGCCGGAGACAAAGTCCACCCGAAGAATGTAGTCCGGGAGCGGTGTGACGGCTGAGATGTATTTTCGGTACAAAGGCATTCCTCCCCTCCGGAAAATAAAAGATCCACCGTACAGCCATTGTACGGTGGATCGGAAAAAGTTGGTATTAACCAAAGGTTAGATAATTTCTTAGGAATATCAATGCAAAATAGGCGTGCTGCGTCCTTGCTGTGCCTTAGCTCTTCGGCGCGGCAAGCTCGGCGAGCCGCTTGCGCTTGGTGCGCACGCCGCCTGTGATGAGAAGCTTAGAATAGATCTGATTGATGTACTGCTTCACGCTTCCCTCGGACAGAAAAAGCTGCTCGGCGATCTCGCGGTTGCTCAGGCGCTTGGCGACGAGCGCGGCGATGGCGCTTTCGCGCTCGGTGAGGCCCGCGAGGGCGCGGGACGGGAGCCTTCCGCACGCTTTTCGCCGCAGCGGCGCACAAAGTCCCTCGCCAAGCGGTGTGACCGTCCGGACAAACGCGGCAATTTCGCACCCGCGCCGCGCGTGAGCGCCGTCTTGAGATAGCGGTAATTTTCGACAAACGGCAGATAGAGCGCGTCCGGCTCCGCCGCGGCGAGGGCAGAGATCAAAAGTTCGTCTGCCGTCTCGCGCTTGCCGAGCATTTCGTAGGCCGCGGCGGTCTGAAGGCGGATGTGCAGCGCGACGAGCGCATAGTGCATCGCCTCGCACATACCGAGCAGCGCTTCGCTGTGGCCAATGACCTTGGCATATTCGCCCTGGGCGAGGTAGACCTGATTTTCGATGAGCTCCATCATCGGCTTTCCGGGCGCGAGGAAGTGGATGGAGGCGAGTTGATGCTCGCGGAAGATCGCGGGAATTTTTTCGGGCAGTCCCAGCAGCGCATAGTAATAGGCGCAGGAGCTTTGCAGAATGTTGAGCCATGCGACGTTGTGCTGCTGCAGCAGCGCCTCGCGCCGCTGCTCAAAGGACTCGCGCGGCGTGAAAGAAGTGCAGAGCGAGAGCCGCCAGGCGAGAAAGTCGCAGCACAAGGCCATGTTTTCCTGCCCGTTGCCGTCAATCTGCGCATAGGCGCGCTCGAGCATGATCTGCGCGTCGGCAAAGCAGGCGCGCATGAAGTCGGCCTCCGCGCGCATGATGGTCTCAGCGCCCTGCCCGTGGCCGTTTGTGATCTTATAGTAGTGCGGCATGCACTCGTCCATCTCGGTGAGCTCGCTCTGGAGTTCGCCGGACGCGCGGTAAAACATCATCAGCACCGACGGCGAGCCGAACGTCCAGCCCCCGCTTTTCTGGATGCTGATGGCGGGGCGCGACATCTGCGCGCTCGCGCTGCGGTGCAGGCGGCTCATCGCGGAGATGTCGTTGTACATCAAAAAGCTCATGATGAGTCGCACTCGCCGAGAAGGTCGCCGCGCTCGCTCTCCGGCCAGTCGGGGTGTTCGGTGATCGCGGCGAGCAGCAGCTCCTTGAGCTCGAGCATCTTTGGGATCTGCCGCCAGGTGAACACGCTGCGCATCAGAACGAGGAGCGAAAGCGGGTGCTCCTTGAGCGTTTCGACCGGGCAGTGGGCGATGAAGTCGAGCACCTGCTGCGCGCCAAGCGACGTGAGCAGGATGCCCGCGTCGCGCTGGATGACGCGCAGCGCCGCGTCGTAGTTTTTGGCAAGACAGTAGAATTTGAGTGCATGCAGATATTGCCCATGCGTTTTGTACCACTCACCATATCTATTATGGTAAACTGCCTGCCGCCGCGGCTCCATCGTGTGGAACGTGCGCTCGGCGCAGTCCTTCATCATGTGGTGGAAGCGGAACGTCACGCCGTCCGGCAGGCGCTTGACAAAGGCGTTCTGCTCGGTCAACGTCTGTAAGATCGCAGCGGTGTTTTTGCTGCCGGTGACGGTTTCGGCCATCTCGACGGTGAATTCGTCCGCAAGACCCATGACGGCCAAAAATTCGCGCCGCTTTGACGGCAGCGGGTCGATCATCGCGGCGGAGAACATCGCGTAGATATCCGAGCTGCGGCTCGGCAGCTCGCCGCGCTCGTGCAGCGTGCGGAGATTTAAGTAAATGGCCGAGAACCACCCCTCGCTCGAATAGAGCAGCGATTCGATCTGCGCGTCCGAAAGCTCCGTGCCGCAGCGGTGGGCGTAGATCGAGAGCTCCGTGTGGTTGAGGCGCAGCTGCTCGGCGCACGGTGTAGAGCCTGCCGCCAAGGCGCAGGATCTCCTCCGCGGGCAGGAAGCGGTCGCGGCTTGCGACGATCAGGTGAACGTTTTCGGGCAGGCGGTTCGTCAGCGTGCAGAGAAAGGCGGGCACGCGGTTGTCGGTCAAGAGGTGAAAGTCGTCGATGAAAATATAGCAGGGCCGCTTGCCCGCGAGCGCGTGGCAGAGATCGTCCGTCAGAGCTTCCGCCGCGGCGTCGTCGGGCAGGGTAGGCGGCGCAGAAAGTCGAACCCCGCGTGGGAAAAGGCCTCCTGCACGCTCTTCCAGAAGATGGCCAGATTGTCCGAATACACGCTGATACGCACAACGGCGGCTTCGTCGAGCTTGGCGCGCTCTAAAAGATACCAGTTCACCGCCGTCGTCTTGCCGTAGCCCATCGGCGCGACCACGGTGGTGAGCGCGCAGCGTGAGATCGGGCGCAGGCACTCCTGCAGGCGCTCGGATATGTAGACGGTGTTCAAATTCCAGCTTCGCTTCGGCATGGCGTACCTCCAAGACAGTTTTGACCGGGGGCTTTTCTTTCAAGATATCATACGCCGCGTTTTTTGGCAACTATGAGAAAAAAGCGGCTGAATGAATGCGGCATCTGATAAAAAAGTGCCTGAACGGTTCGTTCAGGCACTTTTATTGAAATAAGCTCTTATTTTCCGACGCAGAAGCGCTCGAAGATGCGCGCGACCATGTCCTCGCGCGCGGTGTGGCCCGTGAGCTCGCCGAGGGCGTTTTCCGCCTGCTCTACTTCCGTGAGTACAACGTCGGGCGTCATGCCGCTTTGGAGCGCGTCCTTCGCCGCACGGAGCTATCAAGCGCGCGGCGGATGGCGTCGGCCTGACGGGCGTTGTCACGAGGGACGTATCGCCTTCGGCGCGGGGTAAAGCGTGCGGATCGCCGCTTCCAGCGCGTCGAAGCCCTCGTGCGTCACGCTTGAGAGCGAAATGACCGCCTCGGGCGCGCGCCAGTCCTCATCGGGGGCAACGCCCATCCCACGGCCGAGGTCGGATTTTGTCAGCAGCAGCAGCCACGGCTTGCCGCTTTTCGCGGCAAGTTCCAGCGGAGCAAGCATTTCTGCTGCCCGCGCCTCGGATGCCGGCCAGTCCCGTGCTGCCGTCCAACAGCGCGAGGATCAGATCAGCGTCCTCGACCGCTTTTTTCGATCGCTCGACGCCGAGCTGTTCGACGAGATCGTCCGTCTCGTGTAGGCCCGCCGTGTCGATGAGGCGCAGCAGCACGCCGCCGACCGTCGCCTTTTCCTCCACCGTGTCGCGCGTCGTGCCCGCGATGTCTGTGACGATGGCACGGTCAAAGCCGACGAGCGCGTTCAAAAGTGAGCTCTTGCCTGCGTTCGGCGCGCCGATGATGGCGGTCGCGACGCCGTTTTTGAGCACTTTCCCGCGTGCGAACGTGCCGAGAAGATCAGAAAGCGTCTCTTCACAGCATAAAAGCGTGCGCTCGGTCTCCTCGCGCGAGAGGTCTTCAATGTCCTCGTCGGGGTAGTCGACGACGGCGTAGAAACGGCTCGAAACATCGAGCAGCTTGTCATAAACACGTTCGATCGGGCGGCGCAGCGCGCCGGAGAGCTGGGCCGCGGCATTGCGCGCGCTCTCCGCCGTCTCGGCGTCGATGAGTCGATGACTGCCTCAGCCTCGGTGAGGTCGAGCTTTCCGTTCAGGACGCCCGCTGCGTGAATTCACCGGGCCGCGCCTGCCGTGCGCCAGCGGCAAATGCCGCTTGCAGCACCTCGCTCAGTACGACCGGCGAGCCATGGCAGTGGAGCTCGGCGCTCTCCTCGCCCGTGTAGCTGTGGGCGGCGGAAAACAGACCGCCATGCCGCGGTCGAGCAGCGTGCCGTCCGCGAGCGGATGTCGCCATAGGTCATGCGGCGGTACGGAAGCGCTTCGACGCCATGCCGCTTGCGGGCGTGAACAGCGCGGCGAGCACGCGCCGCGTCTCCTCTCCGCTCAGGCGCACGATGCCGATGGCCGACGGGCTTTGCGCCGTGGCGATGGCTGCAATGGTTTCCATGACCGTTTCCTCGCTTTTCCTTGATTTTGCCCAAAGTATACCACAAAGACGAAAAAATGAAAAGGGGCGCGGCTGCGCCCCCTCACTGATTTGAAAATTACATCAAGTCAAAAGAAAATAAAGCTGGCTGAGCAGCACGACACTCTCGCATACGCAGATGATCTTAAAATTGCGCGTGCTCATGCTGCCCTTTTTATACTCATCAAGGCTGAAATATATCGTAAGTGCGGCCGCTATCATGTTATGACATAAATGTACATCGTTTGTCCCTCCTCAAAATCAAGATCTGATTTCCTCAAAGCCGAGCTTCGCCAAAACCTTGGCGACCCTGCGCGCAAAATCCTGATTGGCGCCCAGACTGATGTTCATAAGGCCCTCGCCGCCTCCGGTGCCGATGATCGTCGCTTGCTGGACTTCTCCGGAGTCGATGATCTGCACTGTGCTGACGGCCATGCTGCCGTTTCTCATATAGTACCGCTCCAGAATGAGCAGCAGCACTTTGACGCCGTTCACCTCCGACATCTGCTCCAGAGACAGCTCGGCAACATCGCCCTTGAAATCATCGAGAATGCTTTTGGATACCTCCGCCAAGTCGGTCTCCGACCCGCGCTTCATTTTGATGATCGCAGAACTCATGCTGTTTCCTCGCTTTCTCATTTTATCTCTCGTTTGGTTTTCGCCGCCCGCGTCCGCGATGCGCTCAACAGCGCCGCAGCCTGCCGGCGCAAAAAAGAGACCATCACAAACAGAACGACAGATCTTTTCACTGCTTGGCGTTCGTTTCCTCCACCGTCCACGGCAGAAAAATCGGGAATATCTCGATCACAAAGTGCGGCTCCTGAATGTTGTCGCCCGGGTGGGACTGCGCGAGGCGGACCTCGACGTCGTTGACGTCTCTCACCGTCGCGGCGGCAAAGCCCGCTTCTGCGCCGAAGACGAGGTACTGCGGCCCGATGTACGGCATCCGGCCATCTTCATCCAGCTCGAGAGGCATCGTCTCAAACGGTTTTGCGATGTCGACGCCGAGCGTTTGGAGATACGCCGTCACGGCAGGATAGGCCTTCGCGGCCTCTTTTACATAGTTGCGGCAATAGGCGCAGCCGCACAGGTCAGACTGCTTAAGCTCGCGATAAAATTGTTTCGTTCGCTCGATATCCATCGGTGCCCCGCCTTTCGATAGTTTGCTTTCTTATTATACCATACGGAGATTTTGAACCGCAAGCGCAAAAAAGCAGCGCCAAAAGGCGCTGCTTTTTGATGCGGGGGGGATGGACTTACAGTGGAGGGATTCAGTTGACCGTCAGCAATTTGTGCCGGTCCAGCAGGCGGTTCCCATAGCGGAAGACCAGCTCGCCGATGACGACGCCGAGCACCGCCGCGGCGAGGACATCGCTCGGGAAGTGGACGTACATGGTCTCACCTCGCTTACGTCCACCAGCCGATGTTGGCGGCAATTAGAACGGCATTGAAGAAGTCAATGAACATGCCGCCGACCATCGGGATGGCAAAGTACGCCACCGGCGAAGGACCGTATTTCTTCGTCACGACCTGCATGTTGGCCATGGCGTTCGAGGTTGCGCCCATGGCGAAGCCGATGAAGCCCGCGGTCATGACCGCCGCGTCGTAATTGCGGCTCATGACGTTGAAGACCACGAAGTAGGAGAAGAGGAACATCACAACACACTGGAGCACAAGGCAGATGACCATCGGCATTGCAAGGTCGATGAGCTCCCAGAGCTTGAGGCCCGCGAGCGCCATAGCAAGGAAGATCGAGAGGAACATATTGCCCATGGTGTCGATCTCTTCGGCGGGATAGGAGACATGTACGCCGCCCAGCCAGAACAGGAAAGCGCCCAGAGCAACAGCGTGGTACATGTTGAGTTCGATCGTCAGCATAATGATTCCTCCTTTTATGTGTCCGGTTCGGCGCGCGGCAGCCACATACCACTCTGCCGCGTACCCTTTCAATCAGCAGTCTAATCCGGAATCGCGAAAAGGAGTTGTTAAATTCAGTCAAATGAGATAATTTCCACATTTCAACCGATAAAAATGTTATGAAAATGGATAATTTGACCGCGTAAAATACATGAATATCAATAAAAAGTTTAGAAAACGCTCCAAATGTGTGAAAGAGGAAAATAAAACCAAACGGGAAATTGATGCACTGTACCGGCATGAAACGCATCTGCGTTTATACGAATGAGGTTCACGGCAACAAAAAAGGAAATAAGGAGCACGGCTGCACAGCCGTTGGAAGCGGCTCGGGCGGAATTGACCGCCGTTTTCGAGATTCGATAGAATTTGCACGTGCCGTTTTCGAATCTTTATACAGTCCGCCATGAAATCCCGCTTGCAGAACCGCGGGGAACGCTGTAAAATAATAGACAATATCGGTCAATTATCGACAAGGAGTATTCATTATGCAGCAAAATGCAAAATTCATCCGTAAACTGCCCATCCCGATGGACATTAAAAAAGAGTTCCCCGTCACGGAAGAGGTCGCCAAGGTGCGTGAGGCGCGCGTGGAAGAGATGCGCGCGATCCTCGACGGGCGTGACAGCCGCCTGATGCTCATCATCGGCCCTGCTCTGCCGACCGCGAGGACAGCGTGATGGACTATGTCTGCCGCCTCGTCCCCCTGCAGGAAAAGGTCAAGGATAAGATCCTGATCGTCCCGCGCATCTACACGAACAAGCCGCGCACCAACGGCTCGGGCTACAAGGGCATGCTCCACCAGCCCGACCCGAGCAAAAAGCCCGACATGCTCGAGGGCATCATCGCCATCCGCCGCCTCCACACCCGCGCGGTGCAGGAGACTGGCTTTGCCTGCGCCGACGAGATGCTCTATCCCGAAAACTACCGCTATCTCTCCGACATTCTGGCTATGTCGCTGTCGGCGCGCGCTCGGTCGAGAATCAGCAGCACCGCCTCGTCGCGAGCGGTATTGATGTGCCCGTCGGCATGAAGAACCCCACGGGCGGCGACTTGAGCGTGATGATGAACTCCATCTATGCGGCGATGGGCGACCACACGTTCCTCTACCGCGGCTGGGAGGTCGAGACCGCGGGCAACCCCTATGCCCACGCCATCATGCGCGGCTATGTGAACGAAAAGGGCGACAGCCGCCCCAACTACCACTATGAAGACCTGGTGCAGCTGCACGAGCTGTACGCGGAAAAGAGCATCAAGAACCCCGCCTGCATCGTCGACTGCAACCACGCTAACTCCGGCAAGCAGTATTTGGAGCAGATCCGCATCGCGAAGGAGGTCCTGCACTCCAAGCGCCACTCGAATGATATCAACGCGCTCGTCAAGGGCATGATGATCGAGAGCTACATCGAGGACGGCAACCAGAAGATCAGCGAGGGCACCTACGGCAAGAGCATCACCGACGCCTGCCTCGGCTGGGAAAAGAGCGAAAAGCTCGTGCTGGAGCTGGCTGATTTGCTGTAAATCAGCGTACGATAAAATGGAAAAACTCCCACGTCGGTATTACCGGAACCGTGGGAGTTTTTATGTCAACTGCAGGACGAAACTTATTTCGCCTGCTTCATGGAGAGCTGATGCGCTTTTTCTTCTCGTCGACTTCCAGCACGACGACCTTGACAACGTCGCCGACGGACACGACCTCGGACGGGTGCTTGATGAACTTGTTCGACACCTGCGAGATGTGCACAAGGCCGTCCTGATGCACGCCGATGTCCACGAACACGCCGAAGTCGATGACGTTGCGCACCGTGCCGGTCAACACCATGCCGGGCTTTAGGTCTTTCATTTCAAGAACGTCGGTGCGCAGGATGGGCTTTGGCAGCTCGTCGCGCACGTCGCGGCCGGGCTTTAAGAGCTCCGAGACGATATCGCGCAGCGTGGGAACGCCGACGCCGATCTCCGCTGCGGCCTTTTCTTCGCCGTAGCCTTGACGCGATCGGGCAGATCGGCGAGCCTGCCGCCCTTCACGTCGGCGAGCGTGTGGCCGGTCAGGTCGAGCAGCGCCTTTGCGGCGTCATAGCTCTCGGGGTGGACGGCGGTGTTGTCGAGAACGCTCCTGCTCTCCGGCACGCGCAGAAAGCCTGCGCACTGCTGGAAGGCCTTGGGGCCGAGCTTTGGCACTTCCTTGATCTGCGCGCGTGAGGTGAACGCGCCGTTCTCCTCGCGGTACGAGACGACATTTTTCGCCGTTGTGCCGTTCAGGCCCGCGACGCGCTGCAAAAGTGACGGCGACGCCGTGTTGATATCCACGCCGACGGCGTTGACGCAGTCCTCGACCACGCCGTTCAGCGCCTCGTCGAGCTGCTTTTGCGGCATGTCGTGCTGATACTGCCCCACGCCGATGGCCTTGGGGTCGATCTTCACGAGCTCGGCAAGCGGGTCCTGTAATCTCCGCGCGATGGACACGGCGGAGCGGAGGTTCACGTCGTACTGCGGGAATTCCTCGGCGGCGAGCTTGCTCGCCGAGTACACGGACGCGCCCGCCTCAGAGACGATCATGTAGCTCACGTGCGCACTGCCCTCGTTCACCTGACGGATGAGCTCGACGGCCATCTGTTCGGTCTCGCGGCTGGCCGTGCCGTTGCCGATGGCGATGTGCTCCACACCGTGCTTTTTGATGAGCGTTGCCAGCGCGGCGATGGCTTCATTTTTCTGCCGCTCGCCATAGGTCGGGTAGACCACGGCGGTATCGAGCACCTTACCTGTGCCGTCCACGACGGCGACCTTGCAGCCCATGCGGTAACCGGGATCAAGGCCCATCGTGACCTTGCCCTTGACCGGCGGCTGCATCAAAAGCGGCTTTAAGTTGAGCGCAAACTGGCCGATGGCACCCTCGTCTGCCTGCTCAGTGAGCTGATTTCGCACCTCGCGCTCGAGCGAGGGGAAGATCAGGCGGTCGTAGGCGTCCTCGGCGGCGGACTTGACGAATTCCATGGCGGCGGAGCCGGGCTTCACGACTGCACGGCGCAGCAGCGGCAGTGCCTGCTCGCGGTCGAGCGTGATGGAGACCTTCAAAATACCTTCTTTTTCACCGCGGTTGATGGCGAGCACCTGATGCCCCTGCAAGCGGGCGACGGACTGCGTAAAATCGTAGTATAGGCGATAGACGCTGTCGTCCTCGGTCGCGGCCCTGCTCACAAGCTGGCCCTGACGGGAAATGAGCGCGCGAAGGCTCTTGCGGATGGCGGCATCGTCAGAGATCTGCTCAGCGATGATGTCGCTCGCGCTGCAGGGCGTCCTCGACCGTCTCGACGCCTTTTCGGGGTCGACAAAGTCGCGCGCGGCCTCCTCGGGCCGCGGGCAGTCTCGCTCCTGCGCGAAGAGCAGCGCGGCGAGTGGTTCAAGGCCCTTTTCCTTCGCCATCGTGGCGCGGGTGCGGCGCTTTTGCTTGTAGGGGCGGTAGAGTCTTCGACCTCGGCGAGCGTTTTGGCGCTGTCGATGGCGGCAGCGAGCTCATCGGTCAGCTTGCCCTGCTCGTCGATGGACTTTTTCACCGCTTCGCGGCGCTCTTCAAGACCGCGGAGGTATTGGAGCCGCTCTTCGAGCGTGCGCAGAGAGGTGTCGTCCATTGCACCGTGGAGCTCCTTGCGGTAGCGGGCGATAAAGGGGATGGTGTTGCCCTCGTCGAGCAGATGCACGACGTTTTCAACGTGCCGGGGGTCTTTGCCGAGCTCGGCAGCAAGGGCCTGAATGAGATCCATAAAATGTTCCTTTCGTATATCGGGCGCCGAAGCGGCGCGGTCAAGTGAATCAGCAATGTCCGCCCGAAAGCGGGCGGAACGCAAAATTTATTATACCGCATCGCGCGGCGATGCGCAAAGCCTTTTGCGCAGAAAAAAGGCGGAGGATCGGCGCGACGGCTGGGGCTTTACATTTTGCCGCTTTGACGGTAAAATACGACGCAGCGTTCAAAGGCATCGAATGCTTCGCTTTGCCGCTCAAAGGCGCATTTTTCAGCAAGAGAAGGAGAAAGCAAAATGCAGAAGAAAAACAACAAAGGCGTCATCGCCCTCATCATCGTGCTTGTGCTGGCGGCTGCCGCGCTCGTCATTTGGCAGACAAACAAGCGGGAGACGCAGCAGGGCGGTAAGGAGATCACCGTCAACGTTGACCACCTGAACGGCGATGACACGACCTTCACCATCCACACCGACGAAGAGTACCTGCGCGGCGCGCTCGAGCAGGAAGACCTCATCGAGGGCACAGAGAGCGAGTACGGCCTCTATGTGCTGACTGTGGACGGCGAGACCGCCGACGAGAGCGAGCAGCAGTGGTGGGGCTACAGCGTGAACGGCACGTTTGCCGAGCTCGGCGTGGACAGCCAGCCCGTCGCGGACGGCGATGTGTACGACTTTGTGCTGAATGTCGGCTGGTAAGTCCGCAAGACTCAGCATCCGCGAGATCGCGGAGCTGTCGCTTTTCTGCGCGCTGATGGTCGCGGGCAAGGAGTGCCTGCGCCTTATCCCGAACGTGCATCCCGTCACGCTGCTGCTGCTTTTGGCCACGGCGGTGTACGGGGCGAAGGCGCTCTATCCGGCGTTCGGCTTTGCCCTGCTCGAGATCGCGCTTTACGGCGCGGGGCTTTGGAACCTGATGTATCTCTACGTCTGGCCGATCGTCGTGCTCGCTGCGCTGCCGTTTCGCAGAAGCGAGAGCCGCGCATTCTGGGCGGCCATCGCGGGGCTGCACGGGCTGTGCTTCGGCGCGCTGTGCGCCATTCCGTATTTTTTCATCGGCGGATGGCAGATGGCGTTTTCGTGGTGGGTCTCGGGCATCCCGTATGACGTCATCCACTGCGTGTCAAATACGGTCCTCGTCTTCGTGCTCTTCCCGCCGCTGCGGCGCGCACTGGAGCGCGCGAAGAAAACGTCGGGCGGAAGAGAATAGCAAAAAGCACCTGCCTTCGGCTGTGTGCTCGTAAGACAGTAATTCTAATTGAATGGTAACCCAGAGGCGTATCTCAAATCTGTTACTGAGTACAAGCCTTTGGACTAAAGCTCGGTATACCAAACACCGGATTAAGAATGGACTTTGAGAGAAAGTGAGGTATAACAATATAAAACAGATTATTACTATTCAGCACACGCAATCAATTCACCACACAAATGGTATGGTGGGTTCTTGGACAGATTGGGATCTTTCTGAATCAGGCATTGAACAGGCTGAAAGAATAGGGCAGAAATTAGCGAAGCAGTTATCCGGTCACAAAATTGTTATGTATGCTTCCGATCTTCTGCGAGCAAAGCACACCGCTGAAATTGTCGCAAAGCATATGGGAATCACACCTAACATTAGAACGGAACTTCGAGAGCGCAATTTAGGTAAATGCGTTGGCAAATCTGTTCAGTGGCTTCGTGAGAACATTGAGGTTCAAGAGAAAACCATTGATGACAGGATGTTTTCTGATGCTGAGAGTAGACGAGACGAATGGAATCGCTTAAAACCTCTTTTTGACGAGATAATGGCAAGTAATGATGAATGTATCATTGTAGTATCACATGGCGATTTGCTGAGCGTTTGGAATACGATGTTCCTCGGAATGGATGTGGAAACGCTGAATCAGTTTGAACTTTTTGGTATGGCAGGCGGCGTTTCTTTCATGCTTCAAAACGATGAGGGTAAGCGATTTATCAAGAAAATGAGCGATTTGTCTTACATGGCAAATCAATTTATATGAGAAAAGCGTGAGGTATAAATAAAACGGACTTTGAACAACTTGCAAAAATAGAAAATGAGAGTGAACGTGTAAACAGAACCTACGATATATTCAACGAGGATGCAAGGCTCAATCATTCCAAAGCCGCACGAGTTGAATTTTAGACTACCGTTCACTATATAGAAAAATATTTGAAAGATGGCGACAAGATACTCGACATTGGCGCAGGTGCAGGTGAATACAGCCTCTACTTTGCTCGTAAGGGTTATGAATCTCGGCTCTTGAACTTGCCGATGCCAATATTGCCGCATTCAAAAAGAAACTGACACCCGAAGATAAAATCGATCTTGTTCAAGCAATGCCCTTGACCTCTCTCGATATGCAGATAAGTCGTTTGATATTGTCCTTCTGTTCGGCCCGCTTTATCATTTGAAAAATGATGTGGACAAACAGAAATGTATCAGCGAAGCAAAGCGTGTCTGCAAGGACGGCGGCAAGATCTTCTTCGCTTTTATTTCCAACGATTTTGTTTTCCTTACCGAGTTCGGATACGATGTGAATTATTTCAGCAACGGTGATTATCCCGAGCTTCCACACCGAGCAGCTCAAAGAGGGCGAGGGCGACGTCATCTGGACGATCTACCTCAAAAACGGCGACACGCTGCGCCTGCACCACACGGTCAAAATCACGCGCATCCCGGTCGTGACGTTGACGGAGAACGACTATCCGATGGCAACGATCGACGACCTGAACGCGCTGCTCGACACGCTCGCGCACGAGGCGGACCGAAAGTCGGTCTACATTTTGCAGCTGCCCGCGGTGACATACGAGGGTGGACTGACGATGAAAAATTTCTGCTGCGACCTGATCGGCAGCGAGAGCGGCACGACCTTCACCGGCACCGTGACGATCACGACGCGCGGCATTCACCCCTCGAACATCACGAACGTTCGCTTTGTGGGCGACGGTACGGGCATCGGCCTTTCGGCGAGCGAGGGAGCGTTCCTGCACCGCTGCACGTTTGAAAACTGGGAGATCGGCGCTTACGGCGCCTCGGCAGCTGGGTCAACGCCACGGGCTGCACATTTCGCGGCAACGACGTGGGGCTGTGACTCGATAACCGCGGCGACGCAACGTGTTCCAGCAGTTACTACGGCGACAGCGTGTACGAAGACAACGGCACCGCCGTGCGCATCGCCGCGATGCCGGGCACAGAGACGCTGGATTTCAATAACTGTGTGTTCCGTGGCAACGGGGTAAACGTCGAAAACGCGGCAGGATACGCCGTCGACCTCTCGCAGATCGTAACGGTGGAGAATTAAAGAAAAAAGGAGGAAACGCCGCGTTTCCTCCTTTTTTGTGTTCATTCAGATATTTAGCACAAAGTGCTCTTTATGATAGTCCAGCAGGCCTTCCTTTTTCATTTTTCCGAGCTCGAGCGACAATCCGCTGCGCTCAACGGCGAGAAAGTCCGCGAGCTGCTGGCGGGAGAACGGGATGTCAAACTCGACCGCGCCGCGCCGCTGCGCCTCGGCGGAGAGATAGGACATGAGCTTGGCGCGCGTCGTGCGCTGGGCGATGTGCGTGAGCTTTTCATTGAGCAGCAGGTTTTTTCCCGCAAGGTCGCTCAGAAGGTTTCGGATGATGCGGCTGTGGTGCGCGCAGGCGGAGGGACAGACCGTCAAAAGGCGCTTGACGTTCAAAAACAGCACCGCCGTCGGCGTTTCGGTCACGACGCTCACGTTGGAGACGCTGCTCGGCGCGCAGGCGAAGGCCGCGGCGTAGGTCTGCCCCGGCGCGGTGCGGGAGAGAATGTTGCGGTTGCCCCAGATATCCTCCTGCACGACGAGCGCGCAGCCGGAGAGCACCATGCCGATCTCCTTGACCGCGTCGCCGGGGTGGAGGAGAAAGACGTCCTTGGGAAATTGCTCGGTCTTCGCCGCAAGGCAGGTGAGCATCGCGTCAAGCTCGTTCTCCGTGACGCCGGAAAAGAGCGGCGAGGCGGCGAGAATGGGAAAAAAATCTTTCATAAAAAACGCCTTTCGTTGAAAATTCAACCGACTTGCTGGCCGCATTCTACTATAATACGCTTGAAAACGCAAGGAGGTATTGCAATGAAACGGAGAATCATTGAGATCGATCAAAATAAATGCAACGGCTGCGGCGCCTGCGCCGCGGCGTGTCACGAGGCGCTATCGCCATGGTAAACGGCAAGGCGCAGCTGATGCGCGACGACTACTGCGACGGCCTGGGCGACTGTCTGCCGACCTGCCCGACCGGCGCGATTTCCTTTGTCGAGCGCGAGGCCGCGGCCTACGACGAGCAGGCGGTGCTTGAAACAAGCAGAAGAGAATGCAGAAGGAGGGGATGACACTGCACCACAGCTGCGCCGGCATGCAGCTCAAGACCTTTGCGCACAAGGCGGCATCTGAAACGGCGGCTCCTGCTGCGCAGGAGAGCCAGCTCTCCCAGTGGCCGGTGCAGATCAAGCTCGTGCCCGTGAACGCGCCGTATTTCTCCGGCGCAAAGCTGCTCATCGCGGCGGACTGCACGGCGTACGCCTACGCGGCCTTCCACGAGAAATTCATCAAGGGCCACATTACGCTCGTCGGCTGCTCGAAGCTCGACAGCGTGGATTACAGCGAGAAGCTGACCGAGATTATCGCAAAAAATGACATCAAGAGCGTGACGGTCGTGCGAATGGAGGTCCCGTGCTGCGGCGGGCTCGAGCACGCGGCAAAGACCGCGCTGCAAAATAGCGGTAATTCATCCCTGGCAGGTCGTGACGATCTCGACGGACGGGAGAATACTGGATACGATTTGAGTCATCCTATGATCGATAAGACCACAGAATGAGGAGGACTTTTTCGGTGGACAACAAGATGTTTTGTTTTCAGTGCGAGCAGGCGGCGCACTGCACGGGCTGCACCGGCAGCGCGGGTGTGTGCGGAAAGAGCGCCGAGACGGCAAATTTGCAGGACGAGCTGACCGGCGCGCTCATCGGCCTTGCCCGCGCTGCGGACGGCAGCCCCGGCGTGAACGAGGGCACATGGACCTCATCATCGAGGCGCTTTTCACTACGCTCACGAATGTGAACTTTGACGCGGCGGCCATCCGGGATGTGACTGCACGCGTGAGGGCGGAGAAGAGCCGTCTTGTGCCGGACTGCGCGTCCTGCATGTCGCCCTGCGGGCACAACAATGACTACGATGTCTCGCGGCTCTGGACGGCGGACGAGGACATCCGCAGCCTCAAGTCGCTCATCCTGTTCGGTATCCGCGGCATGGCGGCGTACGCCTACCACGCGATGGTGCTGGGCTATACGGACGGCGAGGTCAACCGCTTTTTTGCCAAGGCATTGTTTGCCGTCGGCGAGGACTGGGGCATGGATGACCTGCTCCCCCTTGTGCTGGAGGTCGGCGAGAAAAACTACCGCTGCATGGCGCTGCTCGACAAGGCCAACACGGAGACCTACGGCACGCCAGAGCCGACCACGGTGCCGCTGACGGTGGAAAAGGGACCGTTCATCGTGGTTTCCGGCCACGACCTGCACGACTTGAAGCGCCTGCTCGAGCAGACGAAGGGCAAGGGCATCAACATCTATACGCACAGCGAGATGCTGCCCGCGCACGGCTACCCGGGCCTTAAAAAGTATGCCCATCTCAAGGGCAATTTCGGCACGGCGTGGCAGAACCAGCAAAAGGAATTTGCCGACATCCCTGCGCCCGTACTATTCACCACGAATTGCCTGATGCCGCCGAAAGCGAGCTATGCCGACCGCGTGTTCACTACGGCGGAGGTCTCATATCCGGAACTCAAGCATATCGGCGCGGACAAGGACTTCACGCCGGTCATCGAAAAGGCGCTGGAACTGGGCGGCTATGCCGAGGACAAGGCGTTCACCGGCATCAACGGTGGCAGCACGGTTACGACGGGCTTTGCCCGCGGCGCGGTGCTGGGTGTGGCTGACAAGGTGGTTGAGGCCGTCAAGTCCGGCCAGATCCGACACTTTTTCTTAGTCGGCGGCTGCGACGCGCGCGCCCAGGCAGAAATTACTACACGGAATTCGTCAAGCAGACGCCGCCCGACACCATCGTGCTGACGCTGGCCTGCGGCAAGTTCCGCTCAATGATTGAGTCTCGGCACGGTGGCGGGACTGCCGCGCATCCTGGACATCGGCCAGTGCAACGACGCTTACAGTGCCATCCAGATCGCGCTGGCGCTCGCCGACGCCTTTGCTGCGGTGTGAACGAGCTGCCGCTTTCGATGGTGCTCTCGTGGTACGAGCAGAAGGCGGTGTGCATCCTGCTGACGCTGCTGTATCTCGGCATCAAGACATCCGCCTCGGTCCGACGCTGCCGGCGTTCCTCTCGCCGAACCGTGCTCGACTACCTTGTCAAGACTT
>ENA-OQIO01000693-OQIO01000693.1-human-gut-metagenome-genome-assembly--contig:-NODE-693-length-17392-cov-3.241761_pt1 | contig 17392 bp, 16 predicted proteins | sample MGYA00242573_ERZ504737 | MGnify/ENA primary metagenome ERZ504737 (study PRJEB26092, sample SAMD00036203) | human gut metagenome | host: Homo sapiens | study: EMG produced TPA metagenomics assembly of...
AGACAAGCGAGATGCCATAAGAAAAGAAGAGATCCTGTCAGCGGTTGTAAAAGTGGGCGGTCATATGAGGAGATCATGAACTTTTTGAATGCAGGATCAGATGGAGAAAAGACGGAAAAATAGAATTATTTTGAGTCGCAGATATAGCGACACTCGATTTAGGCGGAAAAAAACTGGAAGTTCACATTAAATGAATGAAACAGAAAGCCCAAATGCTGTGTATCCTGCGGTGTCTACGTGACTAAGTGTCCTACCAGAAGCGAGAAGAAATATTGCTGCCTTACTTCATAAAAATTACTCCATAATGTTCCTGTAATACGTCTGATTACCACATAATTGTAAATGGTATGTATAACAATAAAACACATAGAATATATATAAATATGTTACATGTAATATATCAATCTAATCTCTAAACCGCTATACTAAATGTATGCTGAAATTGTATAAAAATGAATACAAAGAGAAAAAATCAAAGGAGAAAAAAATGAAAGCAGTAATCGCAATTGATTCTCTAAAAGGAAGTCTGAGTTCCATGGAAGCCGGATATGCTGCTGCTGACGGAATCCGCAGAGTTCATGGTCAGGATGCAGAAATTATAGTAAGACCACTGGCTGATGGCGGGGAAGGCACAGTGGAAGCACTGGTGAGTGGTATGAATGGTATCATACAGAATGTGATGGTTACAGGTCCGCTGGGAACGCCGGTGAATTGTGAATATGGAATTATTGAAAGCAGTCATACCGCTGTGATTGAAATGTCAGGTGCGGCAGGTATCACACTTGTTCCTGATGAAAAACGAAATCCACTTTACACTACAACTTATGGTGTGGGAGAAGTGATTAAAGATGCTATTTCCAAAGCTGCCGCCGGTTTATTGTAGGAATTGGAGGAAGTGCTACCAATGATGGTGGAATTGGAATGCTTCAGGCATTGGGATATGGTTTTCTTGATAAAGAAGGAAAACAGGTTCCTTTTGGTGCCAGAGGACTGGAGGTACTGGAGGAGATTACCGATACATATGTACTGCCTGAACTGGAAGAATGTGAATTTCGTGTTGCCTGTGATGTAACAAATATTCTCTGTGGAGAGGAAGGATGCAGTGCAGTATTCGGACCGCAGAAAGGGGCAACTCCCTCTATGATTATGCAGATGGATAAATGGCTGGGAAAATATGCCGCACTTGCAGAGAAAAAATGCACAAAGATCAATGCCAACCAGGCAGGTACGGGTGCAGCAGGAGGCCTGGGATTTGCATTTTTGAGTTTTACCAATGCAGTTCTGGAGTCTGGGATTAAGATTGTGCTGGAAGAAACTTCTCTGGAAAAATATATGGAAAATGCTGACATTGTGATTACAGGAGAAGGCAGACTGGATGGTCAGACTGCCATGGGAAAAGCACCTGTAGGTGTGGCACGTCTGGCAAAGAAACATAACATTCCAGTGATTGCTTTTGCAGGAAGTGTTACAAAAGAGGCCATTGCCTGCAATCAGAACGGAATTGATGCATTTTTCCCGATTTTAAGAGGAGTGACTACTCTGGAAGATGCTATGAAACCGGAAAATGCAAAGGCTAACATGCGGATACGTAGAACAGGTATTTCGTTTGCTGAACATAAGGAGGAAATAAAGAATGGATTATAGTTTTACAACCATAGGTGCTCTGATTGGAATGGCAGTTGCGATTATTCTGATCATAAAAAAGTTCAGCCCGCTTATAGCCTGATTTGGGTGCTCTTATTGGCGGAGTAATCGGAAGTGGAAATCTGATATTGACTGTCGATACTATGGTAAGTGGAGCTCAAAGTATGATTTCTTCTGTACTGAGAATTATGACTTCCGGTATTCTGGCGGGAACTCTTATTAAAACCGGAGCTGCGGAAAAAATTGCAGAAGTAATTGTACAGAAATTGGGAGAGAAACGAGCCCTTATTGCTGTTGCAGCTGCAACAATGGTAATATGTGCAGTAGGTGTTTTTGTGGATATTTCAGTTATTACAGTAGCACCTATTGCACTGGCGATTGGAAAAAAAGCAGGATATAATAAAGCTTCTCTTCTTTTGGCAATGATTGGTGGAGGAAAAGCAGGAAATATTATTTCTCCAAACCCAAATACAATTGCTGTTTCTGAAGCGTTCCAGGTTGATCTTACATCTCTGATGATAAAAAATATTATTCCGGCAGTTTGTGCATTAATTGTAACTGTAATTATTGCAACAATACTGTCTAAAAAAGCAGGAACGATGGTTAGTGATCAGGATTTGGAAAAACATGCAGACAATAAAAAACTTCCAACTTTTATTCAGGCATTTGCAGGTCCGCTGACAGTTATTATACTATTGGCACTGCGTCCGATATTTTCTATTGTAATTGATCCATTGATCGCCCTTCCACTTGGCGGTCTGGTGTGTGCAATTGCATGTGGAAGCCTGGTACAATTCCGTGAGTTTGCTGAATTTGGTCTTAGTAAGGTGGCGGGAGTATCTATTCTTCTTATTGGAACAGGAACTATTGCAGGAATCATTAAAGCATCTGCTTTACAGTATGATGTGATTTCTCTATTGGAAATGATGAAGATGCCGGCATTTATTCTTGCGCCGATTGCAGGTATTCTGATGGCAGGAGCTACTGCATCTACTACAGCCGGTGCGACCATTGCGTCTCAGACTTTTGCACAAACACTGTTAAATGCAGGAATTCCGGCTATTTCCGCAGGAGCTATGATTCATGCCGGTTCAACAGTAATCGATTCTCTGCCGCATGGTTCTTTTTTCCACGCGACAGGTGGTTCTGTAGGAATGAATATTAAGGAAAGAATGAAACTGATTCCGTTTGAGGCATGTATTGGTCTTACGAGTACAATTGTGGCGGTAATTGTGTATCTGATATAAAGATATCAAATCCTGATACTACAGTTTCCCAGCCAGGTACAGAAGAACGGCATCTTTAAATCTACGTGGATTCAGCCCGGTTTTTCTGTAGATATGATTGAGTTTGTATTGAAGTGTGTTTTTGTGTAAAAAAGTTTTTCACAGGTATTATGCAGAGACATATCCTGATCAAAATAGGTGGTTATAATTTTGAGTTCTTCTCCGGTAAGATTTGTAATAGTCCGGGAGAGGAACTCTTCTTTTTCTTGTTTCCCTGATCCGGAGAGAAGGAGTTCCAGCGTGAGATTATCATACATTACGAAATTTTTGTCAGGATTAGTTATGCTTTTTAAAGCTGTCACAGCGGAAGAATAAGATTCTGCCAGCTGATAGATGGAAGTGCTCTTTCCAACTGCAATTTTCAGAAGCTTCTGCTGTTCTGCGGCAAACTGCTTTAGTATAAAGGATTTTCTGTCAAAAAGTTCAGAATCTGCAACTGCCAGATACTCATCTGGATAATGAAAGGCATATAAATTCAGAGGAAAAATGGAAAACATCTGAGTTACTTTCTGTTCCAGAAGTGAAAAATTAGCCATATTATATCTTGCATTTATCTGTAGCAATATGAGTCGTTTGGAAGTTTGAACATCTACAGAAAACTCTGCCAGGAGACTCTGGATATATTCCATATTGAGATTCTGATTACGAATCAGAGAATCGATGATATACTGACGTTTATCATTTTGATTACGGCTGATCATATTCAGCTCCTGTTCGCGGATTAGAAGATTGGTGATGCGTTCTGCCAGATGGGCATATTTTCTTACGGTATCTGGTTCACCGGTAATACCGATCACAGCCAGTAAAGACTGGTTATGGTAAACCGGCATATTAATCCCTTTCTGACTGCCGTAGAAGCTATTGTCAGAAGATACTTCGATAGTATTTCCTGTGGCTGCAGCTTTCTGCCCGATTTCGTGGAAAGTTCCAACTCTTTCCGGATTAGTGCTGGCAAAAATAATCCCGGACTGATCAATAAAATTAACATCCTGGCCGCATACGTCTTTTACAGTATTGACAATCTGTGTAGCAAGGGAGTGATCTATTTTTATCTGCATGATAATTTCTCCATTATATGAATTCTTCAGGGAATTGTGCTATCTATGATATTGTATCCTATATGTGTTTAGGATACAATTGTTAGTTTTTATCATTGCCGTTTTCTTACAGACTGATAAAAACAAAAAACTTGAGGTACATAGTAAACTGTAATTTTATGTTTCCCTTTTGTAGAAATTGCAATGTTGAGAAACCTGAGAAGATATAGTAAAATTATTGCAGTAACTATTTATGCCACTGGTAGTGTCACAAATAGGAAAATAATTATATGGGTAAAATGAAATCAATTTAGGATAATTGTCTCATATGAATTATTTATGAGGATTGCTATAGAAAAAAATTAATGGTATATAAGGGAGAAACCATATGACATTAACACAGATGAATTACATCATCACAATTTCCGAAACCGGTTCATTAAATAAAGCTGCGGAGGCGTTGTATATTTCCCAGCCTTCTCTGACCAATGCAGTGAAGGAGCTGGAGAAGGAGCTTGGAATCATTATATTCAACCGTAGCGGCCGTGGTGTGACACTGACCAATGACGGGACAGAATTTCTGATGTATGCCCGTCAGATATATGGACAGTACGAGAGTGTGGTTGAGAAATACAGTGAGGGTGGTTCCTATAAGAAGAAATTCGGCGTTTCCACCCAGCATTATTCTTTTGCAGTGAAAGCATTTGTGGATATGGTGCAGAAGTTTGATGTGTCGGAATATGAATTTGCCATCAGGGAGACAAAGACTGCAGATGTGATCAGTGACGTCAGTACTATGAAAAGCGAGGTGGGAGTACTTTATCTCAGTGATTTCAACAGAAAGGCGCTGTTAAAGCTTCTCCACTCTGCGAATCTGGAGTTTCATCATTTGATTGACTGTCAGGCATATGTATATTTGTGGAAAAATCATCCACTGGCAAATGAGAAATCCATCAGCTACAGCCAGTTGGCAAAATATCCCTGCTTGTCCTTCGAACAGGGAGATAAGAGCAGTTTTTATTTGTCAGAGGAGATTCTGTCTACCAATGAATATTCCAGAACAGTCAAGGCTTCGGATCGGGCGACTATGCTGAATCTGATGGTAGGACTCAATGGCTATACCCTGTGTTCAGGGATTATCTGTGAGGAGCTTAATGGCAGTGATTATCTGGCAATTCCCTTCGAAGGAGATGAGCAGAACCAGAACAGCGACATGGAGATCGGCTATATTACCAGAAAGAATTCGATTCTCAGCAAGGTGGGGAATCTGTATGTCTCTTCACTGAAGAAATATCTGGAGCAGAATACAATTTCGGAGTAATCAGTAACTGAGAGTCTGGATTATCTGATTACGATTCTGTTGCGTATTGTAGGACAGATATTGTAAGGGAGAAAAACATGAATCTTGAATATATTTATGAACAGATGGTACGCATTCTGCATGGAAATATTACCTGTATCAGCGAATCTGGTGCAATAGAAGCCTGTTATGGGGACATGGCGGTGCAGTGTAATCCTTTATTTACGGATCCGGAATTTCTGTCTGCTGTTCATGAGCGTGAGAGAAAAGATTATCCGGATCTTTTTTATGAGAAAGATACGATTCTTTATGCGGTCGTTTCATTAGAAAATGCAAAAATTGTGGCAGGTCCTGTCAGCACTGAAAAGCATACAAAAGATTCAGAACATTATCTGATGCAGCACCACCATATCAGTGATGAGACGGGCTTTCGTCTGTCGTTTTGTGAGCTTAAAGTGTTTGGCTCAGGAATTCTGATGCTCTATCACATGATAACAGGAAAAGAACTGACGATTAATGATCTCTGGCAGAAGAATGGAATTCGGGAAACAGATATTATAGAAGTGAAAGGACAGATTTCCAGCGTTATTTTTGAGCATCAGGAGCAGGAACTTCCACATAATCCTTATGATCAGGAAGTGCGTGAATTGGATAGTATCCGTCATGGAGATGTGGAAATGTTTAACCGCAGTTTAGCTGAAACTTATCGTGGAGAAGTAGGACAGCTTGCCAAAAATCAAGTCCGCCAGGCGAAGAATATTGCCATCTGTGTTATCGCACTTGCATCCCGGGCAGCCATCAGCGGGGGAATGATTCCGGAAGAGGCTTTTTCCATGGTGGATGGTTACATTATGAAGATTGAGGATATGAATAATGCAGTAAAAATCGATTCCATGATGCGTCAGGCAGAATACGAATTTGCAGAATGTGTGGCAGAAATTCATAAGAATCAGCAGAAAAATGAGCAGAAAAATGAGCTGGTTGAGTGGACAAAGAATTATATTTATCAGAATCTCCACAGTGATATCGTTATAGGAGAGATTGGGCAGAAAATAGGGGTAAATACAAGCTATTTATCGGATCTTTTTCATAAGGTTGAGGGGACTACTATACAGCAGTATATCTGTAAAGAGAAAATACGCCTTGCGGAAAATATGCTTCGTTATTCTGATTATGAAGTAAAAGAAATTGCCAGTTATCTGTCTTTTTGTTCTCAAAGTTACTTTGGAAATATTTTCCGGCAGCAGACAGGGATGACACCTGCCAGATACAGAAAGAAATATGGAAAATGGAAAGAACCAAAATAAATGATAGTTTGCAAAAATAAATGATATAATATTCGAAAAATCTCTGTTAGTATACATGCATAAGCAAAACAAAACAGGGAGGAAAGATGATGCTTTTTAAAAAATTTACAAATGAAAATGCATCCGAAAAAGTTACGGTTAAAGAACGTCTGGCTTATGGATGTGGAGATTTTTCAAGTAACATTATGTATTCTGCAATGGCAGCATTTCTGTTATTTTATTACACAGATGTAGTCGGGGTAAGTGCTGCTGCAGTAGGTGTGATCATGATGTGCTCCAGACTTTTTGACGGAGTCAGTGATTTGATTATGGGTGTTATCATCGATCGTACCAAGTCACTGTTTGGTAAAGCAAGGATATGGATTCTCAGGTTGGTAATTCCATATGCAATTGGTACGGTTTTGTTGTTCTCAGTTCCGACAGGATGGAGTCAGACTGCGAAACTGATTTATATTTTCTTCAGTTATAACCTTGCATTTACAGTATTATTTACGGGAATCAATCTTCCATATGCGACATTGACAGCTCTGATGACACAGGATCAGTATGAACGTTCTGTATTAAGTATTTTCAGAATGATTCTTGCAACCTGCGGTACTCTGTTTATCAAAACATGTACTCTTCCGGTAGTGAAATTCTTCGGAGATGATGCAAGAGCATGGACAATGACTTTTGTAGTATTTGGATTTCTGGAGATTGTGACCTTTATGATCACTTTCCTGTTCACAAGAGAACGTGTAAATACCACAGAAGATGAAAATCGTCTGAAGATACCGGTTTCTCTGGGATTTAAGGCATTAGTAAAAAATAAATACTGGTTTATGGCAACACTTAACCTGATTCTGATCTTTATTGCACAGGGAATTAACGGATCAGCAGAAGTTTATTATACAAAGATTGTACTTGGAAATAGCAGTCTGGTAGGAACTTTCTCCGTAGCTTTACAGGCAACACAGATTATTTGTATGTTCTTTATCGCAGGATTTGTAAAGAAATTTGGAAAAAGAAATGTCCTGATGACAGGTGCTGCTGTTATGATTGTTGGTTACGGAATTATGGGACTTGCATCTGAGAATCTGACACTTCTGATTGCAGGATGTATCCTCAGAGGTGTGGGAAATGCCGGAATTTCTGCATGTATGTTTGCTATGGTTACAGACACGATCGAATATGGAGAATGGAAAACAGGAATCAGAACAGAAGGTCTTATCAACAGTGCGGCAAGCTTTGGACAGAAAATTGGAAATGGACTTAGTTCTGTACTTCTCGGCGCAATCCTTTCTATTGGTGGCTATGTAGGAACAGCTGCTTCACAGTCTGCAAGTGCTATCACAGCAATCCGCACAAGTTATATTTATGTGCCGATCATTCTGACTGTGATTCAGATTATTGTATTATTCTTCTATCACCTTGATGAAGAAATATGATTTATATTTTAAATGAATCTGAAAAGCAGACGTTATTTCAAAATAGGAGGACGAAACGGATATGAGGTGTCAGATAAAACTGAACAGTATTACAGATGTAAAAGAGTTTGTAAATATCACATTTAAAGCAGAGAATGATGTGGATCTTATCTGCGGTAAATATCATATTGACGGAAAATCCATCATGGGAATCTTCAGTCTGGAATTAGACAGACCTATTGAGATGGAAATGAGTGATGCTGATATGGAGAAACTGAAAAGTCAGTTTGAGAAATTTATGATTGGTTGAAATAATATAGTGTAAGATCTGGAGGATATATTATAATGAAGAAACTTCTCTACGGAGCAGCATATTATGATGAATATATGCCATATGACCGCCTGCAGCAGGACGTGGCAATGATGAAAAAGGCAGGGATCAATACAGTAAGGATCGCAGAGTCTACATGGAGTACCTGCGAACCACAGGAAGGTGTCTTTGATTTCTCACATGTGGAACGTGTTATGGACGCAATGGAAGAAGCCGGGATCAATGTGATCATCGGAACTCCTACATATGCAATCCCTACATGGATGGTGAAATCTCACCCGGATGTTATGGCAGAAACCGTAAAGGCAGAGGAATCTACGGAGCCCGTCAGATCATGGATATCACTCATCCGGTCTATCGTTTCTATGCGGAGCGTGTGATTCGCAAATTAATGGAATGCACTGCACACAGAAAATGTGTTATTGGCTTCCAGGTAGATAATGAAACTAAGTATTACGGGACAGCAGGTAAAAATGTTCAGGAGAAATTTGTAAAATATCTCCGTAAGAAATTCAATAATGATCTGGATGCCATGAATCATGAATTCGGTCTGGATTACTGGAGTAACCGTATCAATGCATGGGAAGATTTCCCGGACGTAAGAGGAACTATCAATGGAAGTCTTGGTGCAGAGTTCGAGAAGTTCCAGAGAACACTGGTAGATGAATTCTTAAGCTGGCAGGCAGATATCGTAAACGAATACCGCAGAGAAGATCAGTTTATCACTCATAATTTTGACTTTGAATGGCGGGGATATTCCTATGGAGTACAGCCGGATGTAAACCATTATCATGCAGCGAAGGCACTGACGATTGCAGGCACAGATATTTATCATCCAACACAGGATGATCTGACAGGGGCAGAGATCGCATTTGGCGGTGATATGACACGTTCTTTGAAGAGAGATAACTACCTTGTTCTGGAAACAGAAGCACAGGGATATCCGGGATGGACTCCTTATAAGGGACAGCTCAGACTTCAGGCATACAGTCATCTGGCAAACGGCGCAAACAGTGTGATGTACTGGCACTGGCATTCTATCCATAATTCATTTGAGACATACTGGAGAGGACTTCTCAGCCATGACATGCAGGAGAATGCACCATATCGTGAAGCCTGCATTATCGGAAATGAGTTCTCCAGGCTTGGAAGCCATCTGGTAAATCTGAAGAAGAAAAACGAGGTTGCCATTCTTGTAAGTAATGAAGCATTAACAGCTCTTAAATGGTTTGGAATTGAAGCAACTGCAGCAGGAGATCATGGTATTGGATATAATGATGTTGTCCGTTGGCTTTATGACACACTGTTTAAGATGAATGTTGAGTGTGATTTCGTATGGCCGGAATCAGATAATCTGGATCAGTATAAAGCAATCTTTGTCCCGGCACTCTATGCTGCACCGGATGAACTGCTGGAAAAACTGAAACAGTATACAGCAAATGGCGGTACATTGGTGGCAACGTTCAAGACTGCATTTGCAAATGAGAATGTTAAAGTAAGCCATGAAATGCAGCCCCATATTCTGAGTAACTGTTTCGGTATCAGCTACCAGCAGTTCACTTTCCCGAAGAATACAGGGCTGTCAGGAAGCATTATCAATGGAACTGCAAAGGACTCAGATGAAAAAGCTGAAGCAAAAGTATTTATGGAATTATTAATGCCTCAGGAAGCAGAGGTACTTGCATCCTATGACCATTATAATTGGAAGGAATACGCAGCAATCACAAAGAATCATTATGGAAAAGGAACTGCCATTTACATTGGATGTATGACAGATGACAACACATTAAAAGCAGTACTCACAGAAGCACTTAACAGCGCAGAAGTTGAAATCCCGGAATACAGCTGGCCGGTAATTGTAAGAAAAGGAATCAATGATCTGAATAAATGTGTCAGATATATCCTGAACTATTCTGCAGAAGAACAGAATGTTATATATCATGGTGCAAACGGAACAGAACTGTTTTCAGAGGAATCTGTGCAGGATGGGGACACTGTTACTGTTTTACCTTGGAATTTAAAGATTGTGGAAGAAGCATAAAGTATAGCATCACATATCTTTCTTTATATTTTGTTTCCTGTACTTCTGCGGACTGCAGCCTTTCACTCTGGAGAATACCTTGGCATAGTAGTTGGAGTCTGTGAAGCCGGATTTCTGGGCGACTTCCATAATGCTGTCATCGGAGCTGAGGAGAAATTCAAGGCTCCGCTCCACTCGGTATTCCTGCAGAAATGTAAACAGGGATACGTTCATGTATCTCTTGAATAACCGGCTGCATTCGCTCTCGCAGAGGTGGATTTCCTCTGCGATATCTTTCATCTGGATTTTATTCATGTAATTGTGTTCCAGATAATCCATGATCTCACGCATACGGTTTCGTTCCAGTTTGCTGTGTTCCGTATAGGGGAGGTTCTCCGGAAGATTCTGCAGCATACAGCGCCACAGCTTTTGCAGAGTTCCGGTGATATCCAGTTCGTAAAATTCCTTTTTCTCTTCATACAGAGTTATGATTTCTCTCACATATTCGGAAAAAATTTCATGCCAGGGCTGCGAATAGTCAATGTAGACTGCAGGAATGGAGAAATTGTGTAAAAATGGCTCCACATATTTCCTGCGCAGGATACTTCCGTAGGAACCATAGATAATCTTTGGCAGAAAAGTGATGGAGACATATTTGCCGTCTTTCATATCTTCCATGAAGCCTGCGTGGAGTACATTGGCATTTCCCAGAAGGATATCTCCTGCTTTCATGTGGTAGGTACACTGGTTTACTTTATAGAGAATCTGTCCATCCAGGACAAGGGTGATTTCTATCTCAGGATGCCAGTGCCAGAGAAAGGAGCCGGATTTGTAGCCGGAAAGTTTCTCATAGCTTACCAGCAGTGGAAATTCATCACTGCCATGTTTCTTCAGTTCTTTCTGTGAGCCGTCGGTTATGATCTCTGCCATTATATATGCGTCCGTTACTGAAAACTTATAAAAAGTTATAAACTTCTATGTTCCATTCCTACTTCAACGAGTATGCTTTTGATGATATAAATATCAATCTACTCACAAGTTCCTGTACTCTCCATAGGCGTAAATTCCGGACTAACGTATCCGTACATATTTGCATTAACGTTTCAGTGTCAGCTTGCAAATTGTTCTCCATAAGTCTTGAGATTTATAGATGCCTGGAAATCTCTGTCAATCATATTCCCACACTCACATCTATAAACTCTGTCAGATAACTTCAAATCTTTTTTGATATTCCCACAACAGCTGCAAAGCTTGATGATGGATAAAACCGATCAGCCACAATAAGCTGGATCCCTTTATCGCTGCACTTATATTCAAGCTGTTTTCTAAACCCAAAAAATCCCTGTTCCTGGACTGCTTTGGATAAATGTCTGTTTTTTATCATTCCGCTGACATTCAGATCTTCAATACATATAAATCTTGGTTTTCGATTTATGATCTCAGATATGGTCTGATTCAAATAGTTTTTACGGATATTTGTTAATCTGTGATCTCGTTTTAATAAAAGTTTTTCCTTTTTGATTACATTATTTGTTTTACAGTAACTTTCTCCTTTTTTATTTTTCTCGTAAGAACGAGAGATACTACGCTGTAATCTGCGTTTCTGTTTTTCTGATTTCTTTATTTTCTGACTCTTATTGATGTTCTTATACTTAGTTCCATCAGAGCAGACAGCCAGTTCTTTGATTCCCAGGTCTATACCGACTCCGTCATCATTAAGTATTTCCCTGCAGTCAGGAAATTCTACACATACACTGATCCACCAGTTCAATCCGTCAAAGGATATTCGCGGATTCATATATTTAGCATTTGTCGGAATTCGTCCATGTTCTGCAAGTCTTACCCAATTCATTTTTTGTTTGTTGGCTTTCCTGCTGGAGGAAAAGCCTTCAAATTTAACATGGGTATTACTGAATCGTATCTTAACGTTGTCCTGATAGAACTTCGGCATTGACCTCTTTTTTGACTTGAATCTCGGGACTTTCTGCAAACCCCTGAAAAAGTTCTTATAAGCAGTACAGGCATCTTTGATCGCCTGTTTTGTTACATTATTTGAAATATTCAATAACCATGCATATTCATCAGAATGTCTAAGCTTTGTAAATTCTTTTCTGAGTTCTGCATCTGAAATGAATTTTCCGCCTTTTTCATAGTTTTCTATTTCCCTTGCCAAAGCCCAGTTATAGGCAAATCTTGAAGCACCGGCGTACTGAAACAGCTTAGTTTTCTGCACGTTATTTGGTATCAACATTACTTTTATGGCTTTTACCATCTGCTTCCTCCTGTATCAATTCCCGGATAAGTTTCTTAGCTTTGTTTGCTCGTTTTCCTTGTAATTTGCAACTGAATACAGTGATTATCTGAACCAGATCTTCAACAAGTTCCTGCTGTTCGGACTTTTCAGTATTATCAATGATCTCAATCTCACAATTATAAAGTGAAGCGATATATTCTATCAACTCAAAACCAAATCGCAGTAACCGATCTTTATACAAAACAACAACCTTTTCAACCTGATTTTGAGATATTCGCCTGATCAATTCCTGGAGCCCTTTTTTCTTATAATTAATTCCGGGACCGATATCACTTATTATCTCAAACGGCTGTCCTTTTGCCAGAAGATATGTTTTAACATTATCAATCTGTCGTTCCAGATCATCTTTCTGTTTATGACTGGAAACACGACAATATCCAATTGTAATGCGGTTTTTAGGCTTTACATTTATTACCTGGTTGAGTTGCTCATCAGAATAATATCTATAGCCACTTACTGTAGTATGATGCGGATGAAGTTTTCCATTGGCATCCCAATTTCGTAATGTCTGGGCAGATACGCCTATAATTTTTGAAAATTCATGTATAGAATAATATTTACTCAAAGTATCAACTCCTTTCAATAATATTCTACTCTAATATCTTATAACACTCAACATATACTTATATGATTTTATAATTTATATTTAACTGTTAATTCCCTCCATTGAGAATATATGATGATTTTTAATTATCCTATCTTATAGCAATTCCGGAAAATATTGCAGACAACCTGCTGCATCAGAGAAAGAACGTTATGCGAAATTGCTGTTGATGACTTATATAATATATTGTACACTTATATAGATATAAACGCAAGATTTTACTATTTTCCCCTTAGATTATCAAGGAATTTTATAACACAGCAGGGTATACTTTAATTCAAGAGTGTAGCTGATAAGGCTGCTCCCAAACTTTCATACACATATTCCCGTCTGCCGCTGGTTTTCACACCTGCACTGCCACTGTAAACCGTGAAAATTGTCAGTACATAGTACTCATAAAACTATGTATCAGCGGTCAGACGGAAAAATGAACGGAGGATTTTTACAATGAATATTCCAAATAAAAATGAATTGACACGTATTTACGGCGAAGCAGAGAAATCAGCAGCACGTTTTCAGGCTGTAGCTGATCATTTCGCAGAAATTTACCATCATGATATAGCAGAATTTTTTACAGCACCGGGAAGAACAGAGATCATCGGAAACCATACAGATCATAATGGCGGCCGTGTGATTGCAGGCAGTATTGATATGGATACCATCGGTGCAGCTTACCCGAACAACAGCAGTGTTATCCGTATCACCAGTGAAGGATATGACAAGGAAGTTGTCGTAGACATCAATGATCTTGCCAGCGTACCGAAGGCTCAGGGAACCGTATCTCTGGTAGCAGGTATGGTGGAAGCTATTCAGAAATTCGGTTTTAAAGTAGCCGGTTTTGATGCTTATGTGACCACAAATGTAATCCGCGCAGCAGGTGTAAGCTCTTCTGCATCTTTCGAAATGCTGGTATGTTCCATCATCAATTATTTCTTTAATAATGGTGCAATGACATATATCAACTATGCAAAAGCAGGACAGTATGCTGAGAACGTATACTGGCTGAAGGCTTCCGGATTAATGGATCAGCTTGCATGTGCAGTTGGCGGACCGATCCTTCTGGACTTCTCAGACAGAGAGAATCCTAAATATGAGAAAGTAAACTTCTCTTTCCATGATTATGATCATCATCTTGTAATCGTTAATACAGGAAAAGGTCATGCTGATTTAAGTGAAGAATACTCTGAGATCCCTATGGAAATGAAAGAAGCAGCCAAGGCAGCAGGAGCAGAGCTTCTCTGTGAGACAACTCTTGACAAAGTGCTTGCAAATATGGATAAGATCGATAATGACAGAGCAATCTTAAGAGCGATTCATTTCTTCAAAGAGAACGAACGTGTAGAGAGAGCTGCAAAAGCAGTTGAAGAGAAAGACGGTGAGACTGTACTGAAGCTTCTCAGTGAATCCGGAAAATCTTCCTGGGAATTACTTCAGAACTGCTATCCGATCAAAGCATATACAGAGCAGAAGATTTCTGTTGCGCTTGCTCTTACAGATCTCTTCCTTGAGAAACTGGGCAAAGGTATCTGCCGTATCCATGGAGGCGGATTTGCAGGTGTTATCATGTGTGTGGTACCGGAGGAAGAGACAGAGAACTATGTTTCCTATATTTCTGAATTTGCAGGAAAAGAGAACGTATATCCGATGAATATCCGCGCAGTCGGTGCAGTACATATTGAAAAGTAAATATGCCGCAAAGGGTGTTACTGAACATAAAATTATGAGCAGCCAGCGAAGCGGATTGTGAATATCTGTTTGACAAATATTGAGTTAGATGTTATCAGGAAAAACAGGCAGCAGTAAGGTGGATTGGATTGGCATACACTTTACTGCTGTTTTTTTGATGGAAGTTTCCTGTTTTGCTTTTCAATGCAAAATTCCTGTATTATAATTGTGATAATGTATAATTATGATAAGGATATATGGTGATTTTTTGTAGATAATGCATTTTGTATCTGTTTATCAGAATGTGAAATTTACAGGAATTGCTACAGAATTATCAGGTATCTAACCGAATAAACTGCGGAGCAGTTATTCGATGTAGAGCCGCATAACAAAGCGGATGATTTTTATCCGCTTGACATGAGGGGGAAGGAATAATGAAAAAAAGGTGGACAATGCGGAGGGCACTGCTTGTTCTGTGCATTGCAAGTGTAGTGTTCGCACTTCTTCTGCAGACATTTCTGTTTCATCAGTCTCTGCGCAGACAGATTAGGGCAGAGAGCATTTCAGATCATGAGATTTCTCTGAATAAAATGCAGACAGATCTGTCTAATTTTATCCACACAATACGAGGGGAAATGCTTACGATCTACAGTGAGCAGGATCTTATCGCAGCTATGCGTGAAGCTGCGGAAAAAGATACAGACATGAAGGATTATTACTGGAGAAGCTGGTATTTTGCAAGGAAGCGTTTTACAAAAGAGGATCAGCTTCTTGCCATGTATCTTTATGATACAAAGGATCATCTGATCAGCAGCTACCGCTACAATTCAGTTACATATCCCAAAGATATTTACAAGGCAGAGTACGATGATAATTCAGACCGGGTTTATGATTATGTGCATGGAAAACGTACAGATCTGATGATTTCCGGATATCACAATTCTGCTGCAAAGAAAGATATTGTGCGATTTGTGCTGAAACTGCATAATTATGATGCAGACAGGAATGCCCTGGGGTATCTGGTCTGTGATATTAACAGTGCGGCACTTACTTCTATTATGGCTAAATATGTAGATGTAGAGCAGGTATGTCTGTGGCTGCAGCCGTTAAATGACCGGGTGATCGCAATGACCGGGGAGGCTTCAGAGAGTCAGTGCAGAATCCAGAAACAGCTTGCAAAGGTTGTACAAAGTCATTATAAATCCGGTGAACTGGAACAGGAGTATGATGGGAATTATCTGATCCAGGTGTCTCAGGAGAATTATAATCTGGAGGCATTTGTGCTTGTCTCACAGTCTCTTCTCACTGCAACGCAGAAGACACTGATCCGAACACTTCTTATTATAATGGGAGCCATGATCTTTGCAATTATGGTGATCGTATTGTTTGTGTCTCAGTGGATGACAAAGCCTGTAGAAGAGATGAGCAGCACTATCACGCGGATCAAGGACGGAGAAACCCAGCTTCGGGTGCAGCCCGTAGGATGGTCCCAGGAGCTGACTACGCTGGGTACGGAATTTAATGAAATGCTTGACCGTATGCAGGTCATGGCGCAGGAAGAACTGCAGCATAAAATGCTGGTAGAGCGTACGGAATACAAAATGCTGCAGGCACAGATCAATCCCCATTTCCTCTATAATACACTGGATACCATGAGCGGGATTGCCAATGCTCAGAACTGTCCGATGGTAAGCGGTATGTGTCATTCACTGTCTGCAATTTTCCGCTACAGTCTGAATATGACAGATGAGCTTTCCACTGTGCAGAATGAGATGGCGCATGTGAGAAATTATCTCTATGTTATGGATGTGAGAAATGGCTCAACGATAGCTTACGATTATCAGATTGACAGCGATACACTGGCAGACCAGATGCCGCGTATCTGCATCCAGCCGGTTGTGGAGAATGCACTTACACATGGTCTCAGAAACGTCCGCCGTAAGGACAAAAAGCTTCTGATCCGTTCAGAACATGTGAATGAGAATCTGGTGATCACAATTCAGGATAATGGTGCGGGAATGGATGCGGAATCTATGAACCGTCTGCTGGATCAGAATGATATGAAACGTGTGGAATCCGGCATTTCCATTGGAATCCTGAATGTTAATGCGCGTCTGAAGAGGCTTTTCGGAGAGAAATACGGACTGCATATTGAAAGTACAGCAGGCGAGGGGACAACTGTGACGATCACAGTCCCGGCTGTTTCTACGGAGAATTCCGGTGATATGGAAAATGTGTAACTGTTCAGTACCTTCACAGTTACGAGCCAAAATGCATTAAAAATCACCTGCGGTGATGGCATTTTGCTTGTATGTCTCGGGATTTTGGTACTTACGTGCCAAACACCTCGCGGGATAGTAGACTACTGAATAGTTAGAAAATGTTCAAAAATGAGCAAGGAGAGAGACAATGAAAAATATGAAATATAAGGTTCTTGCTGCAGATGATGAATTCTGGAGCAGGGAAAATATCCGGAAT
>ENA-OQIO01000694-OQIO01000694.1-human-gut-metagenome-genome-assembly--contig:-NODE-694-length-17388-cov-8.961474_pt1 | contig 17388 bp, 23 predicted proteins | sample MGYA00242573_ERZ504737 | MGnify/ENA primary metagenome ERZ504737 (study PRJEB26092, sample SAMD00036203) | human gut metagenome | host: Homo sapiens | study: EMG produced TPA metagenomics assembly of...
CTGTAATTCTATTTTTCATTACAACTAGCACACGAATTGTTTACTCTTAGAAAACATTTTTTATTATTCTTTTTTTCTCTGTCTCTTTTTCATAATCTTACTTTGCATCTGGATATGTGTCTTCAAATTTATCGGCATATCGATTGTGCTTTTTATACTTGAAGAACATACCAACCAAGAAAACAACAGCTACTACACCTAATACGTAAACTAGCCAATCTAATGTCATCTTACTATGTCCTCCTTTTCTAATTTCATATTAACATGTCTGCAATCGTTTTCATACTACTTTTATTTCATTTTCAATCAAACTTGTTTATATCACATTACTTAAACAAGTTTGATTCACTTTTTAAAACAATCTATGTTTTAGACATCGATAATGTCAATTAAAATGATATGGTTGGCTTGAATGAGGGCTTGAACATAAATTAGAATATCCAGTAGGAACCATTCTAGAAAGTCGTTTTGATGAAATTAAATATGTCTATCTATATACCTACAATAAGAAAAAGTTTGGTTTAAAAATCAATTCTAAGAATCATAAAAATAAAGTTGTACCAATCAACGCCAAAGAATTAGATGTTGTTGATCAATTAAGGTTTGAATGCATGAAAGAAGAATTAAAAATCAATCAAAACAACGCTATGGATTTTGTACGAAACATTTTAAGGGACATCGATCAAAATTTAATCAATCATGATTTGGAACATTCTATTTCATTTAGTCAAAAATATCCAGTCGGCACTGTACTATCTTGCACATACAATGAATCTGAAGAATATATGTATCTATATACAATTGGCGATACGCATTATGCGATTTATTTAGAGGATGCATGCGAAGGTGTTTATATTGTTGAGCCAATCATCATATATGACTATAAACCAAATGGTGAATTGGTCGATGAAGATACGAAAGAGATATTAACAGGCATCTTAGAAACAACGCAAAGACTAAATCCCTATAATTGTACAAAAGCATTATTAGAACAACTTTAAACAAAAGAAAAAGCAGTTTAACGACTGCTTTCTTTCATATATTCAAAATATTCTCTACCTACTTTATTCTTCTGCCAGTTTTGTAGAATCTTGAAACCAGGATATGAGAAGATGACTTCACATAGTGTTTCTACAATCATACCTGTAAAGGCACACACAACACATTGTACCAATGTCCATCCAAAGAATTGGTGTGACACAATCAATGCGAACGTTAGATTGTCGCAAAACTGACCAATACCCGTAGATACATAAGAGCGGAATGCATACGATTTAAAGTTGCTGTTGTTGTTGGAAATCTTACCTAACATGGAATTCGTATAGTTATTCACAATGGCAGAAACAATAAACGCAATTGTACTTCCAAATAGTACATACCAAGTACCCCCAATTGTTCCGTCTAATGCCCCATTAATAATAGCTTCTGATCCTTCTACATAGGATTCACCCCATATACCAGGAATCTTTGATGCCAAAAAAAAGACTAGGCACATACCTAAATTCACCAACACCGCTACAAGTGATGCTTGTGTTGCAGCTTTAGGACCAAAATGTTTTGTGATGACATCCATACATAAGAAGGAAAGCCAGCTTACCACAATTCCACAATCCAGTGCCATAAAGCTAAATGGCAAGTTAATACTTTTGTTTGCCAAAAGATTCATAGTGATGACCGAAACAATAAAAAGTGTCATCGTAAGTGAAGGTATACTTCTTAGTAATACACTCACTTCTTTAACTTCCGTTTTAATTCTATTCATTTTTTACCCTCCTGTTTTTTTAAAGATGGTTGGGAAGCAAAACATCTTTGTTCAAACCATATAAGTCTAATATGTTTTTAATTATTTGTCAAAGTTTGTATCACTTATGCTATGATTAATTCCGGTGATATATATGACAATTAAACTATACGAACAAGAAGGCTACCAAACAACATTTCATGCGCATGTTGTTTCATGTGTTAAAAAGAATGAATTATATGACATAATCTTGGATCAAACCCTTTTCTTTCCTGAAGAAGGTGGGCAAACATGTGACAAAGGAACGTTGAATGGTATTGAAGTAGTGGATGTGCAAATCATAAATGATGAAATCCATCATTATACGCACTCTGCATTAAATGGTGATGTACAAGGTATTATTGACTGGACTCATCGCTACACCAATATGCAACATCATACAGGAGAACACATTCTTTCTGGATTGATACACAAAGAATTTCATGTGGATAATGTTGGATTTCATTTAGGATACAATGAAATTACAGCTGATTATGCGCTGGATTTTAATAATGATCAAATGAAAAGAATTGAAGCTTTAGTGAATTCTGTCATCTTTTCAAATAAACCTGTTAAAACCTATTACTTAGAGGATTATTCCAACATTGAATATCGAGCTAAACTTGACTTAGCCAAACCACGCCTTGTCGAAATTGAAGATGTAGATTTATGCGCGTGTTGCGCACCCCATGTAAAAAGTACAATTGAAGTGGGATTGTTTAAAATCATTAAATCGATGAAGATCAAAAAAGGCACACGCCTATTCTTCCTATGTGGAAAACTTGCCTATGAAGACTATGTCTTAAAACATGATCAATCTATTCAAATCTCCAATCAATTGTCTTCTAGCATTGAAGCTTTATCATTCAATGTACAACGCGTATTAGATGAAAATTATGCTTTGAAACAAAGAATCAAACAATTAAATAAAGAGATGATTGATCATTTAATCATTGAACATAAAGAAAATCATATCGTTCTATGTGATGAACTCGATCGAGATACACAATTGTATTACTACAATAAGCTTGTATCTTTTAGCGACAACTATGTTTTACTTGTTTCTAAACAAAAAGATAATTATCGGTTCATGACAAATTCTAAAGACATATTCTTACAACTCAAAGAAAGACATCAAGTTCGTGGTGGAGGAAAAAATGATTTCTTTCAAGGAACGCTAGATACAGTTAATGAGCAGCTATTTGATTAGCTGCTCATATTTTTTGTATAGCGAGTGTATTTAAAGCCTCTGAAATATCTTCTTTCGATAAACATACCATTCTATGATTGGCATCATAATAATCAAACTTTTTAATGAAGCTCATTAAATCACGATACTTCACTAATCGATCATTCATAAATACATACCACTCTTCTATTCCCTCAATTTGATTCAATACCACATACGGCTCTACCGGAAGAATCGTTAGTATATCCGCTCCTAATGCATACATACCAATTTTTCTACCATGTGCATTATAGATTCTTGGCGTGGCATAATATGCATCCAAAGCTTGTTGATTATGTAGATATTGTCCAAACAAATCTAAATCTGTGCCAAAATCATTCAATTCATTTTCCCCAATTGAAATTGGATGAAGAATGCCAAAGATTTCAAAATACTTATGGTCCGATAGTTTACTCTTTAAATCCATAAGTGCATCGGCGCTCGTTCTTTTATCATATACCATCTGCAAATCGATATCCTTAATGTCCATTAGCCAATCGTCTTTCACAAATTCATTGGTATCCATATATTCACAATATACTTTTACTAAATAATAAAACAATTGAATTTCATCCATACTTGTAGGAAGACTTAAATTCAAACAAATATCATGATTTTGAATATAGATTTCAATCCCTCTTTGAAGATATTTGCGATCAAACAAGATCGTATGATCCCCTATTTGATTTGGAATTAATTGACAATTTCCATCCATAACCCCAAAAGATAAGTGAGACATTTTAACTAAATCATCGATTATAAACTTTTTTCTACGAAAGAAACCCTTCTGCATAATACGAATATTCACAGACATACAAACACCTGCTCTCTACCAAAATCATACACTGAAACAAGCGTTTTTTATAGCTAAAACCATTTTTTCTTTTTAAAGTAAATCACTTCTAAAATAATGATCAATATACAGACTCCAATCACAATGAAATATCCATAGGAAGTATCTAATTCTGGCATAGCCTTAAAATTCATGCCATACCATCCAGTAATTAAAGTTAGTGGCATAAAGATGGTTGTCACTATTGTCAAAAATTGCATTATTTGATTCTGACGCATCTCCACCTGTGTCTGATGCATTTCACGAAGCTGCATAGAATACTCTGCCAAACGATCCGTGACATTCGACAAACGCATGAGCCTTTTTTCTAACGTTTCAAAATGCACATCTTCATAATACGCCTGTAAATTTTGTACAACTTCAATCATCTGATCATAATACGAATCAAAAGCACTTATCGTTTTCCTCATTTCAAAGATTTGCGACTCATAATGAGATCCCGTATGCGACATTAACTGATCTTCTATTCTTTCAAGTTTCATTTCTAATTTTTGAAGAAACTCCATATCCTCTTGAATCAATATATTCATCAAATTTAGAATACATTCACTAGGTTTATTCCCTGAAATCTTTTGTTTAAAAATATGTTCTGGATCGCAAACCAAAAAATCACTATCATTCAATTCAAAACTAAACATCTTCTTATTCCTAGATTTTGATTTGGAAGGAACCCAAAAAGAACCCGATAGCCGTTGATTCTCTTTATGCACTCTACAATAATGAATATGATTTAAACGCTTTTCATTTATTACCTCTATCTTCATAATTTCCCCCTCAAAAAAAGAATACACCATATAGGTGCATTCTTGTAGTTATTCAATTGGAATAAATTTATTTTCTTCGACTTGTTTAGGTGCTTCCTTAGGAACAACAATCTTCAATTCACCATTGTCAAAGGAAGCTTTGATATCTTCCTGATGAATACCTTCACCAACATAGAAGCTTCTTGAATAAGATCCACTAACACGTTCTTTACGAACAACACGACCCTTTTCATCTTTGTCTTCTGTATTTGAACCATGAGTAGCACTAACCTTCAAATATCCATCCTTCAATTCCATCTGGATATCTTCCTTTTTAACTCCAGGAAGTTCCATGCTCATTTCATAGTTTCCATCTTTTTCCACAATATCTGTCTTCATGACATCACTTGTAGTGTTTCCTGTAAAGAAATCATCAAATAAATCAAACATTGGATAGTACTTCATAAATATCGCCTCCTGATACCTTATTCAATAGGGATAAATTTGTTTTCTTCAATCTGTTTAGGTGCTTCCTTAGGAACAACGATCTTCAATTCACCATTGTCAAAGGAAGCTTTGACATCTTCCTGATGAATACCTTCACCAACATAGAAGCTTCTTGAATAAGATCCACTAACACGTTCTTTACGAACAACACGACCCTTTTCATCTTTGTCTTCTGTGTTCGAACCATGAGTAGCAGTTATTTTCAAATATCCATCTTTCAATTCCATCTGGATATCTTCCTTGTTAACTCCAGGAAGTTCCATGCTCATTTCATAGTTTCCATCTTTTTCCACAATATCTGTCTTCATGACATCACTGGTTGTGTTTCCTGTAAAGAAATCATCAAATAAATCAAACATTGGATAGTACTTCATAAATATCGCCTCCTGATTACTAGATTATGAAATCTATCTTCAAGTTACGGGATATCTTTTGACTTATCTCTAACTTCAATTATCATTATAGTCACTTTTTTAGCACTGTCAACACTTAAGTGCTAATTTTTATAAAAAAAATAAAGTGTGATTTCTCACACTCTATTTACCCATTTCATTCATAGAAATCATTGAGAAACTCAAAGATTCCAATACTTTAATTAAGGCATGTGCCGTATCTAAACTTGTCATACAAGAAATGTTATTTTCTGCAGAGACACGACGAATCAAGAATCCATCTTTACTTGTAGAATTATCTTTATTTGACATTGTGTTGATGACAAAGTTTACATGTCCATGACGAATAATATCCAATACCGTTTCATTTCCATTATCCTCATTGACTTTGGCCGCTACATGTACAAATAAGCCATTATCTTCTAAGAATTTAGCTGTACCCTTCGTCGCATAAATTCCATATCCAATGTTATAGAAACGTTTTGCGATTTCTAAAGCATCCTGTTTATTATCATCATCAATTGTTAGTAATACACTTCCATGTAAAGGAATATTGATTCCAGAAGCTACTAAAGCTTTGTACAATGCTTTTTCTAAGTTTACATCACTACCCAAAGCCTCACCTGTAGATTTCATTTCAGGTCCTAACACTGTATCTACACTACGTAATTTCGCAAATGAGAATACTGGCGCTTTGACAAAGACTCTTTCTTTATCTTCAGGATGGTATCCTGGTGTTAAGCCTTGATCTTCAATACTTTCACCTAATACACACTTAGTTGCAATTTGAGACATAGGAACACCTGTAATCTTAGATAAGAATGGTACGGTACGAGAGGAACGTGGGTTTACCTCTAATACATAAACATTATTTTCTTTATCTACAATGAACTGAATGTTGTATAAACCAACAAATTCAAAGCCTTCACCAATTCTTGTTCCATAATCAATGATCGTTTCTTTCACCTTCTCATTGATGATCTGTGTAGGATATACACTAATTGAGTCACCAGAGTGAATACCCGCACGTTCGATATGTTCCATTACACCTGGAATATATACGTTCTTTCCATCCGCAATCGCATCAATTTCTAGTTCTTTACCAACAATGTATTTATCAACTAAGATTGGTGCATCATGACTGATTTCCTTTACGGCTGTTGCCATATATACTCTTAATTCATCATCATTATGTACGATTTCCATGGCACGACCACCCAATACATAACTTGGACGAACAAGTACTGGATAACCAATCTTATTGGCGATTACTAGTGATTCTTCAACAGTGACTGCAGTTTCACCTTTTGGTTGAGGAATATTCAATTTATGTAACATCGCTTCAAATTCATGACGGTCTTCCGCTAAATCAATAGAGTGTAGTGAAGTACCTAGAATCTTAACGCCATGTTCTACCAATGAATCGGCTAAGTTGATAGCGGTTTGTCCACCAAATTGAACAATAACGCCCAATGGTTTTTCTAAATCAATTACGTGCATTACATCTTCTGTTGTTAGTGGTTCAAAATACAATTTGTCACTAATTGAGAAATCGGTTGATACAGTTTCAGGGTTGTTGTTGATGACGATGGCTTCATAGCCTTCTTCACGTAAAGTCTGTACACAATGTACTGTCGCATAGTCAAACTCAACACCTTGTCCAATACGAATTGGTCCTGAACCTAATACAACGATTTTTTTACGGTCTGTTACCTCAGATTCGTTCTTATGTTCATAACTTGAATAGAAGTATGGAGTTGCACTCTTAAACTCACCCGCACAAGTATCTACCATCTTATATACTGGCATGATTCCATTTTCTTTACGCAAGTTATATAAATCAAATTCTTTCATATCCCAATTACGTGCAATGTAGCTATCCGCAAAACCATATTTCTTTAATTTACGTAAAACTTCAACATCTTTGGGATTTTCCATCATTAGCTTTTCTAAACTGATAATTCTTGACAAGTGGCACAAGAAGAAATTATCCATCTTCGTTACATTATGAATTGTCTCCATATCATATCCATCACGAAGCCATTGTGTAACCGCAAAGATTCTTTCATCATCACACTTCTTGATTTTTTCAAGTAATTCTTCTTTCGTTAATCCAGCCAATTCTTTTTTGTATATATGATCTACTTTCATCTCTAAAGAACGAACTGCCTTCAAGAAAGATTCTTCAAAGTTACGTCCAATCGACATAATTTCACCCGTTGCCTTCATCTGTGTTCCTAAATGACGATCTGCATTAGGGAACTTATCAAATGGGAAACGTGCAAACTTAGTTACAATATAGTCTAATGCAGGTTCAAAACATGCATAACTTGTTTTAGTGATTGGGTTGATAATCTCATCCAAACCTAAACCAACCGCTAATTTAGCACTAATCTTCGCAATTGGATAACCTGTTGCCTTACTTGCCAAGCTGATGAACGAGATACACGAGGATTAACTTCGATGACATAATATTTGAAACTATCTGGATTCAATGCCAACTGAACGTTACATCCACCACAGATCTTCAATGCACGAATGATTTTTAAAGATGCATTACGAAGCATTTGATTTTCACGATCTGTCAAAGTTTGAACTGGCGCAACAACCGTACTGTCTCCAGTATGCACACCTACTGGATCAATATTTTCCATGTTACATACAACAATCGCATTATCTTTGGCATCGCGCATTACTTCGTATTCAATTTCTTTATATCCTGCAATACTTTGTTCAATCAAACATTGATGAACTGGACTTGCCTTTAAACCTGAATCACAAATTTCACGAAGTTCAGCCTCATCATCGGCAAAACCTCCACCAGTTCCACCAAGTGTATAAGCTGGACGAACAACTAATGGATATCCTTCGCGTTTTGCGAATTCAACAGCTTCTTCTACAGTATGAACAATCATACTTCTGGTACTGGCTCATTGATTTCCTGCATTAAAGAACGGAACAATTCACGGTCTTCTGCACGGTTGATCGCATGTAAATCTGTACCTAAAATTTCTACACCAAACTCATCCAAAATTCCATCTTCATGTAATTCTACAACTAAGTTTAATCCGGTTTGACCACCTAATGATCCTAAAATGGCATCTGGTCTTTCTTTATAGATAACACGTTTTGCGAAGTCTACTGTTAAAGGTTCAATATAAACACGATCCGCAATCGCTGTATCTGTCATGATTGTAGCAGGGTTAGAGTTAATTAAGATAACTTCATATCCTTCTTCACGAAGAGATTGACATGCTTGGCTTCCAGCATAATCGAATTCAGCAGCCTGACCAATGATAATTGGGCCAGAACCGATAACTAAGATTTTTTTGATATCTGTACGTTTAGGCATTTTTATTCTCCTCCATTAATTCAATAAATTGATCAAACAAGTAACGAGAATCTTCTGGTCCTGCACTTGCTTCTGGGTGATATTGCACCGCAAAACAAGGATAGTCTTTATGACGAACACCTTCACAACTCTTATCATTTAATGCTTGGTGTGTCATTTCCAAACGAGTATCCTTCAAGCTATCAATATCTACCGCAAAACCATGGTTTTGAGAAGTAATTTCCACTTTACCAGTTGATAAATTAACAACTGGATGGTTAGCACCACGGTGTCCAAACTTTAATTTATATGTTTTTGCACCACAAGCTAAAGAAATCAACTGGTGACCTAAACAAATTCCAAATACGACAGTCTGAGGAATCAATTCCTTGATAGTCTCGATTGCGACTTGTACATCCGTTGGATCTCCAGGCCCATTTGACAACATAACGCCATCTGGGCAATATGACATAATTGTACTTGCTGGTGTATCATATGGAACTACTACTAAATCGCATCCACGCTTTGATAGCTCACGAACAATCCCTAATTTTGCTCCAAAATCCATCAACACAACTTTTTTGCCACGATTTGGGATTGGGAATACCTTATTTGTAGAAACACGAGCCACTTGATCATGTAAAAAATCAGCTGCTTTTAAGCCTGCAACAATCGCATCCACATCGGCATCCACATCAGCCATAACAGCCTTCATTGTACCTACATTACGAATCTTCATTGTGATTTCACGTGTATCAATATCATAAATACCTGGAATATTTTCTCTTTTTAAGAAATCATCCAAAGTTTCCTGGCTTCTAAAATTACTTGGGAATTCACAATAATCTTTAATTACAAATCCAAATACACATGGAACCATGCTTTCATTATCATCACGATTGATTCCATAGTTTCCAATCAATGGATATGTCATCATTACAATCTGACCACAATATGAATTATCTGTTAAAATCTCTTGATAACCCGTCATTGAAGTATTAAATACCAATTCACCGATTTGGAAGTTGTCACTACCAAATGCAGTTCCACGATATACACTTCCATCTTCTAAAATTAAAAGTCTTTCCATAATTTGTCCTTTCTTTTATTTACTCAAAAAAAAGATTAGCAAATAAACGCATTGCCAATCTTTAAATGGAACTATTAAAAAGTATAGCACTACGAAGAATACTATTCATCTCGATCACTGACGTTTTTTTCACAAACAAAGCTGGATTCTTGATCATACGTATCCTCCTTTTGAAAAAATACTATATTTCTCTGCTTAGTATACTACCACAAATCATAAAAATTTCAATAAAAAAGTGTAAAAACAAGATGTGATTTCTCACACCTTATTTTGACATAGTTGCTTCAATTTCCTTATATGTTTCAACTGGGTTGGCACTCTTCGTAATTGAACGACCAACTACGATATAGTCACAACCTTGTTCTTTCGCAAATGCAGGAGTAGCCACACGTTTTTGATCATCCTTAGAATCACTTGCCAAACGAATACCTGGAGTTACTGTTAAGAAGTCTTCCCCACAAGCTTCATGAATCGCCTTAGCTTCATGTACGGAACATACAACACCATCTAAGCCTGCTTCTTTGGCATTCTTCGCATATTTAATAACACAATCAATCACTTCACCTGGAATTCCTAATTCGTTATTCATAGCTTCTTTAGAAGTACTAGTAAGCTGAGTTACACCGATACACATAGGACGTTTTCCATCTTTAGCCCCTTCATTCAAACCATCAATGGCAGCCTTCATCATCGCAATACCACCAGCACAGTGTACATTAACAATATCTACACCTAAGTTCGCTAAGTTTTTCATTCCACCCTTAACTGTGTTTGGAATATCATGCAATTTCAAGTCTAAGAAAATGTGGTGACCCATTTCCTTCACTGTTTTTACCATTTCTAAACCACACGCATATGTTAATTCCATACCAATCTTTACATATACAGGTTCATCAAATTGTTTTAAGAAATCTACAACTTCTTCTTTACTAGAAAAATCTAGTGCTACAATTGTCTTACTCATTATTTAAAACTCCTTCCAACTGCTTCTTCAATATTCTTATATCCATATTTCTCTAATACTTTTGGAAGATCCTCAATGATTTTTGGACATACATAAGGATCCACAAAGTTTTGGGCACCCACTTCAACAGCACTTGCCCCAGCATTTAAGAATTCCAATACATCTTCTGCACAAGTAATTCCACCAACACCAATGATTGGAATATTTACAGCTTGTGCCACTTGATATACCATTCTTAAGGCAACTGGCTTAATGGCAGGACCAGAAAGACCACCTGTCACATTGGCAAGTAATGGTTTTCCCGTCTTCAAATTGATGCGCATACCCATTAAAGTATTGATCAATACAATACCATCTGCACCGGCTTCTTCAACAGCTTTGGCAATTTCTACAATATCTGTTACGTTTGGTGATAACTTCACATATACAGGTTTTGTAGCTGCTTCCTTACAAATCTTAGTCACATGTGCTGCAAGTTCAGGCTTTGTACCCAAACCAATACCACCATGTTTTACATTAGGACAAGAAATATTTAATTCATACGCCTTGATTACTGGCTGATCATTTAATTTCTTGATAACCTCTACATAATCTTCTTCACATGCACCCGCCACATTGGCCATGATTTCTGTATCATACTGTGCAAGGAACGGAAGTTCATTTTTGATAATTGAATCTACACCCTTATTTTGTAGACCAATCGCATTCAACATTCCCATTGGAGTTTCGGCAATTCTTGGTGTAGGATTTCCAAAACGCTCTTGTGGCGTAGCGATTTAATGGCAATACCACCTAATACGCTCAAATCATATAGTTCGGCATATTCTTTACCAAATCCAAAACATCCACTAGCTGGAATAATTGGATTTTTTAAATTTAATCCAGGTAGTTTTACTGAAATATCCATTATAAAGCCACCTTTCCCATTTCAAATACAGGACCATCCTTACATACACGTAATGAATGTCCTTCTACATCTTTCACAACACATCCCATACAAGCACCAAGACCACATGCCATACGAGCTTCTAATGAAATATAGCCTTCACTATATTGTTCATTGATTGCCTTCAACATAGGTAAAGGTCCACAACTTAATACAAATTTACATGTTACATTGTTTTCTTTAATCGCATCTAATGCTGTACCCTTTGTACCTAATGAACCATCCATTGTTGCGACATATACATCGCATCCTAAAGTCTTGAATTCATCCACATAGAATACGCTACCTGCATCATTTGCACCTAGAACAACGGTTACACGTGCATTTTTACTTAAATATTGTTTGGCTGTTTCATATAGGGGTGGTACACCAACACCTCCACCAATCAATAATACTTCTTCTTTGTCTTCAATCGGAAAACCATTTCCAAGTGGACCAAAGATATCTAATTGTCCTTCAAGTTCAGTCATTTTTAAAGTACCTTCACCAAGCACTTTGTAGATAATGACTAAAACATCTTCCTTAATTTCACTAATCGAGATAGGTCTTCGCAAATAGAAACCTGGAACTGTGATTTCAATGAATTGACCAGGCTTAGCTGTTTTAGCTAAGTCTGTTTTCAATTCCATTTTCCAAATATCTTTTGCGATTTTGACATTCGATAGAATTTTCGCAAATTCCTGCATACTATTTCCCCATTTCATTCATAGAAACCATTGAGAAACTCAATGACTCTAAAACTTTCACTAATGCATTCGCTGTATCTAAACTTGTCATACAAGAAATGTTATTTTCTGCAGACACACGACGAATCAAGAATCCATCAGCACTTGTGTTCTTCTTATTAGACATTGTGTTAATGACAAAGTTTACACGTCCATTACGAATAATGTCTAGAACGTTTTTACCATCTTCTGTTTCAATCTTACTAGCACCATGAACATACAATCCTTCAACTTCAAATAAGTCTGCCGTACCCTTTGTTGCATAGATTCCATATCCAATATTTGCGAAGCGTTTCGCCAATTCTAGTGCTTCTTGTTTATTCTCATCATCAATTGTCATTAATACATTTCCATGTTTTATCCTTTCCATACTGTTTTTCCATCTACAATGGTTTCCTTTACTTGCGCATTTACGCTCCAACCATTAAATGGCGTATTTTTCCCCATGGATTCAAATGTATCTATGTCGATCAAAGATTCATGTTCTAAATCGACTAAAACCAAATCGGCATTATAGCCCTCTTTAATTTGTCCTATATTCTCTAAGCCAAAACGCTTAGCAGGTGCAGCCGACATCCAATTTACCAATTGAGCCAATGTCCAGCGCTTTTGGCGGTGAACAAACTCTGTGTATAGTAAGGCAAATGCGCTTTCTAATGAAACAATCCCAAATGGTGCTTTATCCATAGAACGCTTCTTTTCTTCAGAGGTGTGTGGTGCATGGTCATTGGCAATGCAATCCAATGTTCCGTTTTCCAAGCCTTCAATCAAAGCCATACGGTCTTCATGACTTCTTAAAGGTGGATTCATTTTCCAGTTTGGTCCAGCCACATCTTTATCTTCTAATAATAAGTGGTGTACTGTAACTTCAGCACTTACATTCGAACCTGATTCTTTTGCATTTTTTAATGCTTCTACACTTTCTTTAGCTGAAATATGGCATGCATGATACGCATTTCCTATTTCTTTTGTGATTTCTAAATCACGAATCAATTGTGCACTTTCACAAGCACTTGGAATTCCAAGCCAGCCCTTAGATGTCACAACTTCACTGTCATGTACACAAGCCCCAGGTCTACGATAACGCATGTCTTCTGTGTGGGCTACGATCATACAGTCATTTTCTTTTGCCTTTTCCATGGCTTCTTTCATGATTTCTGGTGTAGCTACCCCAACACCATCATCACTGAACCAGCGTACACCTAATTCTTTGATACCCTTCATATCCACTACTTCTTTACTTGCCTCTTCTAATGTAATGCAAGCATATGGATATGTATGTACAACAGATTCTTTTTTGATTAATTGTTGATAGTCTTTCATTGTATCTACATCATCTGGAAAAGGGATGACATTTGGCATCGCAAACACAGAAGTAAATCCTCCATGTGCCGCCGCTAAACTACCTGTATGAATGGTTTCTTTTTCACTATGTCCAGGTTCTCTAAAATGCACATGTACATCCACTAATCCTGGAATTACAGTTAAGCCTGTGGCATCCACTGTATCACAGTCTTTCAAGATAGAATCATCAATCTGAATGATCTTTCCTTCGTCAATTAAAATATCTTTCTTTTCGAGACGATTGTCAATTAAAACTTGACCATTTTTGATTAAACGCATGCTTATTTTTCCTCCTTGAATGGAGCAAAACCAAATCCACGTTTAATAACGGCCTTTCTAACCAACATACCATTGTGCATTTGTTCAAAAATTCTTGATTTTTCAGCTTCCACTAAATCCGTATCAATTTCAACACCACGATTAACAGGAGCTGGATGCATCACGATAGCCTTGTCTTTCATTCTTGCATAACGTTCTTTTGTAAGACCATACTTTTCTAAGTATTCACTATCTGTCATACCGGCCATTCCAGAACCTCTTTCTTTCTGGATACGAAGCATCATGACAACATCTGCCCATTCAATGGCTTCATCAAAGTCAATTGTTGGATAGCCAGGTCTTTCCCATTCTTTTGGTCCGGCAAAACGAACGGTTGACCCTAATTTTTCTAAAGCTTCTTTATCACTGGCAGCCACTCTTGAATGTAAGATATCTCCACAGATTACTACATTTAAGCCTTCTAGTGTGCCAAACTCATTTTGCATAGTTAGTAAATCTAACAAGCATTGTGTTGGATGGTTTCCTGCACCATCTCCAGCATTTAAAATTGGAATATTGATGTTTTCCAATTCTTTAAAATATTCATCTTGAGAATGACGGATCACCACCATGTCATACCCAATTGATTCAAATGTCTTTACTGTATCATAAAGAGTTTCTCCCTTTGTGACACTGGATGCTCCTGCCGCAAAATCGGCTACTTGGCATCCTAATTGGTGCTGTGCACTTTCGAATGAGAAATGTGTTCGAGTTGAAGCCTCAAAAAAAGATTAGCAACCAATGCTTTCTGCATTGGTAATTGCCAATCTTTAAAGGAACTATTAAAAAGTCTAGCATCATCAAGAATGCTATAGATGTCTTCAACTGACAGATCTCTCATGGATAATAACGAATTTTTGTTCATATAATCCTCCTTGTGATCTTAAAAAAATGGATTTAAAAAGTCCCTTTTCAAATCCAATTTCTCTTTTATATATACTACCATAAATCATGGATTTTTCAACAATAAAATTTTTCAATACATCAGAGAACGAACTCTATTTACGACATATATGTTTAAACTATTTTTTGATTGCGATACACTCAATTTCTACCTTAGCATTCTTAGGTAATTTAGCCACTTCAAAGCAACTTCGAGCAGGATATATACCATCAAAGTATTTCGCATATTCTTCGTTTACTTTCGCGAATCATTCATGTCATCCAATAATACAGTTGTCTTAACAATATCATCATATGTTAAGCCTGAAGCTTCTAATAATACACCAATATTTTCAAAGGCTTTCTGAGTTTGTTCAACAACATCTTCACTAACCAAATTTCCTTCTGTATTCACACCTAATTGTCCAGATAAGAATACAAGTCCTTCTGTAGCAATCCCTGCTGAATATGGCCCTAATGCCTTAGGTCCTTTTGTACTACTAATTTGTTGTTTCATTTTGTTTCTCCTAATCCAATAATTCTTTATCAATGATTTGAAAATTTGCTCTATGAATATACAAAGCCTTACCATCAATCATAAGCTTCGTCATCTTTGGTAAATTATCTGGAATCTTCCAATACACCTTATCTCCAGAGTAGGCGGCAATGGGCTGTCCTAATTGGGATTTAATGACTACAATTCTTCCTTTGCCAAACATATTTTTATACTTGTTGATAAAACGAGCAACCGATGTATTGTCTGATATTTGTCCATGTGTATTTGAATCAATATCTTCTTGTGTGAAATCCACATCCGGTGTTAAGCCTTTTTGTTCAAAAATACAAGTATCTCCACATGATTCTATTTCTTTTCCGTCTACCGTTATCGTAATTACACTTGATAATTCATAGCCACGAACAACACGTCCATCTTCATCATAGGAAGTAGACTCTACCGCATTACCTGTAATACTAATTTTATCTCCACTTGTCTCCATGACTTCACTACCATAATTATCATACGTATAGATCGTATATCCATTACCTACTAAATTGCCCTTGATATCATTCAGAGCTGATTGAAACATGCTACAACCACTCAATAATATACATAGGCATACTACACTTATTCTTTTTATATTCTTATTCATATTTCCCCCATTTTATAATGCATTTTTCTAAGCTTTCATCAATAGCTTTTTAATTAACTCTTTACTTACTGAGAAGATGAATGTGATAGCTTTAATTCCAAATTCCTTGTCCATCATTTTTTGATACATTTCAAGCTCCTCCTCTAATTCTTATAAATCCAACCATTCCACATCCATTAATGTCTAGACGACTTGCTCTTTATAAGCTGGGAAAGCTTATTTGCTGCATTCCAAGGCCTTTCTCCTGTATAAAATACTAGAATGTGCACCATTGGTAGTCTATCTTTAGCATTGTACATATAAGAAAAGAAGAGATTTTTTCTCTTCATATCAATTACTTAATACGCGTTTTAAATTTTCAACAGATATCGAACAAACCTTGGAAATCTCATTGACACTCATTCCATTCCTTAACATCGTCTTGTACAAAAGAACCTGCCCTAGTTCTACACCTTGTTCAATGCCTTGTTCAATGCCTTGTTCGATTCCTTTTCTTATCCCTTCAGCTTCCCATTCCTTTGACTTTGCTTCCAGCCATCTCTTTTCAGCTTCACACATTTCAATATCCTCCTTTTCCTCTAATTCTTCTAAATCCAACCATTCTACATCCATCAATATTTTTACTTCTTTTACACAAATTCTAAACCATTGATTGTTCCTTCATAAATAGACTGAACATAAACAATTCGACATATGTAGAATAAATTATACACATCTTTTTCATTAAAATGAGTCATGAAAATAAGATTTGAACCTTTCGTCCACCTCTACTAGTTGTTTTCCAAGGCATTTCCCTGTATAGAACACTAGAATGTTCCCCTCTTTATTATTATGCATATAGGAAAAGAAGAGATTTTTCATCTCTTCATATCAATTATTTAATACGCGTTTTGTGGTACTATGTCAAGAAAAAGGACTCATAAAATAGATAAATTTTAAATTTTAATGCTTTGAATAATAATTATTCTCATATTGATTTGGCGATTCATAACCGCAATGACTATGAATCGTATTGTGTTGTAGAATGTTTCAATATATTCGAAACACAAATCATATGCATGATCATAATCATAAATTAAAGTACGATTTAACCATTCTCTTTTTATTACTGAATGAAAAGATTCTATGCATGCA
>ENA-OQIO01000695-OQIO01000695.1-human-gut-metagenome-genome-assembly--contig:-NODE-695-length-17387-cov-2.994090_pt1 | contig 17387 bp, 25 predicted proteins | sample MGYA00242573_ERZ504737 | MGnify/ENA primary metagenome ERZ504737 (study PRJEB26092, sample SAMD00036203) | human gut metagenome | host: Homo sapiens | study: EMG produced TPA metagenomics assembly of...
CTGCACATTCTGGCCTGGCGGCAAGAGACCGGCGAACGCTGGCGTGCTGCTGGGTTCCGAAACCATGAAGCTCATGGTGGAGCAGGCGCTCACCCAATACGATTACGTGATTATTGATACCGCCCCGTTGACGGTGTCCAACGATGGCGCGGTATTCGGCCGTTGGGCCAAAGGCTTCTGCTGGTGGTCAGCCGTAACGTGTGCGAGAAGAAGTCCCTGCAGGAGGCGTCCGACACGCTTGCTACCGCGCAGGTGCCGGTGCTTGGCTTCATCTTCAACCGTGCAGATCCGAAGAAGGTCAACTCCCACTCCAACTATTACTACTACTATGAAGATGGTGCTCCGCGTAGCAGCCATCGTGCAAACGGCAAGAAGAAGAGGATCTGACGTTTTCCTTCTTCACGGAATGAGGGGTGTATGGCAACTGAGAACGATGATTCCCAGTCTATGAACGGTATTCTGTCCAACATATCTCGGGATGTGGTGGACACCAGCTGGGATATTCCTCCGCTGACCTTCCCCAAATTGCAGCCTACCGATTCGGAAGAGGCCGATGGTGCGGATGAGGCTTCGCTTGCGGAGCCCCGCACCATCGCTTCCTCCGTGCCTGCGCAAATGGAACAGCCGGTTTCGGCTGCGCCAACAATCGCGAATATACCCAGTATGCCGCTCGACACCATCGATTTCGATGAAGCGGTTGCCCCAGCCGATGCCGAGGAAACCGCCACTTTGCCACCCCTCGTCTCTTCGACAGATGAACAGGACGCCGAAGCGACTCAGGCCTTTGATACATCAGATGGCATAACCGACCTAGAGGAGCTGGCCGCGGAAGATCCGGAACATGATCCGCTGAAAACCATTCCGGTCGCACCGAAAGAGCCGTCTGCGGACAAGCGAAAGATTATTGCCATTGTCGCTGCGATTGCGGCAGTGGCGGTTGCTATTGCCGGTGTCATCGTGGTACGCAATCGTATCAATCGAAAGAACAGCGTGCGGCAGCGGTGGTATGTGAGAAGGCGAAATCCAAATACTCCAAAGCCAACGAAAAACTGCAAAACGCCATCGAACAGGCGACCAGTCTGCAGGGCACTGCGGCAAACCAGGTGGCGGATGCCGCCACAATCGACCAGCTCACTCAGGCCGTGACCAAGGCGCAAAACCTCAAGACGGTCGGCGGATGTTCGGTGTTGCTGTCCGAAACCACACTGCGTGCGCACGCCCGTAGTATGAGCAAGCAGATCAGCAATATCAAAGAACAGACCAAGGTCGTTACCGCAGCAGCCACAGCTGTGGCCGCCAGCAAGCGAGCTTTGGAAGTGAATAAGACGACTGCCGCATTGCAGAAGGCCATTGCCGACGCAAAGACGTTGCTTGACGGTTCTGCAGGCCAGGTTGCGATGAGTCGACACGTGATGCGCTTGCCAAGGCGATTGACGCTGCCCAGAAACTCCTCGATGGCAAAAGCACTGATGTTATGGCCATGCAGAACGCTTCGAAGGTGATTTCCTCGACTTCTGACGGCGTGAACAAGTCTGTGGCGGAGCAAACTGCGGCTAATGCCCAGTCGAATACCAATTCGAATACCAATAACGGCACTACGAACCGGCGCTACACATATACGTGGCAATTTGGTCCGGGCTCTGGAAACGGTGTGAACGGTGGTGGTTCGACCGGTGGCAATAACAATGGTGGCTCAACCGGTGGTAATGGTGGTTCGACCGGCAACGGTAACGGTGGTTCGACCGGCGGTAACGGCGGTTCTAACGACGGTAATGGCGGTTCGACCGGTGGTAATGGCGATTCGAACGGCAACGGTGGTTCAACCGGCGGTAACGGTGGTAATGGCGATTCGAACGACAATGGCAATGGTGGTTCGGACGGCGGTAACGACAACTCAGATACAGGTACTGCTGGCGAATAAGCCATACCGGAGAAGGATTTGGATATAGCGAATGGTACCCCCATAGGTCCCTCTTAATTTCTGGGGGGGGGGGCTGTGGTAAATTGTTTGCCGTATGCAGCTGAAGGGGAGGGAGATACATGCAAGGCGTGAATACCGGTGAATCCGGCGCACCAAACGGCGAGCAAGGTATGAGGACTCAAGAGATTCATATCGTCTCGTCCAATGCGCATCGACAGGCATACGCGTCCATGCAGAATCAGCGTCTGCAAAAGCAGTTCGAGCCGATGACTTTTTCCAATACCCCGTTTCCTGCGGAAAAGGAAGGACATAGGCGCGGCAAGGCTGAATCGACTCCCCGGTGGCGTTTCGCCTTCGTCGCCAGCCTGATCGCCATCGATTTGGCAGTGATGCTGCTTTCGTTGACCGTCAGCCTTGTAATCAACGGTGCTGCTTTCGATGCCATCGGCGATGTGATGCCGTTTTGGCTTTTCCTCATTCTGTTCAGCCTGATTTGGTTGCTGTGCTTGGCATTCGCGGCACATACCACCGCCATGTTATGGCGGACGGCTATGAGCTGTATGCCAAAATCATCAATGCGTCGTTGCTGACCATCATCTCATACTGCAGCCTTGCATTTATTTTCAAACTTGCATTGCCCCGCACTGCGTTGATTATCGCGCCAGTCATCGCCTTCTTCTTGGACATCATCGCACGCTGGCAGATGCGTCAAGCGTTGCATCGTCACCGCAGCAAAGGCTCTTGCAAGTACAGAACGGTGGTCATCGGATCTTCCGATGGCATCAACAAAGCCTTGCAGACCATGCGCAACTGCATGAATTGGGGGTACGAACCAGTTGCTGTATGTCCAATTGAAGCGGATCCAGCTTCAAAAGACGCTTATGTGGTTACCTCATACACACCGGATGCCAATATCGAAGGCTCCAGCAAACTCAAGGTGATTCCTTTCAACTCGGCATTCCCACGTATTTGCGAAAGCCTTGGTGTACAGGAAGTCTATGTGGCTGACGTGCTTTCGCGTGATTCCGAAATGCTGCATGGTCTTTCTCTTGCGGTGGAGTCGCTGGGTATGGAACTTGCCTTGGCGGTCTCCCTGGCGGATGTGAGCGGTCACCGTTTGTATCTGCGAAACACCACGGAACAGCCGGTTCTGTTGGCTTCCCTGCCGCAGTACACGGGAGCTGCGAACGTAATCAAGCGTTTGCTGGACATCATCGGCTCACTGTGCGCGCTGATTATTTCCTCTCCGATTCTTCTCGCGTCGCCATCGCCATCAAGCTTGATGATGGCGGTCCGGTGTTCTTCTCTCAGACCCGTATCGGACTGCACGGCAAGCCGTTCAAAATGTATAAATTCCGTTCCATGGTCACCAATGCTGAGGAGCTGAAGAAGAAACTCGCTGAGGAAACTGGGCAGGAAGACCGGTTCATCTTCAAAATGAAAGATGATCCGCGTATCACCAAGGTAGGTCACTTCATCCGTAAGACTTCTTTGGATGAGTTCCCGCAGTTCTACAACGTGCTCAAGGGCGATATGTCTCTGGTCGGTCCGCGCCCGGCATTGCCGGAAGAAGTGGCCCGCTATGGTTCCCTATATTCCGCCCGACTGCTGGTCAAGCCGGGCATCACCGGTCCATGGCAGGTGTCCGGCCGGTCCGATCTTTCACAGGAGCAAAGCGAATATTTGGACGTCTCCTACATTGAGAATTGGTCCATCGCTGGAGATCTTGCGATTCTTGCCAAAACCGTGATGGTAATCTTCACTGGCCGTGGATCGTACTGAGCCAATAAGTGGGTTTTCTGTGATGTTCCCTCTGTTCTTGTGATGGAACAGAGGGAAATTTCATTTGGCGGCCGAAAAAAGGGGTGCCATGTGGCACAATAATGCGCTGGAATAGTCAAATTGAGTGCTTAATGATTTGAGGAGCAAAGCATGGGGCAACATGCTCAAGCAATACGGGAAAAACATACGGCACGGAATGTGACGCTTATTGTACTTGCGGTGCTGATCGTGCTACTCGCCATTGCCGCAGTGTTCGGTATGCAACTGTATAAGCAGGCAAAAAGCGTCAAGGCGCACGAATCGCAAGCCATATCCTCACTATCCGCAATCAATGACCCTGCAAAGCTCAAGGATGCCGCCGCGTCGCAGGCGTACATCGCGCAGGCTCAGCAGCAGACGGCGCAGGCCAAGCAGATTGCGCACGGTTCACTATGGAACGTGGCCGCGAAAATGCCGTTCGTCGGCAGTGACATCGCCACTGTGCAAGGCATGACGGAAGTCGTGGACAACCTTGCACAGCAGACACTGCCATCGTTGACCACTGCGGTGCAACAGCTTGCCGATGCCAATCTTTCCGGTGCGGAAGGGCAACTTAATCTGCAGCCAATCGCCGATGCGCAAGGTAACTTCGACAAGCTCAACCAGCAGGTGCAGCAGCAGAACAAGCAGTATAACAGTCTTGCCGAGCCGAAAATCGGCATGGTGAAGAAAGCCTATCAGCAGGGCAAGGACCAGCTTGACAATATCGCCGATTTGGTCGGACAGGTCAGCAACGCCACTCACATGCTGCCTTCCTTCCTCGGCCAGAACGGTGCCCGCACATACTTGCTGGCGGCACAGACCACATCCGAAACACGTTCCGGCGGCGGCTTGGTTGGCTCTCTCGGCACCATGACTGCGGATCATGCAAAATCGCGGTGGGGGACTTCCATCCGAATGGTGAATTCGTCAATGGCAACAACGGCACCGCTGAGGAACATGCGGTATTCAACAGGCCGTTGGGTTTCTCCTTCGACGTGCGAGACACCTTCGCGGTGCCGGATGTTTCCCGCAACGCGGAAATGCTCAACGCTTCATGCAGCGTTCGCAATATGCCTGCAACATCGACGGTTTGATTTCCGTGGATCCGGTGTTCATCCAGAAAATGGTGGAGATCAACGGACCAGTCACCTTGTCCAACGGCACTGTGCTTACCGGCGAGAACACCGCCGAATACATGCTCAACACCATCTACAAGGACGTTCCTGTGGCACAGCAGGACGAATACTTCGAGTACATTGCCAAAACGGTGATGGACGGCGCTTTTGGCAACATGACTGTGGACAAGATGATGAAGGTGGCGCAAAGCATCGGTGATTTGGCCGAGAACCGCCACTTCTACGCCTACACGTTCCACGATGACGAAGCGAAGTACTTCCAAGGTGCTGGACTCGCCAAGAATGCGCCTGAGAGCGAAACCAATCCGGAAACGGGCATTTACATCAGCGAGCAGAATCCTTCGAAGATGGGTTGGTATATCGACCGTACCAGCGAAGTGACCAAGACAGGTAACAAGACCTACCACGTGAAGTACACGCTGACCAACCGTATGACTTCCACGGAAATGGCTACCTGCACGAGTTACATTCTCGGTGGTGAGCAGAAGGGCGTTGGTGGCGTGCCCGTGGCGCCGAGTGGCACATCCGCGCAGCGTGTGCTGATTTACGCGCCTGCAGGTGGTTCGATTGGATCAATCGCCGTGACCGGTGATGTGCGTGACCGTAGCAATGCCACCATGGACGGCAAGCCATTGAACTTCAGTATGGCGTACATCGCACCTGGCAAGAGCGTGACGTACGAGTTCGACGTGACCGTGTCTGACAAGGCCACGGCTGATATGAAGCTCGATCAGACGCCGTGTGGCAAAATGACCAATGATGTGAAATACAACTATTGAAATATGGCGCGGTAATTCTCGACATTATTGGTGCATGATTTCCTTGAATTCATCTCAATGAAAACTTGTTCAACGAAGTCTATGAATTATTGCTATATTCTTGGAAATACAGGGGGTATTTCTGCTGGAAAGCGGAGATACCCCCTATTTTATTAGTGAAAAAAGGGTGTATTTATGCGAATTGTTGTATTATATTGCATGTAATTAATATCCTATATTTTCAAGGGGTTGGCATGTCTGTTCTTAACGGATTTGAAGCAGTGGGAGAAAAGACCACCACCAATAAGATGACCATGACGGTCATGGAATCATCCGTTCGCTTTTCCAAAGGCGTGACCGAAGCGCTCGGATGCCCGGCATACGTGAAATTGCTGGTGAATGACAAGCAGAAGAAGATCGCAGTCCAGGCATGCGACGCCAAAGACGAGAACGCCATCAAGTTCTGCAAGACCAAGCGAAGCAAGGCCGATGGCGTCAACTCTGACGCTGCAGGAAAGGCTTCTTCCGTGACCGTGCGTACACCGATGTGCTGGTAGCGGTGCAGAAGTATTTCACCTTCCCGCCGGTCGCAGACGACCAGATTGCCTATTTCGCCATGGATGGCGAGTCCTACCCGGATGAGAAGGTTGTCATTTTTGCTGTGGCTGATGCCTCAAAGGGTGTATCCGGCAAGCGCGGTCCCCGCAAAGGTTCGCATCATACGGCCAAAGATGGCGAGTAAGTGAACAATATTCCGCTCAGCTTGAAAAATCGCATATAGTACAGTTCTCTTGATGTGAGTGCTGTACTATATGCAGTATCTTGATAGGCTGTGCGAATCGTCCATAAACGCTAATAATGAGTACGTATGCATCCAGCCCAAAAATCCTGAAAAAGGGAGCTTGGAATGAATGTGGCAGGTAGTGGGCGTGTAGGATCTTCGTTCAGTATTCGAGTCGCTCAAAATAACGTGCTTGGTTGGCGATGGACGGTGGAAAAAGAGCATGACGGCTTTTTCGAGCCCGTTGCGTCTGGCCGTTCGCTCACGCGTAAGATGGCCAAAAAGGGCCGCGATAAAAGCGATGAATGAATTGCGTGCATAAACAACCGTAACGCATGAATGGCCTGCATCTTTCCATATGAAATATAAAAAGGTGTATAAGACAGGAGAGGCTCCGCACAATGTGTGCGAAGCCTCTCCTGTCTGAAAAACTAAAACTCAGTAGCAGTGGTTGGCGAGCCAGTAGGTGTAGGCGCCCTGGATGGAGCCGTAGCGCTGTGCGCAGTAGCCCCAGAACCACTTAAGCTGGGTCTGGTAGTTGGTGGCCCAATCGGCACCAGCGCTCACCATCTTCGAACCAGGCAGCGCTGCGGCAGGCCGTACGCGCCGGAGCTTGGTTCGTGGCTGCGACATTCCAACCGGACTCATGAGAAATGATGTACACGGTGGCGGTGAAATCGGCCTCGGAATAGCCGCTGGACAGCAGATAATCGTGAGCCCACTGCTGCATTTCGCCAGCCGGCACGGTGGTGCCGATCGACGCTGCGGCCGCGGACGGCGTGGACGAGGAGCCGGTGCGACGAGGATCACCTTGTCGGTCGGAGCCTTCTTCACGAAAGAGCTGATCATATTGGAAGACATGACCTTGCCACCGGACTTGGTGACGAGGTTCGTGGTCTCCATAACACCGTTCGCGCCTTCGGTCTCGACCTTCTCCTGGCCCTTCGGCAGGCTGGAGGTCTCCTTCTTGACCGTGTTGAATGCGATATCCGTATCAGACACCTCAACGGAAGCGCCGGCACGTTCGATCTTGATGACGGTGTTCTCGTTCACCTTCGTATCCAAAGACGGGGAAACGGTGTCTTCCGTATCAAGGGTGATGTCGCCCGCGTCAAGCACGGACTTCACGTCGGTGAAATGCATGCCGGGAACCACGCGGGTCTTGCCGTTGATCTTCACGGTGACGTACGAAGTATCTCCGGAAAGCGCCTCACGGGCGTTGCCACGGGAGGCTTCGATGCTGTCGGTGACGGAATACGCGGTGACCTGCTTGGCAGGAGACTTCTCCGCGGTGGCGTACAGATTATGCGACACGATGCCGCCAGTGGCCAACAGCCCCACTGCCGCAACCGTTGCGACAATCTTCACCATCTGAGATTTGCCCGGCAAGGCAAACGTAGTTGGTTGGGCATGTTTCTTATGGCTAGCCATTCTGCTCCTACATCGGGTACAATTCCTCGGCGGATTCCGTGCCTAGGCACGGCGCACAACCGCTAGGGTTCCGCCGGAATGCGCGCAACTGCATATAGTCTACCGCACCCCAAGGAACTTGAAGATAACGTATGCAACGCGCAGGCGACGGGCCGAATCATCGTTCCGACTGACTACTTGGCGTTTTCACTTTGGCGTCTCCGCTGGAAGCGGTGTCCCCATCGGAAGCGGCCGCATCCATATCCACGCCTTGGCCTGGCTGATCAGATCATCCAAATCGGAAGCGCGCAACGCGCCGGCCTGCTGGAAGATGATCTGCTGCTTCTTGACGACCATCAGCGTCGGCACTGCCTGAACCTTGGCCGCGGCGGCCAGATCGGGATTCTGATCGATATCCACCTTCGCGAAATAGACGTCCGGATTCGCCTCGCTTGCCTTCTCGAACGTTGGGCCGAATGCACGGCACGGACCGCACCACGTGGCCCAGAAATCCACGAACACCAGATCATTGGATTCGACGACCTGGTTGAAATCCTGCGAAGTGACTGCATGCGTTGCCATATGCGTTCCCCATTCCCCGGCTTACGCTATAAGCCGATTTCAAAAAACAATATCGTGCAATGCTGCGCAATATTGCGAAAGCCCGTTTGCGAAAAGTATATAGCCGCACGCCACGCAAACACACTGCCGCACCCGATTGCGCTATGGGAAGAATCGGAAGCACGTGACATTCACATGCCGTGCGTGATAATGGAACCATGCCAGTGATGAATGATGAAGTGCCCGACGAGGGCGATTTCGACGCCAACCGCCATCGCGGGGAATTCGACGACATTACGCCGGAGGATTTCATCCGCGGAATGGGCAACCCTCCGGGATGGCTCCCATCGGACGAAATCAACCGCGTGCGCCGCGAAATACCGATTCCGTACGTCGTGGTCGTGCCGGTGCGCACCGACGATCTCGGCAGGGTGGCGCAAATCGGCTCGCTGCTGCGCGTCACCGACGACGGCGGCATCGAACGCACATTGATCGCCGGACGTGTGCTCTATCACGAATCGTTGCGTGAAGCGGTGGCGCGCAACGTCGCAAAAGATTTGGGCGATATCGCCCTGCCGCAGCTGCCGATCAGCCTGCAGCCGTTCACCGTGGCCGAATTCTTCCCGACACCCGGCCTATCCGACTATTACGATCCACGCCAACATGCGATCGCGCTGTGCTACGTGGTGCCGATTGCCGGCGATTGCAAGCCGCAGGACGAGACGCTCGATGTGGAATGGGTCGACCCGTTCGGAGACATGCTCGACACCTTCGTCGGGCAAATGGCCAACGGCTACGGCACCATCGTGCGGCAGGCGCTCGCATGGACCGGCAAGTAGGACAAGCCGCGCACGCGAGGCAAGAGCTAGTCAAACTAGGCGAACAGCAGATAGGGGAGGATTAGAAAAAAATATGACGATTGAACTGAACAACAACGTATATGCGGACGGCGGCAACGATACCGAAACCACGCCGGTGGTGCTCGTGCACGGCTTTCCGGTGGACCACCGCATGTGGGACGAGTGCGCGGCGGCTTTACGCGACCAAGCTGTGAAACAAGGCGTGAAACCATTTGCGATCTGGGCTCCGGACATGCCCGGCGCCGGCGAAGGACCGATTCCGTCCGACGAAGACAGCGGCGGCAAGGACGCCGACGGCGCGTTCCCGTACGGACTGGACCGCATGGCGGACGCGTACGTGGACCTGCTGCACGCCGCCGGCTACGGCAAAGCCATCTGGGTGGGCCTGTCGATGGGCGGCTACCTGATTCTCGACATCCAACGCCTGCATCCGGAAGCGGTGGCGGCGCTCGCCCTGTGCGACACGAAAGCCGACGCCGACTCCGCCGACATGCGATTGAAGCGCGTCGCAATCGCCACCGACTGCGAAACGACCGGCACACACGAGCCGGTCATGGGATTCGCCGTGCCGTCGGAAGCCGACTCCACCGTGAAACAGTCGGACGCCTACTGCAGGCAGTTCGAAACGTGGATCAACGAACAGCCCGCCGACGGCATCGCCTGGCGCGAACGCATGGCCGCTGGCCGTCCCGACCTGAACGACGTGCTGCCGAACATCAACGTGCCAGTCGCAGTAATCTGCGGCGACAAGGACCCGTCCAGCCCGCCGGCAGTGATGAAGCCGGTCGCCGACGCGATGACGAAAACCGACGTGACGATGACGGTGATCGACGACTGCGGCCACTTCAGCGCGTACGAACACCCCGACCAGGTGGCCGCCGCGTTGCTGGAACTGGTGAAGCGAGTCGGCTGAGCCGGCTGCGACGATTATCTGCCGCAAACCATCCGGCGTATCGACATGATATAGAGAAAATATATAAAACGTATATACGAAATATGTACTACGTATGTATAACGAATATATTCCGTATATAACACGCATGAAAGAGGCAACACAACCATGAGCGTGTTCTCACCACTGGCATTGACGCAGACCCTGCCGTTCCTGCCACTCGCCCAAGGAGACATCGACTACGAAGTGGCACGACGCGGCGAACCCGACCTGTTCGCCAAAGTCCTGGCGGAACCGGCAACGAAAGTCATCCTCGTCAAAGACGGCAAAGTGGCCGTGCCGCACGGCCAAGGCGCCATCGCCGACTACGCCAACGTGAAAATGCGCCTCGCCCAACTGCCGGGCGCGTACGTTGCCGCGGAACTCGAATCGCACCCATCGGCGCTCGCGATATTCCTCGGCTCGTACGGCGGACGATTGGGCGAGCACGTCGTCGCCGTGGACGTGACGCACGTCCAGCCGAACGATACGACGATTACGGTTGCGACGGCTTGCAGCGGGGGAGCGGACGACGCGTTCGCCGAAGTGCCGGCGCACGAATCGCAGGAAAACGCGAAATCGCTGCTGGAAAGCGCGGCAACCCGATTCGACTGGGTGGACCTGCGCGGATTCGCACCCCACGCCAGCGCACGCGAAGCCGGACAGCAACCTCCGCCATCTCGCTCAGCATGTGGCACGCCCGGCAGCGTCACTGCCGACGTGCGGCGCGCCCGTCGAACCGGCGCTCGGCGGCTGGGCTCAGCACTGCACGAACGATGAGGATGGCAATCGTTTGCTGTTCCCCCGAATCGAGCCAGCGGTGATCACGCGATCGTCGACCATGATGACCGTCTGCTGCTGCAGCACAACAGCGCATGGCGCAACAACGGTCTGTACTCGGTTTCGGCCGGATTCGTGGAGGCTGGCGAAAACCTGGAGCACGCATGCCGGCGCGAAGCCAAAGAGGAAGTCGGCATCGAAATAGGCGAACTCAAATACCTCGGCTCCCAGCCGTGGCCGTTCCCCTCGTCTCTCATGATGGCGTTCAAAGGCGTGGCGGTCACCACCGACGTGCACGTGGACGGCGAGGAAACGTTGCAGGCGCGTTGGGTCACACGCGACGAATACATGAGCGAACTGGTTTCGGGACGTATGGAGCTCCGGGCAAAGCCACGATCGCACGCTACATGATTGAGGAATGGCTCGGCCACGACCTGCCGTGACAAGACCTGCCATTAAAAGGTGGTATCGGCTGAGCCTGTCTTCGGGGCGGTTGCCGGGGGAGCTTGTTTAGGTATTCGTTTGGGCACTCGTCTGCGTATCATGCTGCATGGTATGTACCGTTAAGAGAGTGAATGAGGAAACCACATACATGTCTGATAGAAGTGGGCAGAACGATACGGACAACAGTTTCGCCGGCATCTCGTTTGAAGGGGTGAATGCCGTGCCGCCGCAGTCTGGTGAGAACGGCGATACGATCAATCTCGCCGACGTGGCCGATGTGTCCGAACAGGACGACGTGTCCAACGCCGCCACCGAGACCATGCCGCCGTTGAATTTCGCATCGGACCAGACCCAGCCGTTCCAGTCATTCCCGACGGCCGGTGCCGCCGAAACCACGCCTGCCGGAACTGTCCCCAACGGAGCTGTTCCCACTGGTGCCATTCCTACCGGTGACATGCCTCATCCACGCCCGCTCCCGCCATTCCCGTGCTCACCATGCCGGTCGAAGGAGAAGCCGTCGTGGCCAAGAAACGCAAACTGCCGCTGATCATCACCGGAATCGTGCTCGCCGTACTGGTGGTCGCCGCGATCGCCGGCTTCTTCACCGCACGCTGGTACTTCCAAGACAAGGCCGCGCCGGGCGTGACCTTCGGCGGAACCAGTGTGGCCGGACAGACCGCCGACCAGCTGAAAAACACGGTGACGGCCGCCGTGAAGAACACCACCGTGAACATCAAGGACGGCAACGGCAACAACGCTTCCGGCAGCCTGAGCGACCTCGGCGTGAGCTACAACGTCGACAAGACGGTCACGGAACTGCTCGCCGCCAAGCACCAGACCAACGGCGCACTCGAATACATCAACGAAGTCAACCCGTTCGTCAAGAAGAACGTGCCGCTGAACGCCAAGTCCAACAAGCTGGCCCTCAGGACGTTCGTCACCGACAATTCGTGCAGGACACCGACCGCGCGGTACCGTCCACCGCATCGTACGATGCCAACGCGCGCGCCTTCGTCGCAGTGGAAGGCCGCGGCGGCAGGTCCCCGAAGGTGGACAACGTGATCGACACGGTCGCCAAAGCCATCGCGAACCCGGGGCACAGCGGCAGCGTGACGATTACGTACGAAACCATCGACGTGCCGGTCGCACTGCCTGAAGCCCAAAACGTGGCCGACCAGGCAAACGCGCGACTGAATGCGCCAATTGTGCTGGACAACGGACAAGGCAAGACCTTCCAGATTCCAGCCGAAGTCGTGGCCTCATGCTGAAAACCGACGCCGACCTCGAACACGGTACGCTTTCGCTGTCCTACGATGACAACGCCATCACCAACTACGTGCAGCAGCAGGTCCCAGCCCAGCTCAACCAGGACGCGGTCGACCAGGAAGACGCCGTCGACAACAGCGGCAAAGTGCTGGCCACCATCGTCAAAGGCGTGAACGGCGTGAAGGTCAAGAACATGGAGGCGCTCGCACCGAAGATCGGCGAAGCGCTCAAAAACGGCCAAGCGCCACCATTCCGGTGGACGGCGACGTGCAGAACTTCAAAACCGTGCAGAAGAAGAGCGAATACCGCATCGTGGTGGACCGCACCGCGCAAACTGCCACCGTGTATCACAACGACGAGGCCGTCAAGACCTTCCCGGTGTGCACGGGCACCACCGGCAAGCACGAAACCGACCTGGGCACCTTCTACATCTACCTCAAGTATCAGATCCAGGACATGACCGGCCTGAACGACGACGGCTCGCGCTACCTGTCCAAGGGTGTGAAGTGGGTAAGCTACTTCTACGGCGGCGAAGGCTTCCACACGGCAAGCTGGAACAATTACGGCATCGCCCACGGCGACCCGGCGCACTACGGCTCCCACGGCTGCGTGAACATGTACGAAGCCGATTCCAAGTGGATCTACGACAACTGCCCGGAAGGCACCATCGTGCAGGTAGTCGGCGCCATGCCATCCGGACCGGTACGCTGACCCGTTACGCGTGGCGCGGGTGCGCGGCGTTCGCATACGCCGTACAATGGGCGGCATGAGCGAAGCAAACGATAGCAAAGTGAACCTCGACGTGCCCGAGCACCTCGAATACTCCGACGAGCACGTGTGGGTGGATTCCTCCGTTGAACCCGCCATGGTGGGCGTTACCGAATACGCCACCGAACAGTTCGGCGAACTCGTGTACATCGATTTGCCTGAAGTCGGTACGCAGGTCGAAGCTGGCGACGAAGTGGCGGAATTCGAATCCTCCAAGGCGGTCACCGCGCTGGTCTCGCCGGTGGCTGGCACCATCCACTACGTCAACAACGAGGCTGCGGACGATCCGAGCATTGTGACGGACGATCCGTACGGCGAGGGCTGGATTTTCAAGATCGAGCTTGAGGATGACGAGCCTGACCTGCTTAGCGCTGACGAGTATGCCAAGATCGTGGCTGACTAATCGTACGGACGTCTAGTTTTAATTACGGCTGCGGCCGGCGGGTGCGATGCGCGGCACGCTCAAGGCCGTTCGGCCGGGCTTACGGTCGCGCATCGTACCCGCCGGCCGCAGCCTTTTTATGGGAAGTGCCTTGCGGGGCCCTGAAAGTTCCCTGATTTTCTCGGTGGCGTTACTGTTTGTTCGAACGCGACCCCTATAGTGGGCATATGAGTGAAATTCAGCCGTTGCCGCAGTTCCCGCCGCAGCGTGCGCCGCAGCACGACCAGCAGCGCGAACAGCAGCGTATGGGGGAGCGGATGGACGATTCTTGCGATGACATGCCCACCGTGCCGATTCCGGCACGCAAGGTGGTCACCACCTTCGACGCGGCCTCCAGACATGAGCGTCTTGAAGTCAAACCGCCGCTGACCAGGCTGTTCCGCCGCACGATCACCAAAGCATTCAGTGTCTGGCTGAAATTCTCGACCGCATTGGTACGGTCGCTCGACTGGTATCCACGTGTCGAACCCTACGTCGGCTACGGCACCGAACACTACTCCCGACTGATCTGCCGTACCGTATACGGCCCGTTCAAACGGCAGGCCGGCCGCCTGATTCGCGGCATCCGTGGCATGCTGATGGTGCCGTCCCCGCATACCAAAGTGCGGATCGCCATCGATGACGTGCCCATCGAAACAGTGCAGGTGGGTGCGTCGGAAGTATACGACGCGATCGACAGCAATCCTGATATTTCCAGCGAATTCGCGGCATCCGACGATGCCGGCTACCTCGACCTCGTCGCCGAGCATTCGCTCGAACCGGGCATCCACAACGTCTCGTACAAAGTGCGTAGCCGCAAGCCGGTCAACGCCAATCTTTTCACCATTCCCAGCGGCACCAAAGTGGGCGTGATCTCCGACGTGGACGACACCATCATGGTCACGCAGGCGCCGCGTCTGATGAAGGCCGCCTACAATCTGCTGCTGCTTAATCCGCGCAAAAAGTGCCGGTGGCCAGCATGAACCTGCTGTTCAACCGCATCGCGGACATGTTCACGGACGCGCCGTTCTTCTACCTGTCCACTTCGCCATGGAATGTGGAAAGCTCGATCCGCCATTTCATTACGAACCACGGTTTTCCGGAAGGTCCGCTGCTGCTGCGCGACCTTGACCCGAGGCCGAAGACGTTCGTGCCGTCCGGCGTGCAGCACAAGCTGGAATACGCCGAACAGCTCATGGCCGATTTTCCGGATATGAAATTCATCCTCATCGGCGACGACGGGCAGAAGGATCCGACCACATACGCCACGATCGCACGCCGCTATCCGGGCCGCGTGCTGGCGATCTGCATCCGCCAGCTGACGCCGCGCGAGGTGGCGGGCAACATCGGTTCCGTTGCGGGGCGCGCGAACACGCAGCCGATGCCGGTCACCGACGTACCGGTGTTTACGGGAGCGACCGGGTCGAACATCATGAAAACCATGCTGCCGTACCTGCGCGCCACCCAAGCCGCGGATGGCGAAACCGACTGACCGGCCCGGAATCCGGCAGCATGCATGGCTGCACGGTGCGGCTGCCGGAAGCATCGGCGCACATCGCCGTCGGAAAGTTAGGCGGCGCAGGCCGGTATAATCGCGTGCATGAGTGAATTTCGGGGCATGAACGACCCGTCCGCATCGGAGCAGGATGGGTTCGGCGCGATCCGCGCGCGAAACGGGTGCCGAAGGAGCGCGTCTTCCATGGCGACACCTTCATCGATCAATACGAATGGCTGCGGGACAAGCAATCGCAGGACGTTCAAGACTACGTGGCGGCACAGAACCGCTACTGCGAACAGCGCATGGCACCGCTCGCATCGTTGCGCAAAACGTTGTTCGAGGAATTCAAGTCGCATGTGCAGGAAACCGACATGTCCGTGCCGACGCGCATGGACGGCTACTGGTACTTCACCCGCACCATGCAGGGGCGGCAATACGCCACGCAATGCCGCGTGCCGATCCGCGGCGCGGACGATTGGGATCCGCCGACAGTGGAGGCCGGCGTGCCACTCGACGGCGAACAGGTGGTGTTCGATACGAACGCCGAGGCGCAAGGCCACGATTTCTTCCGCATCGGCGGCATGGACATTTCCAAGGACGGCCGTTGGATGCTGTACGGCACCGACACGACTGGCGACGAACGCTACGATTTCCGCATCCGTGATCTTGAGACCGGCGACGAGTTGGAGGAACGGTTCGAGGGCATCGGCGGCGCCTGCTTCACGCCGGACGCGCAATGGGTGTTCTACGTGCTGCTCGACGGCGCATGGCGTCCGTACGCGGTGATGCGCCACCGTGTCGGCACCCCCGTCGCGGATGACGTGGAGGTCTACCGCGAGGCGGATGAACGCTTCTGGGTGGGCATCGGACTGTCCTTCGACGAACGGAACATCGTGATTGGCACCGGTCGAAAACCACCACCGAGGTGCTGATGCTGCCGGTGGACACCCCAGAGGGCTCGTTCCGGGCGTTCATTCCGCGCGAAACCGACGTGGAATACGATGTGAGCTTCGCCTGCTTCGAAGGCGCGGGGGAGCATGGCGAGGATATTCCGCTCGCGTGGTGTACCACAACGCGTTGAATCCGAATTTCGAGATTGACGTGATCGATATGCGGACGCACGAGCTCCATGCCGGCTGGGCGAAGGCGTGCGCGTGGCGGTCGGATCGCCCTACGGTTGCGAGCACGGCGACGATGTGGACCCCGGCGCCTCCTCCATGCCAATCGGCACCCCGTATTCAAATCCCTGCAATCCCGCCATTCTGCAGGGCGCGCACGGCTTGGGCATCGAGGGTATCTCGATCCATCGGCATTTCGTCGCATTGCAGTACCGCGCGGAAAGCCTGCCGCACATCGCGGTGATGACGAAGCAGGCCGCCGCCGAGGATTTCCTGGCCGGCCGGCCATGGCGGTTCACCGAACTGGTGCCGCACGCGCTGGAGGACGATTGGGACGTCGACGAATCCGTGGACGAGATCAACGAGGAACGCGCCGAGATCTGGGGCAAACTGGACGCGGCCGCCGCCGCGCAAGGCAAGGGATCGGCCGTGCATGGCGTCTCGCGTCGGGCGATGACGTCGTCGGACGGCGCCACCGCCGACCGCATGCCGGGGGAGACGCGCCGCCTGTATTCGATCGGCGTTGGTGGCAACCCCTCGTATGACGCGCCGCGCATGCGCTACTCGTTCGCCAGCTACACGCGCCCCGCGAGCTGCATGACTACGATCCGGACACCGGCGAGGACCGTCTGCTCAAACGCGCCACCGTGCTGGGTGGTTTCGATCCGCGCGACTACATGGAACGCCGGGTGTGGGTCACCGCGCGCGACGGCGAACGCATCCCCGTCTCGTTGGTATGGCGGCGTGACGTGCCGACCTGCGATTCCGCCATGTTCATCACCGGCTACGGCGCGTACGAGATCAGCTCCGATCCGGGATTCGCGGTGTCACGCATCAGCATGCTCGACCGCGGCGTGCTGTACGCCGTGCCGCACATCCGCGGCGGCGGCGAAATGGGACGCGCCTGGTACGAGCAGGGGCACCTGCTCAA
>ENA-OQIO01000696-OQIO01000696.1-human-gut-metagenome-genome-assembly--contig:-NODE-696-length-17344-cov-1.805134_pt1 | contig 17344 bp, 23 predicted proteins | sample MGYA00242573_ERZ504737 | MGnify/ENA primary metagenome ERZ504737 (study PRJEB26092, sample SAMD00036203) | human gut metagenome | host: Homo sapiens | study: EMG produced TPA metagenomics assembly of...
CAACCAGCTCATCTGCATAGATTACATTTCCTTTTGATTTACTCATTTTTCCATCACCCTGAAGCAGCCATGGATGTCCGAATACCTGTTTCGGAAGCGGCAGATCCAGTGACATCAGGAAAATCGGCCAGTAAATTGTATGGAAACGGATGATATCTTTACCGATCAGGTGAAGATCTGCCGGCCAGTATTTGTTGAATGTATCGCTGCTGTTTCCGTCACAGTCATAACCGATACCTGTGATATAGTTTGTCAGAGCATCCAGCCATACATATACAACGTGCTTCGGATCAAAATCTACCGGGATTCCCCATTTAAAGGATGTTCTGGATACACAGAGATCCTGAAGTCCCGGAAGAAGGAAGTTGTTCATCATCTCGTTTTTACGGGACTCCGGCTGGATGAAATCCGGATGTGTGTTGATGTAGTCAATAAGCTTGTCTGCATACTTACTCATTTTGAAGAAATATGCCTCTTCCTTAGCAGGTACGCATGGGCGTCCGCAGTCCGGACATTTACCGTCTACAAGCTGGGACTCTGTAAAGAAGGACTCACATGGTGTACAGTACATTCCTTCGTAATGACCCTTGTAGATATCTCCCTTTGCATACATTTTTTTGAAGATTTTTTTGACCTGCTCTTCATGGTCTTTATCTGTTGTACGGATGAATTTATCATAGGATGTGTTCATCAGATCCCAGATGCGTTTGATCTCACCGGAAACGTTATCTACGAATTCCTTTGGTGTAACACCAGCTTCCTCAGCCTTCAGCTCGATCTTCTGGCCATGCTCATCAGTACCTGTCTGAAAATATACGTCATAGCCCTGCTGTCTTTTAAAACGTGCGATCGCATCCGCAAGAACAACCTCATAGGTATTTCCGATATGCGGTTTACCGGATGTGTACGCAATGGCAGTGCTGATATAATATCTCTGCTTTTCCATCTTTTCTTTCCTCCATAAATATAAAAATAAATTGTGTACTTACTCATAACGGACTGAAAATATATTCCGTCAAAACAGGAAATTTCCTGTCCGGGGACATTGGAAGATTACCAAGTAATTCTCAGCGACATAAAAAAAACGTCTTCTCATACCATAATGATATGAGAAGACGAGTTATTACCCGTGTTACCACTTCTTTTCGCTCCTGCCTCGCGGCAAAAACCTCATCAGGTACAGCAAGCTCTATACCCTTCCGCTATAACAGGCGGTCCTGTCACTGCCTGCCGGTGTCCGTTAAATCGGACATTCGCACTTCGCTTATCGCGTTTAAACCGGTTCAGCAATGCCTCTCCGAAGCCATCTTCCATCTGCGCCTGCACATCCCTCTCAGTCTCAGAACTCCTGCATAAAGTGAACCTTTACCATTCACCCTGCTGCAGATCTATGACCTCAACTACATCACAGCCTGCATCTAAAAAGTCCTCCGGGGATTTCCCTGTAGTACGGTGTACACATGTACTCTCTTCTTCCATGAGTTTTCCATATGGGAAAATCGTAACACATTTCCGATGGTTTGTAAACGGGGAATTTCGATACTGTATTACATTCTCCTCTGCCTGTACATCCACCGCCACGCCATTCGGAACGCAATAGTTGTCAGCGTCATTCCTGCTGCCATGCTCACCGCAAAAAGGATCGTATAGATCCGTCTTTCTGGAATTTCGCCCAGTCCTTCATCAACATCCAGTTCATTGTCCGGTAAAGTGCTGCTCCCGGAATCAGCGGAATTGTCGCGGAAACCAGAAATACAGTTACCGGCGTTTTATGAATTCTTGCCATACATTCTGCATACAAAGTAATAGCTACTGTTGACCAGAAACCGCACACATACGGACTTGGCGTTATGAACTCTACTGCCAGATATACAGCCCAGGACAGACATCCACCCAATGCCGCAAACCAGAGTTTTTTTCCATGGATATTAAATAATGCCGCAAAGCCGAGGGATCCTGTGAAGGATACGACCAGCTGTAGGATTTCCCGCATATTTTCCTCCTGAATAAATCATAACTACTATCAAATGCTCCCATTATCTGCTGCATTTCGCTACTCCGCAATTGATGCAGTATCTAAACTCCTCATTCACTGCTTATTGCTTTTCGCAACCTTCAAGAGAACTTCCCTGATTCGGTTAAAACAACAGATTCGCCACCGTAAAACCAAGGCCCACGACCAATGCCAGCAAAAGTGCCTCCATACATCGGATCAAACCTGTAATGGTATCTCCTGAAAACATATCGCGCAATGAATTGGTAAATGCAATTCCCGGTATCAGAAGCATGATATTTCCGATGCTGATCAGATCCGCATGATGTCCAAGCCCGATCAGAACTGTAAGATTGGAAAGTACTCCGCCGGCCCCGCAGCAAAGAAGCACTGTCAGCAGCGAGTTTAATGCGCCCTTTTTTACAAAAGCCTCAAACAGCTTCAGGGCGATACCAATCAGCGCAGAAGCGATCATATCGTTGACATCTCCTCCGAAAAACACGGAAAAAGAACCTGAAATTACAGCATAGATCAAAATCTGCGTTTTAAAAGAATATCCTTGTTTATCCCGGATCTTTTCCAGCCCCTTCTGGATCTCCTCCGGCTTCGGCCGATACTCACAGATATATCTGGAAAGCTGGTTCAGGTCATCCAGCCGTCCCAGATCATTGGACATTCCCGGCACACGCCGCGTCTGGGTGCAAATACCGAAATCCTCTCCATAAATAGTCGTCACAATACTGGATGTGATAGAAAAAACATCTGCCGGGTGGCTCCATATGCCAGGCAGATCCGCCGTATGGTATCTTCCACACGTCCAACCTCTGCTCCGCAGCAAAGAAGCTGTTCACCAATTGTCATCGCATAATATAAATACTGTTCCGCTTCCTCCGCGTCATCCGGCATCCCTCACTTCCTGCTTTATTTCATTTTATCTATTTTAGGACACGTAAATATTAAAATCAACAAGGATTTTTTGTCTTAATATTCATTTCTTCTATATTTCCTCAAAGTAATCAAGCAGATATTTTCGCTCAAAATAAAACACCACCCGGACAAAAAAGATGTCTATCTCTTCTGTCCGGATGGTGTTGGTGTTTGAAAATCCAATGCTCTGCTCAGTTTTTTATTTATCTGAAATCTAACAAATCTTATGCGAGTTTTCCGCCAAGTTCACGGCAAGCTGCAAGTCCTTCATCATCAGGAGTGTTGTTTACAATGAGACCCTCATCCTCAACAAGCTCTGCGCCTGCGTCTTTTGCTCTGCCGCACCATGTTCTCATCCACTCTCCGTCGCCCAGTCATAGGAACCGAAAAGTGCAACTTTTTTACCGGAAAGTTTACCTTCCAGATCAGAAAAGAACGGTTCAAACTCACCCTCCTCAAGCTCCTCATCCCCCATAGCCGGACAACCAAGAGCCAGAACATCAAAAGAAAGCGCTTTATCCACATCCGCATCAGCCACTTCCATAATCTCAACATCCGCACCGGCAGCCTTGGCACCTTCCTCAACAGCCTGCGCCATAGCCTCTGTGTTACCTGTAGAAGACCAGTAAATAATTCCTACCTTGCTCATCTCAAAAACCTCCTGTTTTTAAACTTTATATTATACGCACATCTGAGATGTACAGAGATGCCTCATACCAACAACCTGCAAAATCGAATACCCCGCACGGATCTGCGCCGCAGTAAACTCCCGGCACTTATCATAGCTGTCAAAAATCCTGCGAGCCTGCTCCACATTATCATAAACCTTCCAATAACCACACATCTTACAGCCACTGCCTCCGAATTTCCGGAAACCCTTCACGTCTTCAATGGGATAACCCAGGAAAAGTCCGATTTCATGAGGAAACTCCGTCTTATGAAAAAATCTCTCCTTCAAACGAGCGATCATCTCATCCAGAGAACCATCTATATTATACCCATCCTGGAGCAAAAGTTTCCTGGCTTCATCCTGCTTAAGATATTCCTGAAGCATATCCGGCCGGTACACCAGAAGAAGATAATGCTTCCTGCATCCACAGATGATCTCCATACGGATACCTTCCCGTTTAAGACTCTCCTCATAATCCGAAATGATCTCCGGCAGTTCCGGCATTTTTTCCTTGGAAAAGGAAACAAGATTCGCCGGTTTCATTCCCATTAATACAGGGGAACAATGATAACCCATGACAGATTCAAATTTTTCACAAGTCATTTGCATTCTCCTTTACACGTTAGTTAGATTTATCTAACTGTTGTAAATATACTACCATAGTTAGTCTGTGTCAACTTATTTTTTAAAAATTTTCAACACAAATCTTTATTGATAAAATCTCATCATTAAGGACACAATATTCCTTATAACAAACACTCTGTCAGACATCCGACTGCCAGTTCTCACCATTTAACTGAATCAAGTAAGTCCTCTGCAGGGTTGCAAATATCTCCTACACCTGCAGCGTAAAAATACTCATTTACATCCAACTCATAAAATGAAAAATATTTCAGGATAATCATATCCAAACCTCTTGACAAACCTCCCTCTGTTATGTATTATAATATCAGTAATAATTACTATTACTGATAGGAGGAAACATTATGGCAGCACTTAAATACAGCCGTCAGCGAGAGTCCATCAAGGAATTTCTGAGATCCAGAACAGATCATCCAACGGCAGATACAGTATACGAGAATCTTCGACAGATCTACCCGAACATCAGTCTCGGAACTGTCTACCGTAATCTTTCTCTTCTCAGTGACATCGGTGAGATCCGGAAGCTGACCAATTTCGGAAGCGCGGATCGCTACGATGGAAGGGTCGCACCACACTCACATTTCATGTGTACCAGATGCAACCGGGTGATCGATATGCAGTCAGACAGCCTTAACGGAATTCTTGAACAGGCAGCTGCAGAATTTATCCACGGAAAAGTCTTTGACGTAGATGCAAGCTTCTATGGAATCTGCAAGGAATGCCTGAAAAAAGAAGAAAAACAAGCTTGACAAAATAAAGATCATATGATACTATAAAATAGTAATAATTACTATTATTAATTCAAAAGAAACAAAAATAAACAATATATTTCAAAAAAGAAAAGGAGATCATACTATGGCTAAATGGGTATGTACAGTATGTGGATATGTTTATGAAGGCGAGCAGGCACCGGAAGCCTGTCCAGTATGTAAAGCACCAGCTTCTAAATTCCAGAAACAGGAAGGCGAGCTCTCATGGGCAGCTGAGCATGTTGTAGGTGTAGCTAAAGGCGTTAGCGAGGACATCCTTGCAGACCTGAGAGCGAACTTCGAGGGCGAGTGCTCTGAGGTTGGTATGTATCTTGCAATGGCTAGAGTTGCTCACAGAGAAGGATATCCGGAAGTTGGTATGTACTATGAGAAAGCAGCTTACGAGGAAGCAGAGCATGCAGCTAAATTCGCAGAGCTCCTTGGTGAGGTTGTAACAGACAGCACAGAGAAGAACCTTCAGATGCGTGTAGAGGCTGAAAACGGCGCTACAGCAGGTAAATTCGACCTTGCAAAACGTGCGAAAGCAGCTGACCTTGACGCAATCCATGACACAGTACATGAGATGGCTAAGGACGAAGCAAGACATGGAAAAGCATTCGCTGGTCTGCTTAAGAGATATTTCGGTAAATAATAACCCAAACACAAGCACGAAAAAGGAACCGGTCTCCCGGTTCCTTTTTTCATCATCTCTACATCCAATATCCATCCAGATATACCGATGATACATAATTTTTGCTGGTATTCTTATACAATATCTGCAGATAATGTTCTCCATCCAAAATGACTGTGCTTCCATTTTTGATCTTTCTCTGTCTTCCGGTTCCGTGTTCACTGTAATATATTGCAACTATCTTGTAGCCCTTCTTTGCAGTGATACATACTTTTGCCTTTCTGGGATAACCTTTTGCAACCGGGACCATGGTCTTTTTATCAAAGGATTTTTTATAATCTTTTTCTTCCGAATTTGCACACGTTTAACGGATTTGAATAATTATGTACCGTAAACTTTAGATTTGAAAGAATATGTTTTTCCATTCTTTCTTTTTACTTTGAAGGATATGATAGAAGTTCCTGTTTTTTTTGCCTTCAGCGTAAGGGTATAATCATCCAGAAACGGCATTTTTTTTTACTGATACCACATTGGTATTACTGGATTTCAGTCCCAGAACTTTGTCGGATCTGACGGAGTTTATGATTACATGTCCGATTTCCTCGCCTTTCATAAGAGCAACAGACTTAGTAAATTTGAGTGTACCCGCCGCCTGTGCTGTGACCGGTGCTACTGCAAGATCTGTCACGATAAATGTAAGTGCCAGAAATAACACCAATAATCTCTTTACTGCTTTTTTCATTACTTTTTCCCCCTTTTATAAGCATTTTGGACTTATTCCATACATATTAGTATACAGGAGTTTTTCATCTTCATCAACGTTTTTTCTGAATTTTCTGTATACTATCTTCCCGAACCTTTGCGCGAAGCTCTGTCAGATATTCTGAGAATTTCACCTGCTCATTTCCGTAAATCATCTGCAGATCATACTCCAGCGGAATCCAGGTTTTAATATCGGATTCATTGTGCTGAATCAGGGCTTCCAGCTTGTCCAGCGCTTTATAAATCCTGGCCTCCAGAGTCCGCTGCGCTTCCATCTCCTGATATAGTTCCGCCATCTCTTTATCGAACGGCTCCGGCAGAGTCTTCACCCATTCTCCCAGCACATCGGCTTCTTTCTCCGAATCCTTATCCGTTTTTTCAAAGGCTGGGATATCCCCGGTAAAAGCTTCTCCCAGATCATGGATGAGGCACATTTTCATAATTTTCAGAAGATCTGCCTCAGGAAACTCATCACTGACAAAATATGCCATCAGCGTGATCCTCCAGGAATGCTCTGCAACGCTCTCCCGCCTGCCACCGGAAGTATAACTATGACGCACTGCATCCTTTAACCGCTCTGCAACGGAAAGTACTTCAATCAGTTTTTCTGGTTTCATATATATTACGCTCCTCTTCTTTTTATTATGTCAACCATCTAAATCAGCTATTTTCAGCCTATCTTATATAGCTGTCCATAAAACCGTTATAGCGTTTTCACTTTACTATACCATAATTTCCCAAAGAACAGACCCCCAAAAAACATTCTCCTTACTTCTGTGCGCTGACATTTCCCATCCCAAATAAATTTGTCCAAGCTAATTTCTAAAAAAACTATAAACCATATTGCATTTTTCTCCATAATCGTCATAATGAAATTATAAACAAAAGAAAGAAGGTGATTGCCGATGGATATCACGGTGTCGGATGAGGTCTCACAGGAATATCATGCGCTTGTGAAGAACATCCTCTGTAACAGAGAGTTCCTGAAGCTGAGCCTGTACACCCACCACCAGTGGACCACACGGCTCATGCACAGTATCAATGTTTCTTACCTCTCCTGGTTCATTGCCAGGAAGCTGGGATGTGACGAGAAAGCCGCCGCAAGGCAGGACTTCTCCACGATTTCTGTCCCTATGACTTCAGGGCGAAGACACCGACCGGTGAGCATCAGGCGTTTTATCACCCGAAGGCTGCCGCAGACAACAGTGCCGCACACTTTGATGTCACAGACAGAGAGCTGGATGCGATACTCTCACATATGTTCCCTCTGGGACCTCTTCCACGCAACAAAGAAGCCTGGATCATCAGCTTTGCCGATAAAGCCTGCGCCATCGCGGAAGGCTGCCATATCGCCATTGCATTGGCCAGGCGGAACCGGATCGTCATCAATCCGGCATAATTTCCACACAAAAAACAGGGCCGTCGCCACTTCTGACGAGCCCTGTTTTTGTGTGGAAATTTATTTTATGGTAATACTTGCAGATTACTTTCTATATCTTAGTTCTCTTTCACAACAACCTTATCCAGATGCCAGATATCATCTACATACTCCTGGATAGTTCTGTCGGATGTGAACTTACCGCTGCATGCTGTGTTCAGAAGTGCCATCTTAGCCCAGCGTTTCTCATCCTTATATGCTTCCTCAACACGTTTCTGTGCGTCTGCATAGGAACGGAAGTCGCCAAGGATAAAGTACTGGTCAGGTCTCGGCATGTTGCGTTTGTCGAGAAGTGAATTGTAGATGTCACGGAACATCTCTGTATCGCTGGAGAAGGTTCCGTTGATGAGCTGCATCAGTACCTGACGGATCTCCGGATCTGTGTTGTAGATGAAGTCCGGATCGTAACCGCCGTTATTCTCATAGTTGATGATCTGTCAGAGCTCATACCGAAGATAAATGCGTTCTCCTCGCCAACCTCCTGTACGATCTCGACGTTGGCACCATCCATGGTTCCAAGTGTCGGAGCACCGTTCAGCATGAATTTCATGTTACCTGTACCGGAAGCCTCTTTACTTGCTGTGGAGATCTGCTCGGAAACATCTGCTGCCGCAAAAATGATCTCGGCGTTGGATACACGGTAGTTCTCGATGAATACAACCTTCAGCTTACCGTTGATGGAAGCATCATTGTTTACAACATCTGCCACACAGTTGATCAGCTTGATGATCTTCTTTGCACGTGCATAAGCTGCGGAAGCTTTTGCACCAAAGATAAATGTTCTCGGATAGAAATCCATCTCCGGATGTGCCTTGATCTGGTTGTACAGATAGATCACATGCAGGATGTTGAGAAGCTGACGTTTGTACTCATGAAGTCTCTTAACCTGGATATCGAAGATGGAGTGCGGGTCAACCTCAACACCATTGTGCTCCAGGATATATTTTGCAAGACGCTCTTTGTTCTTGAACTTGATGGTCATGAACTCCTGAAGAGCCTTCTCATCGTCTGCATAAACCTTAAGCTTGGAAAGCTGGGAAAGATCTGTGATCCAGTCCGGTCCGATCTTGTCTGTTACCCAGTCAGCCAGAAGCGGGTTTCCATGAGCAAGGAAACGTCTCTGTGTGATACCGTTTGTTTTGTTGTTGAACTTCTCAGGCATCATCTCATAGAAATCCTTCAGCTCCTGATTCTTGAGGATCTCGGTATGAAGGCGTGCAACACCGTTTACAGAGTAGCCTGCAACGATCGCAAGGTGAGCCATCTTAACCTGTCCGTCATAGATGATCGCCATCTTCTTGATCTTCTCGAAGTTTCCAGGATATTTCTGCTGGATCTCAAGAATGAAACGACGGTTGATCTCCTCGATGATCTGATATACACGCGGAAGCAGTCTGGAGAACAGCTCGATCGGCCATTTCTCAAGTGCCTCGGACATGATGGTGTGGTTGGTGTAAGCACAGCATTTTGTTGTGATATCCCATGCCTGATCCCAGCCAAGACCTTCCTCATCGATAAGAATACGCATCAACTCTGCAACTGCAACTGTCGGATGAGTATCATTCATCTGGAATACAACCTTCTCATGAAGCTTTGTGATGTCATCGTGTGTTTTTTTGTATTTGGCAATCGCTGCCTGAAGGCTGGCAGATACGAAGAAGTACTGCTGTTTCAGACGAAGCTCTTTACCTGCCATATGGTTATCATTCGGATAAAGCACCTCTACGATAGTACGTGCAAGGTTCTCCTGCTCTACTGCGTTGTGATAATCACCCTTGTCAAAAGAGTCAAGGTTGAAGTCTACGATCGGCTCTGCATCCCAGATACGAAGTGTGTTTACAACATCGTTGTTATAACCTGTGATCGGCATATCGTAAGGAACAGCCTTAACTGCCTGATATCCTTCATGGATGAATTTATTCTCGTTCTTCACCGGATCCCACTCAACACGTACATATCCGCCGAAATGAACCTCTTTTGCATACTCCGGACGACGGAGTCGAAAGGATAGCCGTTCTTCAGCCAGTTATCCGGTGCCTCTACCTGATAACCGTCACGGATTTCCTGCTTAAACATACCATAACGGTAACGGATTCCGCATCCGTATGCACAGTAATTCAGAGTTGCAAGGGAATCCAGGAAGCATGCTGCCAGTCTTCCGAGTCCACCGTTTCCAAGAGCCGGATCCGGCTCCTGGTCTTCGATGCAGTTAATGTCAAGTCCAAGCTCCTCAAGAGCCTCCTTAACCTCGCCGTATGCGCCAAGGTTGATCAGGTTGTTTCCAAGGGCACGGCCCATAAGGAACTCCATGGACATATAATATACGATCTTCGGGTCCTGTTTTTCATACGCCTTCTGGCTCTTAAGCCAGTTGTCAATGATCACGTCCTTCACAGTGTAGCTTACAGCCTGAAAGATCTGCTCCTGTGTAGCCTCTTCCAGTGTTTTTCGATAAAGGAATTTTACGTTTTCTTTTACACTTTTTTTGAATTCCTCTTTCTCAAACTGCTTGTCAATCATTAGTTTTCCTCCTGTACTTTGGATACTCCCAGTGTTACAGCCTCTTTGTTGATGTTCCATTCTTTGGTGTAACCCTCTGCTTCTCCCAGAACAATGTTTTCTGCCAGTACTTCACGTTTGATCTCATCCTGGTTTGCTTTCATGATATCCATGATCTTATCGTTATCTTTTGCATAGACAATGATCTTGTCCATGACTTCGAAACCAGCCTCTTTACGCATGGTCTGAACCTTGCTGATGATCTCGCGGACAAAGCCCTCCTGGATCAGTTCAGGTGTAAGGTTTGTATCAAGGACAACGGATGTCTCACCGTCTGTCTCTGTCACATAGCCCTCGCTCTGGGCTGTTTCGATCAATAAGTCTTCCTCTGCAAGCTCGACTCTGTTTCCGGCAATGTCAAGAACGAGAACACCATTATCTCTCAGCTCTTTCATTGCTGCGGTTCCGTCGATCTCGGAGAGTGCGGTACGGATGCCGTTCAGAAGCTTGCCGTATTTCGGTCCTACTGTACGAAGCTGCGGCTTGAAGCTGTAGGAAATGAAGGACTCTACATCATCTGCGAATTTCACTTCTTTTACGTTAAGCTCATCTGCGATGATATCTGTGTAGAATTTATCCATAGCTTTCTCAGCTTTTACATACATGGTTCCGATCGCTGACGGTTCTTGATATTTGCGGTATTTCTGCATGCACGTCCGAGAACAACGATCTCAAGAAGCTCTTCCATGTTTGCCTCAAGATCCTTGTCGATCCATGCTTCGTTTACCTCCGGGTAATCGCAGAGATGGATACTCTCCGGAGCGTCTGCATCAATGCTTCTTACAAGGTTCTGGTAGATATCCTCAGTCATGAACGGGATCATCGGAGCTGCAGCCTTGGCAACTGTTACCAGTGCTGTGTAAAGTGTCATGTAAGCATTGATCTTATCCTGCTCCATGCCCTTTGCCCAGAAACGCTCACGGCTTCTTCTTACATACCAGTTACTCATATCGTCAACAAATTCCTGGAGTGCTCTTGCAGCCTCCGGAATCTTGTAGGAATCAAGATCCGCATCGACAGTCTTCACCATGGTATTCAGCTTGCTGAGCAGCCATTTATCCATAACCGGAAGCTTATCGTAATTTAAAGTATATTTAGTTGCATCAAAATTGTCAATGTTCGCATACAGTACGAAGAATGCGTAGGTGTTCCACAGAGTGCTCATGAACTTTCTCTGTCCCTCTACAACTGCCTTGCCATGGAAACGGTTCGGAAGCCATGGAGCACTGTTGATGTAGAAATACCAGCGGATCGCATCTGCACCGTATTTGTTCAGTGCATCAAACGGATCTACGGCATTTCCCTTGGACTTACTCATCTTCTGTCCGTTCTCATCCTGTACATGTCCCAGAACGATTACATTCTTATACGGAGCCTTATTGAAAAGCAGTGTGGACTCAGCAAGAAGGGAGTAGAACCATCCTCTTGTCTGGTCAACAGCCTCGGAGATGAAGTCTGCCGGGAACTGCTGCTCGAACAGGTCTTTATTCTCAAATGGATAATGATGCTGTGCAAAAGGCATTGCTCCGGAATCGAACCAGCAGTCGATTACCTCCGGTACACGGTGCATGGTCTTGCCGCAGTCCGGACACTTCATGGTGATATCATCAATGTATGGACGGTGAAGCTCGATGGTCTTCGCACGCTCGTCACCACTCTTCTCATAGAGATCCTGGCGGCTTCCTACGGATTCCATATGTCCGCACTCACACTGCCAGATGTTCAGTGGTGTTCCCCAGTAACGGTTTCTGGAAATACCCCAGTCCTGAACGTTCTCAATCCAGTCACCGAACGTCCCTTACCGATGCTCTCCGGAATCCAGTTGATAGTATTATTGTTACGGATCAGATCATCCTTTACTGCTGTCATCTTGATGAACCAGGACTCACGTGCATAGTAGATAAGCGGTGTGTCACATCTCCAGCAGTGCGGATAATCATGCTCGAATTTCGGTGCGTCAAAAAGCTTGCCCTCTTTGTCAAGGTCTGTGAGGACCATCGGGTCCGCTTTCTTTACGAATACACCTGCGTATGGTGTCTCTTTGGTCATGTTGCCCTGTCCGTCTACGAACTGTACGAACGGAAGGTCATACTCACGTCCGACACGGCTGTCATCCTCACCAAATGCAGGTGCGATATGAACGATACCGGTACCATCACTCATGGTAACGTAGTTGTCACAGGTTACGAAATGAGCTTTTTTGTGCTGTTTTGCTGCTGCCTCTCCTGCACATGCAAAAAGCGGCTCATATTCTCTGCGCTCAAGGTCTGTTCCTTTATATTTCTCAAGGATCTCATATGCAGCTCATCATCCTTTGCAAGCTTGCCGAGAACCTTTGTCCAGAAGTGCTTCTGCCATGTAGTAGGTATAGCCGTCTGCTGCTTTTACCTTACAGTAGATCTCATCCGGGTTTACACAAAGTGCAACGTTGGATGGAAGTGTCCATGGTGTTGTTGTCCATGCCAGGAAGTATGCGTCCTCACCGACAACCTTGAAACGAACGATAGCAGAACGCTCTTTAACAGTCTTGTATCCCTGGGAAACCTCCTGTGCAGAAAGCGGAGTTCCACAACGCGGGCAGTAAGGAACGATCTTGAATCCTTTGTAAAGAAGTTTTTTATTCCAGATTTCTTTCAGAGCCCACCATTCTGACTCGATATAGTCATCATGGTAAGTAACATATGGATTCTCCATATCTGCCCAGAAACCAACTGTTGAAGAAAAGTCTTCCCACATTCCTTTGTATTTCCAGACACTCTCTTTACACTGCTGGATGAATGGCTCCATACCATATTCCTCGATCTGTTCTTTTCCGTCCAGACCAAGTTTCTTCTCTACTTCCAGCTCAACCGGAAGTCCGTGGGTATCCCAGCCTGCCTTACGGGGAACCATATATCCCTTCATGGTACGGTATCTGGGGATCATATCCTTAATGGTACGGGTCTCTACATGACCGATGTGGGGCTTACCGTTGGCGGTAGGCGGTCCGTCGTAGAAGGTATAGGTCTCGCCTTCCTTACGATGCTCCATACTTTTTTTGAAAATGTTGTTGTCTTCCCAGAATTTCTCGACGGCTTTCTCACGGTCTACGAAATTCAGGCTTGTAGGTACCTGCTTGTACATAGTGCGCTTCCTTTCTTTTCTTATTACAGCTTTTGTACTATTCAGCGCCTCATTCACAAAATCGCATCTTCGATGCTTTCCTCTGAATAGTACAAAAATAAGCTCCGTCCCGTAACAGGACGAAGCTTATGCATTCGTTAACCACCTCTTACAACATACTTCCTATTATATAGGAGTGATATGCTTCCCGATAACGGCGGGATTCCGTCCAGAACTACCGGCATACGCTTTGGTTCTGACAGCTCAGAAGTGATTTTCACGATTCCCTTACTCGCACCGGTCTCTCACCATCACCGGCTCGCTTTGCCTTTCTGCGGAAAAGTTACTCTCTTCGTCAATGCATTTTTGATATACCGCTATTATATATCTCATTTTTTTGCGTTGTCAAGCCGGATGTTGAGATTTGCTTATAAAGCTTTTATTTCTTGCTTTTCCGACATTTATTTCATATAATTATATTAATACTGATATGTGTACCGATCTTACCGGAAGGGGCAGGGAATTCTATGGAAAATACGCAAAATACGCCCAAAAAAAGCGGCGGTAAAATATCATATACTCTGCAGGCGATCGGACTGCTTCCTTTACTGGCGTTGGGAATTGCGATGTTGTTTTTCACTTCCCAATGGTTCACAAAAACTATGTATCAGGAAGTGGAACGTGAATTGTATGATGCCACGAAAAGTGCCACTACACTTCTGAACGCTGCCTATCCCGGCGATTACCACCTGGAGGGAGATGTTGCTTATCTTCTGTATAAAGGAGAGACGGATATCACCAGGGACTATTCTCTTCTGGATCAGTTCAAAGAGGATACCGGACTGGACATCACCCTGTTCTATCAGGATACCCGCATTCTGACGACCCTGTATAATGCCCAGGGTGAACGCATCGTCGGTTCCGGTGCTCCCGATATTGTGATCCGGGATGTTTTGAACACCGGCGAAAATCATTTCTACACTCATACCCTCATTAACGGCAAAGCTTATTTTTCCTACTATATACCTCTGCGCAATCAGGACGGCAGCGTCGTCGGAATGCTTTTTGTGGGCAGACCCAGTGAAACAGTCTCCCTATCCATTCAGAATTACGTCTATCCGCTGACGTGGCTGATCATCGGTTTTGTGGCTCTCGTATCTGTCTGCATCTATTTTTACACCAGAAGATTCGTGGCTGTATTACTCCATATCCATAGTTTCCTGTCGGAAGTAGCCTCCGGGAATCTGAACGCCACACTGGATCATTCCGTAACAAAGCGCAGTGATGAGTTAGGTGATATCGGTCGCTGTGCCCTGTCCATGCAGCGTTCTCTTCGTACCATGATCGAGCAGGATGCCCTGACCGAGCTGTACAACCGCCGCAGCGGAGACAAAAAGCTGCGGCAGATCTTCGAGGAAGCCAGATCCTCCCGCCATTCTTTTGCGCTCGCCATCGGAGATATTGACTTTTTCAAAAAGGTTAACGATACCTACGGTCATGAATGCGGGGATACCGTACTGAAAAATGTTTCTGCCCTGCTGAAACAGCATATGTGGCGCCGTGGCTTTGCCGCGCGTTGGGGTGGTGAGGAATTTCTACTGGTATTTGAAAATGTAGATCTTACAGAAGCCCGGAAGCAGCTGGAGCTTCTCATGGACAAAATCCACGAACTGGATACACTCTACGAAGGCAGCACGTAAAAGTAAATATGACCTTCGGTCTGATCTGTGACCCCGACAAAGATATTCCTGCATTATTAAAAGAAGCTGATGAGAAATTATATATCGGTAAGACAAACGGTCTAACCAGGTGGTATCTTAACCCGGTTACGACCGTTTTTTATTTGTTTCTGATCTTGTTATCTTTAACCTTGCAGGCATTCCGGATTCAACAGGAAATCATAAATATTGATTGTCAGAATACCATATTCATCATAATATGGCTGCACAATATCTTTTGTAATGACAAGTTTCTTAAAAGAGTCATCAATCTTCCGGAACGGTCGGATTTCCTGCGTCCGCTTTGCTTCATCCGGAAGAGAATATGCCGATTGAATGTAATATCTGGCAGAACCAAGATTGCAGACAAAATCCACTTCCAGCTGCCTGCGGTTTACCTTTCCTTCCAAATCTTTTTCTGCGATAGGGACAACACCTACATCCACACTATATCCCCGCATCCGGAGTTCGTTATAGATTACATTTTCCATGGAATGTGTCTGCTCCAACTGCCGGAAATGAATTCTGGCATTCCGAAGCCCCAAATCAGAAAAATAATATTTCTTAGGAGTCTCTATATATGACTTCCTTTAATATCATAACGCTGTGCTGACTCTATCAAAAAGAATCTTCAAAGTAATCCAAATATTTCTTTATGGTTGCAGAAGTAATTTTAGATTTCTTCACGGTTTTAAAAGTGTTCTTTAGTTTTTCCGGATTGGTCAACGAACCGATCGCAGAGGAAAGAATATTTAGCAGGTCTTCCAATTCCCCAATATTCTTTATACGATTCCGTTTCGTAATATCACGGATATAAATTTCGTTAAATAAATTCTGCAGCGCTGTTGCTTTATCCCCGGCACCATCCCGCAGAACCACTAATGGAATTCCACCGTAAAGCATATATTCAGATAACCCGGTATATTTATCTCCGTTATAAACAGACATAAATTCAGCAAAGCTGAGAGGGTACATATGAATTTCATCACCCCTGCCTGCAAATTCCGTAGCAATATCCTTTGACAACAGTTTTGCGTTACTTCCCGTCACAAACACATCAATATTCTCTTTGCGAAGGTATCCATTCAAAACAGCCTCAAAACAATCCAGCATCTGAATTTCATCCAACAGCAGATAATATATTCCCTCTCCTGTAGTTTTCGACCGAATATTATGTCCATAAATTTCTCCGGATCCACACCCCGCTTTTCCTTTTCGATCTGAATAACGACTTTTCACCGATCAGGTAAAGATCATCCGCAGAATCAAAGGCAAACCGTATGATATGGTCTGCTTCCACACCGGAATCTAACAAATGATGATAGAAAATGTTATTCAGCAGATAAGACTTACCACATCTTCGAATACCGGTAATCACCTTGATTAATCCATTGCTCTTTCTTTTTATTAACTTTTCCAAATAGAAATCTCTGCGAATATCCATATATTTTCTCCCTGGAATGGATTTTTGCAACTGGTTGCACTTTTCTATTCTATTATATGGATAATTTAACTGAAAATCAATATACTTGATTCATTTTTGGAAAAGATTTTTGCAACTGGTTGCATTTTTCTATTCCAAATTGTAAATAAGCAAAGTAATTATTTATTGTTCCATCTGTCTGCCCAGGAAGCCCGCCGCAGACAGAGCCAGTTTCTGCTCCACTTCTCCCATTTTGCTCTTCCCGTCATTTTCCAACAGGATCACACTTCCGATGATGTCCCCTTCGCAGATGATCGGCGTGATCAGCTGCCAGGCATAGTCCACGGCAATGTCTTCCGCAATGTTGACATAGTTGCGGTCTCCTTTTGCGGCAATCACAGTCTCTCTATTATTGACCTTCTCTTCCAGTTGACGGCTCACGGATTTATTTAACAGCTGCTTACAGCTCCTGAGACGGCGATGAACTGGTCTCTGTCCGCGATCAGTGTGGCATGTCCCGACACCTGTGCCAGGCTCTCCGCATACTGTTTGGCAAATGTGGTCATCTCTCCGATAGGGGAATATTTTTTTCAGTATAATCTCTCCCTCCCTGTCGGTAAAAATTTCAAGGGGATCACTTTCCCGGATCCTCAATGTTCTCCTGATTTCCTTGGGGATGACAATTCTACCCAGATCATCTATTCTCCGCACAATTCCTGTTGCTTTCATA
>ENA-OQIO01000697-OQIO01000697.1-human-gut-metagenome-genome-assembly--contig:-NODE-697-length-17340-cov-3.120897_pt1 | contig 17340 bp, 32 predicted proteins | sample MGYA00242573_ERZ504737 | MGnify/ENA primary metagenome ERZ504737 (study PRJEB26092, sample SAMD00036203) | human gut metagenome | host: Homo sapiens | study: EMG produced TPA metagenomics assembly of...
TAGAATTTAAATTAAGAAAGGACATTCCCCAGTATCTCTACTGAAAAATGTCCTATACATATCAATATCTTTGTTGCATACCTGCTGCATATGTGTTGCATTCGATGTAAATTCCAGCACATCTGACAGCATTCCACAACTTCTGTAACCCTTGAAAAATGGGCTTTCCTTGATATCTTCGTTCTTGAAATATTATCTCTTTGAGAACTGTGGTGCACGACGAGCTGCCTTTAAACCATACTTCTTTCTTTCCTTCATACGAGGATCTCTTGTTAAGAAGCCAGCCTTCTTTAATAATGGACGATATTCTTCTGAATCAACTTCAAGAAGCGCTCTTGAGATACCGTGTCTGATAGCACCAGCCTGACCTGTGTATCCGCCACCGTGTACATTTACAAGAACATCAAACTTTTCAGTTGTTTCTGTTAATGCTAAAGGCTGCTTTACAACAACCTTGAGTGTTTCAAGACCGAAATACTCATCAAGTGATCTCTTATTGATTGTAATGTTACCGTTACCCGGTACTAAATATACTCTAGCAATACTGCTTTTTCTTCTACCTGTTCCGTAGAACTTTCCGTTTGCCTTCTTAGCCACTGTCATTTCCTCCTTATTTGTCCTTTAATTAAAACTTTAAAACTTCCGGCTTCTGAGCTGCCTGATCATGATCAGGTCCTGCATATACATGAAGCTTTGTATACATCTGTCTGCCTAAAGGTCCCTTTGGAAGCATTCCCTTAACAGCGAGTTCGATAACTCTCTCAGGCTTCTTTTCCATCATTTCCTTTAATGTTGTTTCTTTCATACCACCAACATAGTCTGAATGATGATAGTAAATCTTCTGATCTAACTTCTTACCTGTAACCTTAACCTTATCAGCGTTGATTACGATAACGTTGTCACCACAGTCGATGAATGGTGTGTAAGTAGGCTTGTTCTTTCCTCTTAAAACACTAGCAACCTGTGATGCTAAACGACCTAATGTATAATCTGCAGCATCAACTACATACCATTTTCTTTCAACTGTTGATGCACTAGCCATATAACTTTTCATTGGTTTTCCTCCTGAAATGATTGCTTTTATTGCATTCTATTAATTCTAATATGATTGATATTAAATGCTTCTCCGGGGCTTTGGTTAAGCACTTAACTCATAGTTTAAGGACACGCACTTATGCCATGTCACATTTAACAATTATATAACACACGTCCGAGTGTGTCAATCTATTTTCATCTGAAAATGAAATTTTTCCGGACTTATCCACAAAATCTTATGAAATTGAAGGATTATCCACAGCTCTATACTCCGCATCATCGCCGTCCACATACTCAATGTTCATCAGTGTCAGTCCCTGTGGCGGGGCAGTCTGTCCCGCCGCGGTACGGTCTTTGGCTTCAAGCATCTGCGCCACATCGTCTGCGCTTAACTGTCCCTTACCGACCTGAACCAATGTTCCTGCGATAATCCGCACCATGTTGTATAAAAATCCGTTTCCGGTAATCCGTATCGTAAACATTTTTGCACCATAGGCGTCCTGCTCTGAAATTTCAAGTCCATAGACATGCCGCACGGTCGTTTCCGTCTGTGTCCTCACACAGCAGAAGCTTTTAAAATCGTGTTCCCCGACAAGCAGTGCCGCCGCTTCCCGCATACGGACAGTGTCCAGTTTTCCCGGTACGTGCCATGCGTAATTGCGCTGCTGCGGAATCGGAAACGGGGTATTTAAAATTTTGTATTCATACGTCTTTTTGGTATTGCAGTGGCGCGGGTGAAAGTCACCTTTTACTTCACGGGATTCCAAAATGCTGATTTCTTCCGGCAGATACCGGTTTAACGCATAACAGAAGCGGGAACCGGGAATTGTCGATTCCGTATCAAAAACAGCCACATTGCCAAGTCCGTGCACGCCTGCGTCGGTTCTGCTTGCTCCCGTGACATGCAGTTTTTCGCCGGTCAGCGCATAAATCGCCGTATCCAGTTCTTTTTCGATTGTGGGCGCATTGGGCTGAATCTGCCAGCCGCTGTAATGCGTTCCGTCATATGCAACGGTCAGTTTAATTCTTTTCATACCTCTCTCCATTTAGATGACTCTGCCGCCCAGTGCCGTATTAATGCCAATCATCACTATCAGATACCCAGCCAGCACAAGATATGCGATTTTATCATTTTTGCCGTAGCGCAGTGGTTTCATTTTGGTTCGTCCCTCCGAACCGTGGTAACAGCGGGCTTCCATCGCCATTGCCAGTTCATTTGCACGGCGGAATGCCGAAATAAACAATGGAACCAGAATCGGAATCATTGCCTTTGCGCGCTTCATCAGATTGCCGCTTTCAAAATCGGCGCCGCGCGCCATTTGTGCTTTCATGATTTTATCAGTTTCTTCAATCAGAATCGGAATAAAGCGCAGGGCAATCGACATCATCATGGCGATTTCGTGAACCGGTACATGAAATACTTTTAAAAATCCAAGTCCTTTTTCCAGTCCGTCCGTCAAATGGGTCGGTGTCGTAGTCAGGGTCATCAGCGATGAACCCATAATCAGGAATATCAAGCGCACCATCATAAATGCTGCCAGATAGATACCTTCTTTAGTAACCGTCAGTTTCCAGATGTGAAAGACCGGCGTTCCTTCCGTTAAAAACAGATTGAAAATGACACTGAACAGAATCAGTATTACAACCGCCTTTAAGCCTTTTACAATAAATTTAACAGGCACTTTTGACAATTTAATGACTGCCGTCAGAAATACGGTAACACCCAGATACAGCCACACGCTTTTTCCCAAAAAAAGCGTGATAATAAAAATCAGCGTTCCCATGAGTTTTACACGCGGGTCTAACCGGTGAATCACCGATCTGTCTGATAATATTGTCCAATGGTAATATCTCTTAACATAAATTTGTGTTCCTATGCCTTTCCATGAATCCCTTGTAAATTCTTCAAAATGCTCTGTCTGGCTTCCTCTACGGTAATGGCATTGACATCAACGGCAAAGCCTGCATTTTTTAAATCATTCATAATATAAGTTACCTGTGGCGCCGCAAGTCCGATCTGCTCTAATTCCCTGTATCCTGCAAAAATATGCTTCGGTGTGTCATCATACATCAAAACACCGTCATTCATTACCATAATGCGGTTCACATATTTTGCCACGTCTTCCATGCTGTGGGATACTAAAATCACCGTAATGCCGGTTTTTTCTTTTAAATCTTTAATGCTGTCTAAAATTTCATCTCTGCCCTTCGGGTCCAGACCTGCTGTCGGTTCGTCCAGTATCAGCACATCCGGGCGCATCGCAAGCACACCGGCAATCGCAACACGTCTTTTCTGTCCACCCGATAAATCAAACGGCGACTGGTAATACAGATTTTCATCCAGCCCGACAAGACGCAGCGCTTCAAATGCACGCAGTTCCACTTCCATTTTCGGCAGTCCCAGATTCTTTGGTCCGAAGCAGACGTCTTTAAAAATGTCTGTTTCAAACAGCTGATGTTCCGGGTACTGGAATACCAGTCCGACTTTACTGCGCAGCATTTTCATATCAAAATCTTTATCATAAATATCCATGCCATTAAAATAAATCGTACCGCTGGTTGCTTTCACCAGTCCGTTCAAATGTTGGATAAAAGTTGATTTTCCCGACCCGGTATGACCAATCAGTCCGATAAAGTCCCCGTCGTTAATGACACATTTTACATTTTTTAATGCCTGTTTTTCAAATCCTGTACCGATTTCATAGGTATAACTGATGTTATCAACAATAATGGACATTTCTTCCTCATTTCCACTGTATTTATACAGCAATGTTCTTTACACATTTTATTTCAACTTCATAAGTTCGTCAATCAATTCCTGATTGGTCAGGATTCCGCTGCGTATCGGAACGCCGCTTCTGCTTAATTCATAAGCCAGCTCTGTCACCTGCGGAACATCAAGCCGTAGCTGCTTTAATTCTTCTACCCTTGAAAAAATCTGGCGCGGTGTGCCTTCCATCACAACTTTTCCTTCATCCATCACAAAAACACGGTCGGCATCAATGACTTCTTCCATATAATGTGTAATCAGAATAACCGTTACGCCCTCTTTCCGGTTTAATTCATGCAGTACCCGCATGACATCTGCCTGCCGTGTGGGTCTAACATTGCGGTCGGCTCGTCCAATATGATACATTTCGGCTTCATTGCCACAATTCCCGCAATCGCTACACGCTGTTTCTGTCCGCCGGATAATTTATTCGGCGACGCTTTCCGGTACTGGTACATACCGACTGCCTTTAAGCTTGCCGCAACACGTTCCCAGATTTCTTCTGTCGGTACACCGATATTTTCCGGTCCGAAACCAACTTCTTCCTCCACCAGCGTACAGATAATCTGATTGTCCGGATTCTGAAAAACCATGCCGGCACGCTGACGGACATCCATGACGTTGTCTTCATCGGAAGTATCCAGTCCGTCTACTAAAATTGTCCCTTCTGTCGGAAAAAGAAGGGCATTGATATGTTTTGCAAATGTGGATTTTCCGGAGCCGTTGTGACCTAAAATGGCAATAAATTCTCCCGGCTGGATATCCATGTTAACGTGGTCCACGGCAGTTGTAATACCTTCCACATTGCCTTCTTCATCACGTCTGATATATTCAAATGTAAGGTCTTTTGCTTTTACGATTCCCATAATTCTCCTTATATTTCTGCAATATGTACAAAAAGGAAGCTATGCATCCGAAAACACATAGCTTCCCAATCATCTACAATAAAATTATACTAACTCAAGAAGTACTTCCATTGCAGCATCGCCTTTTCTTAAACCAATCTTAACGATTCTTGTATAACCACCCTGACGGTCAGCATACTTTGGAGCGATTTCATCAAATAATTTATTTGTAAGGTCAACTGTCTTTGTATTCTTCTTTCTTCCAGCAGCAGCTGTCGGAACTTCTGTTACCTTGTAGAGAACCTTATCCATCTGCTTTCTAGCATGAAGTCTTGAAGGTAAATCCTTCTTGATTTCCTTTTCTACAGTATCATAAACAGTAACTTTCTTACCGTCTACAACTTCCTTCACTCTCTTGCCTTCAGAATCCTTCTTCGGAACCTTTGCAGAAACTGTAACTGTTTCGTAGTTATCCTTTTCCTTTACAGCAAGTGTGATAAGCTTTTCAGCCATCTTACGAACTTCCTTCGCTCTTGCTTCTGTTGTAACGATCTTACCGTTTTCGATTAATGCTGTAACCTGACTTCTTAATAAAGCCTTTCTCTGGCTTGAATTTCTACCAAGCTTTCTATACTTTGCCATTTTAAACCTCCATTTGTAACCCATATACATGCGCGTATGGACTTACTGCATATGCGTTTTCTCTACAAATATTCTACTATGAACGCGGATCTGCCGCATTACATACAACTACTTTACCGAACGTGTCTTTCACGCTCTGAATGGTCTGCCCTGTGGCAGTCTGCATTAGTCTTCGTTTGGACTAAGCTGTAAATTTAACTCTTTTAACTTTAAAAGTACTTCGTCTAATGACTTCTTACCAAGGTTTCTAACCTTCATCATGTCATCAGGTGTCTTATTGCAAAGCTGCTCAACCGTATTGATGCCGGCTCTCTTTAAGCAGTTGAAAGAACGAACTGATAATTCAAGGTCTTCGATACTCATAGACAGTACCTTGCTTGATTCATCTTCCTGCTGTTCTACCATAACTTCTGCCTTTGCAGCATTTTCTGAAAGATTAATAAACACCTTTAAATGCTCACTGAGAACCTTTGCGGCAAGGCTTAATGCCTCATCCGGTGCAATTGTTCCATTTGTGAAAATATCAAGTGTTAATTTATCAAAATCCGTATCCTGTCCAACACGTGTATTCTGTACAGACATATTTACACGTTCAACCGGTGTATAGATAGAGTCTACTGCGATAACACCGACAGGCTGGTCTTCTTTCTTATTCTTTTCTGAACTTACATAGCCTCTGCCGTTTGTAATTGTAAGTTCCATTGATAACTTGCAATCAGCACCGTTTAAGTGTGCAATTACAAGATCAGGATTAATAATTTCAATATCAGGGTCAACCTGAATATCAGATGCCTTAACGACACCTTCGCCTACGAAATCAATATGTGCTTCCTTCGGTTCTACTGAACTGCTGTTATTCTTAATTGCTAACTGCTTGATGTTCATGATGATTTCTGTCACATCTTCCTTTACTCCTGGAATTGAACTGAACTCATGAAGGACGCCTTCAATCTTGACACTGCTTACAGCAGTACCAACTAATGAGGAAAGCATAATTCTTCTAAGGGAATTACCAAGTGTTAAACCGTAACCTCTCTCAAGTGGTTCTACTACAAATCTACCGTACTTGCCATCTTCAGACACATCTGTCATCTCAATCTTTGGCATTTTGAAATTAAAATCTGCGTCAACCATGTATAGCCCCTCCTTTTGGGTTTTAAAAGTTTTATTCTTGCAATTGTCATTTTAGGATATTATCAGTATACTCCTAAACTTGCTGTATCAGCCACCGGAAAGTGATACCGAATCCTCTTTCCGACGACTGATAGCAACAATCTAAATTACTTAGAATATAACTCGACGATAAGCATTTCGTCTACAGGAACATCAATAGCTTCTCTTGTAGGTAACTGTACAACAGTTCCCTTCAGAGCATCTCTGTCAGCTTCGAGCCATTCTGGAACGAGTCTGCCGTTTGTAGCTTCAAGAATTTCCTTATATCTTGTTAAAGACTTAGACTTTTCTCTGATTTCGATTACATCGCCAGCCTTTACTAAGTATGAAGGAATGTTAACGCTCTTACCGTTTACAAGTACATGCTTGTGATCTACGATCTGTCTTGCTTCTCTTCTTGTTCTTGCGAAACCTAATCTGAAGATAATGCTGTCAAGTCTTGATTCGAGCATAACCATAAGGTTTTCACCAGTCATACCCTTCATCTTTTCAGCCTTCTTATAGTAGTTTCTGAAAGGCTTTTCTAATACACCGTAGATGAACTTAGCTTTCTGCTTTTCGCGAAGCTGCATACCATACTCGCTAATCTTTCTTCCGGCATTCTTAGCCTTTCTTCTTGATTTCTTATCTATTCCTAAATATACAGGATCTAAGTCAAGAGAACGACATCTCTTGAGCACAGGTGTTCTATTCACTGCCATCTTAACATTTACCTCCTAATTAAACTCTTCTACGCTTTGGTGGACGACAACCATTATGTGGAACAGGAGTAACGTCCTTGATACTTGTAACTTCAAGACCGCAAGCAGAAAGTGCACGAATAGCAGCTTCTCTACCCGAACCAGGTCCCTTAACCATAACGTCTACAGACTTTAATCCGTGAACTAATGCAGCCTTTGTTGCTGTTTCAGCAGCCATCTGTGCAGCGTAAGGAGTAGATTTCTTAGAACCTCTGAATCCAAGTCCGCCGGCACTTGCCCATGATAAAGCATTACCTTCTGCATCTGTTAATGTAACAATTGTATTATTAAAAGAAGACTGAATATGAGCCTGTCCTCTTTCAACGTTCTTCTTAACACGCTTCTTTGTCACTTTTTTTGTAACCTTTTGAGCCATTTCTAACCTAACCTCCTATTAAAAGTCTTCCTTATTACTTCTTCTTGTTTGCAACTGTCTTCTTCGGACCCTTGCATGTTCTTGCATTAGTCTTAGTCTTCTGACCTCTGCATGGAAGTCCTTTTCTATGACGGATTCCTCTATAGCAACCGATTTCTTTTAATCTCTTAATATTCATGGCAACTTCACGTCTTAAGTCACCTTCTACTAAATGTTCAGGATCTGCATCAATCACCTTAGCGATTCTTGCAACTTCCTCATCTGTTAAATCCTTAACGCGAGTATCAGGATTTACCTGAGCTGCCTCAAGAATCTTTGTTGCTCTAACTCGGCCGATACCATATACATAAGTAAGACCGATTTCAATACGTTTTTCTCTTGGTAAGTCTACACCTGAAATACGAGCCATGTGTTCTTTAACCTCCGTTAATCAAAAAATGAATAGTTATTTTCTTAATTCTTTGTAATCCAGACCCCATACGCAGCTCGTCATTGCTGACGCCTGAAATGTGTGCGCAGTTTTCATGAAATTACTTATATAAAAGCTATAAACCTTACAACATAGCCGAGCGGTTCATAGCTGCAGCCGCATTATTACGAATAAATATACCGATACCTGTGTGTATACCTATTCTAAAATGCACAAACAAGCCGGGTAATTAACCCTGTCTCTGCTTATGCTTTGGGTTTTCACAGATAATTCTGATGCTACCCTTTCTTTTAATGACTTTGCACTTTTCACAAATTGGTTTTACTGATGATCTAACCTTCACTGCAAAAGCCTCCTTTCAGACAAGTTCGTTATATATTGTAACACAAGTATTTTAAAAATAGCAAGAAAATTTTAGCATAATTTTATATAAATTATGCCGATATTTCCATGCATTTTTTATATAGTTTTACCAACCGTTTCTATTTATCTCTCCAGATAATTCTGCCCTTACTTAAATCGTATGGTGAAAGTTCAATTGTTACCTTGTCACCCGGTAAGATTCGTATAAAGTTCATTCTTAACTTTCCGCTGATGTGTGCAAGCACCTGATGTCCGTTTTCTAATTCTACCTGAAACATCGCGTTTGGAAGTTTTTCAACAACGGTTCCTTCGATTTCAATTACATCTGCCTTTGACATTTGTCATTCCTCCTTATTGCTGGAAATATAAAGTTTAATTGCTTTTTTTATATCTTCATTTTGAATGCTGATATGATTGTTATGCTTTGACTCTAAATTGCTGTCCTTTTTTTTGATAACCTGAATATGCTTTATTTTCTTTTTCTTCGGGCTGTCTATAAGCTTATTCTTACCGTCCGTCAAATATGCATACTCAGAATCCATCTTTTTTATGATATATACAGTTTCTTTGTCATGTCCTGCAAGAGATTTTTGCAAAACACCATTGTAATTCTTCATTCATAGAAAATCTCCTGTATTCAAGATTTTATTCTTCTACCAGAGATAATATCTCCGGTCCGTTCTTTGTAACAAGCACTGTATTTTCATAATGGGCCGCTAAAGAATGATCGGCGAGTCACTACTGTCCAGTCATCGTCAAGCCATTTCACTGCATATCCGCCTGCCGCAACCATCGGCTCTATGGCAAGTGTCATACCTTCGTAAAGCTTAATACCTCTGCGCTCCTGTGTGAAATTCGGTATCTGCGGGTCTTCGTGGAGTTCTGTTCCGATTCCGTGTCCCACCAGATCACGGATCACGCCGTACCCGTAGCTTTCATTGTATGCAGCAATTGCATTTGAAATTTCATGTAAATGACAGCCTTCTTTTGCAAACTGAATGCCTGTAAAAAAACTCTGTTTTGTAACTTCAATCAGCTGCTGTGCCTCTTTGCTAATCTCTCCGACGCCGACTGTTCTTGCGGCATCTGAGTGATACCCTTTATAAATAACACCTGCATCCATGCTGACGATATCTCCCTCGTGAAGAATCCGCTTCTTGGATGGAATTCCATGAACCACTTCTTCATTCACGGATACGCAGATGGATGCCGGAAACCCGCCGTAGCCTAAAAATGACGGTATGCAGCCGTAGCTGCGGATCATTTCCTCGCCAAGCTGGTCAATCCGGTGTGTTGTCATTCCGGGTTTAATTTCTTTGGAAAGTTCATTTAAAACCGTTCCGAGAATCTTTCCTGCTTCCCGCATTAATTCGATTTCCCTGTTGGACTTTACTGAAACTGACATTGCTTCACTACTTTCCTAATATCGTTACGATATCATTAAATACATCTTCCATATCCTTTGTTCCGTCTACTTCTGCTAAAACGTTCTTCTTTGCATAGTAGTCGATCAACGGCTGTGTCTGTTCATGATATACAGAAAGTCTGTTCTTTACGGTTTCCGGCTTATCATCATCTCTTAAAATCAGCTTTTCGCCGCAGGCATCGCAGATACCTTCTACCTTTGTCGGATTGTACTTGATGTGGTAAGTTGCTCCGCAGCCTACACATGCACGTCTGCCTGACATTCTGTTGATGATGTTTTCGTCCGGAACTTCAACATTAATTGCGAAATCCACTTTTTCACCATTTGCGGCAAGGGCTTTGTCGAGTGCTTCTGCCTGTGGAATTGTACGTGGGAATCCATCTAATACATAACCGTTTGCACAGTCTGCTTCTTTGAATCTGTCCATAATTAAATCAACAACCAGTTCGTCCGGTACCAGCTCACCCTTATCCATATAAGTCTTTGCCTTCTGTCCGAGTTCTGTGTTGTTCTTAATATTTGCTCTGAAAATATCTCCTGTAGAAATATGCGGAATTGTATATTTCTCAGCAATCTTCTTAGCCTGTGTACCTTTACCGGCACCAGGAGCACCTAACATAATGATTTTCATTTTTTTCATACCCTTCCTTATATAGACAAACGACTCGCCCAGCGAATACACCAGGCAAGTCATATCGTTTTAATTATTCGCTTAAAAATCCTTTGTAATAACGATTACACATCTGTGCTTCAATCTGCTTTAAAGTTTCAAGAACAACACCAACAATAATGATGATAGATGTTCCGCCAAACGATACGCTGGCATTAAAGAAACCGGAACACAAAATTGGAATTAATGCAATAATCATCAGACCGATTGCACCAATAAATACAATGTAATTTAAAATGTTATTCAAATATTCGCTGGTTGATTTACCCGGTGTAATACCAGGAATCACACCACCGGCTTTTTCATGTTGTCAGCAACTTCCACCGGATTGAATGTAATAGATGTATAAAAATATGCAAATACAACAATTAATACAACATATAACAGTAATCCTAATGAATATTTCGGTGCTGCAACTCTGCACCAGTAAGATGAGCTTAAGTACTTCGCCCACTCATGTGTTGTGCTTGAGAAAAGCTGCGCTATAATAACAGGGAACTGCATCAGGGATGATGCAAAAATAATCGGCATAACGCCTGCTGTATTCACTTTCAGCGGAATATGGGTAGACTGTCCGCCCATTGATCTTCTGCCTGTAATCTTCTGTGAATACTGTACAGGGATTCGTCTTTCGCCGTCCTGTAAAAAGCAAACTAAAACTACTACAGCAAGTAAAATTGCCAAGATAATTGCAGCGGCAAGAACACCTCTTGCAATTGTCTTAGATGCTACAAATGTATTGTAAAGTGTTGCAAAGTCACTTGGCATACCTGAAATGATATTAATCAAAAGTACGATTGAAATACCATTACCAACACCATTTTCAGTAATGCTTTCACCAATCCACATCAGTAAAGCAGAACCAGCCGTAAGTACTGCGATAACTACAATAATAGATGTCACATAATGCAATGTACTCATGTCTTTATAGTCTTTGATGAGTCCCTGTCTGCCGAATCCGATAGCCATGGCAATACTTTCAACTAAAGCAAGACCGAGTGTGACATATCTTGTAATGGAAGCAATTTTCTTCCTGCCGTCCTCTCCCTCTTTCTGCATTTCTTCCAGCTTTGGAATCGCAATTGTAAGAAGCTGCATAATAATGGAAGAAGTAATGTATGGTGTTATGCTCAATGCGAACAGGGACATTTTTTCAAATGAACCACCTGTAAACGCATTAAGATAACTCATGTCGCCGCTAGTAATATCGCTCAAAAGCGTACTAAAATATTCCGTATCAACACCAGGAATAGGAAGCAAGCTTCCTATTCTTACTACAACAAGCATCATTAATGTATAAAGCAATTTTTTTCGAATGTCTTTATTCTTGAATGCGTTGACCAGTGTTTTTAACATTAGATCACCTCGCAGGTTCCGCCGAGCGCCTCAATCTTTTCCTTTGCTGAAGCACTGAAAGCGTTAGCCTTTACGTTGAGCTTCTTTGTGAGTTCGCCGTTACCAAGAATCTTTACGCCATCCTTAGGATTCTTAACGATTCCTGATTCGATTAATGTATCAACTGTTACGTCAGCACCATTATCAAACTTTTCTAATGCACTGATGTTGATTGCTACGATTTCCAGACGGTTTCTGTTCTTGAAACCTCTCTTAGGAATTCTTCTGTATAATGCATCTGGCCACCTTCGAAGCCTAATCTTGGAGCTCCTGAACGAGCCTTCTGGCCCTTATGTCCCTTACCGGCTGTCTTACCGTTTCCTGAACCGTGTCCACGACCTCTTCTGAAATTATCGCTCTTTACTGAACCTTCTGCAGGTCTTAAATTAGATAAATCCATCATTGCACCTCCTTATTCAAATTTTATTAGATTTCTTCTACCTTTAACATATAACCAATCTGCTGAATCTGTCCTCTTGTTGAAGCGTTGTCTGGAAGTTCAACTGTCTTATGCATCTTGTTGAGTCCCATAGCTTCAACGGTTCTTCTATGCTTCGGAATCGCACTGATTGGTGACTTTACTAAAGTTATTCTTAACTTCTTATCAGCCATTTTCAACCTCCGTCTGCCGCGTCAAACCCGCAGCGCTATCAATCAATTAACCTAAAATTTCTTCTACAGATTTACCACGAAGTCTTGCTACTTCTTCCGGTGTCTTCATTGCCTGAAGGCCGGCGATTGTTGCAAGAACAACGTTCTGCTTATTGTTAGAGCCGAGTGACTTTGTACGGATATTCTTGATACCTACAAGTTCAAGAACTGAACGAGCAGGACCACCAGCGATAATACCAGTACCTTCTGGAGCTCTCTTTAATAATACAGTAGCGCCTCCGAATTTACCGATGAAATCATGTGGAACTGAACCGTTCTCATCGATTGGAACCTCTACTAAATGCTTAATGGCATCTTCTTTTCCCTTGCGGATAGCTTCAGGAATTTCAGCTGCCTTACCAACACCTGCGCCAACGTGTCCGTTGCCATCTCCGACAACTACGAGTGCTGCAAAACGGAAGTTACGACCACCCTTTACAACCTTTGTTACACGCTTGATTGATACTACATTATCATTTAATTCTAACTGACTAGCATCAATTATTGTACGTTTCATACTGTATCTCCCTTCTGCCTAGAATTCAAGGCCAGCTTCTCTAGCTGCCTCTGCCAATGCTTTTACTTTTCCTTCATATACAAAACCGCCTCTATCATAGACAACAGTTGTGATACCTTTTTCTAACGCTCTCTTAGCAACAACTGTACCAACTACTGCAGCTGCATCAACGTTATTTGTCTTTTCACATTCAGCCTTAACTTCCTTATCAAGTGTAGATGCTGAAACAAGTGTCTTTCCAACTGTATCGTCAATAATCTGAGCGTACATATGATTATTGCTTCTAAACACAGCTAAACGTGGTCTTGCTGCAGTACCACTGAAACGATTACGTAATCTTCTATGTTTATTTTCACGAACTACTGCTCTTGACTTCTTACTAACCATTTTTGTTCACTCCTTTAATTATTTCTTACCAGTCTTACCGACTTTACGTCTGATAACTTCATCAGCATACTTAATACCCTTGCCCTTGTAAGGTTCCGGAGCTCTCTTTGCTCTGATTTCAGCAGCATACTGGCCAACTTTTTCTTTATCAATACCCTTAACAACGATGATGTTCTGACCATCGAGAACTGTTTCAAGTCCTTCCGGATCTTCCATTTCAACCGGATGAGAGTAACCTAAAGATAATACTAACTTCTTACCCTGCTTCTGAGCTCTGTAACCTACACCGTTAACTTCGAGCTTCTTTTCGTAACCTTCTGTTACACCGATTACCATGTTGTTAATTAATGTTCTTGTTAATCCATGTAATGACTTCATTTTCTTTAAGTCATTCGGTCTTGAAACAACGATTTCAGAACCTTCCATTTTAATGTCCATCTCTGAAGGTAAAACTCTTTCAAGAGTTCCCTTAGGACCTTTTACAGTCACTTTATTATTTTCTGCAATCTCAACAGTAACACCTGCCGGGATAGCGATAGGCATTTTTCCTATACGTGACATGCCGTGCACCTCCTAAATTTTATGAATAAACTACCAAACGAAAGCGAGTACTTCGCCACCAACATTAAGCTTTCTGGCTTCCTTGTCAGTAACTACACCCTGGTTTGTTGAAATAATAGCAATACCGAGTCCACCGAGAACCTTTGGCAGTTCGTCCTTGCTTGCATAAACACGAAGACCTGGCTTAGAAATTCTCTTCAGTCCGGAAATAATCTTTTCGTTCTTATCCTTACCATACTTTAATGTGATATGGATATCCTTGAAGTTACCGTTATCAACGAGTTCGTAAGCCTTGATATAACCTTCGTCTAAGAGAATCTTAGCGATGGAAAGCTTCATCTTTGATGATGGTACATCAACTGTATCATGCTTTGCTGTGTTAGCATTACGGATTCTTGTAAGCATATCTGCGATTGGATCTGTCATTTTTTTATATCCTCCTTAAAATTCACCGGTTTCCTGCTTTGCAGGACTACGTTAAATGGTTTGCATTAAAGGAACACGCATACGCCGTATCTCTCTTTAATGCTGTACGATTTTCATCTTACCAAGATGCTTTCTTCACACCTGGAATCTGACCTTTGTATGCTAATTCACGGAAGCAAATTCTGCAGATTCCGTATTTTCTTAAATAAGCATGTGGACGTCCACAGATTCTACAACGAGAATACTCTCTTGTAGAGAACTTAGGTGCTCTCTGCTGCTTAATCTTCATTGAAGTCTTAGCCATTGAATTTCCCTCCTATTATTATTTCTTGAATGGCATGTTGAACATTCTCAACAATTCACGAGCTTCTTCATCAGTCTTAGCGGTTGTTGTAATGATTACATCCATACCTCTGACCTTGTCAATCTTATCATATTCGATTTCCGGGAAGATAATCTGCTCTTTGATACCTAATGCATAGTTTCCTCTGCCGTCGAATGAATCAGCGCTTACGCCTCTGAAGTCACGTACACGAGGTAATGCAAGGTTTACAAGTCTGTCTAAGAATTCATACATCTTCTCACCACGAAGTGTAACCTTACAACCGATTGCCTGACCTTCTCTTAACTTGAAGTTAGCAATTGAATTCTTTGCTCTTGTAAGAACTGCTTTCTGACCTGAAATTGTTTCCATTTCCTTAACTGCAGCATCGAGAAGCTTTGAATTTTCCTTTGCTTCACCAACGCCCATGTTGATTACAATCTTGTCGATCTTCGGAACCATCATCGGATTCTTGTAACCGAACTTTTCTGTCATCTTCTTTGTAATTTCGTTATCGTATAACTCTCTAAGTCTACTCAAAATTTATTGCCTCCTTCCTGTATTAATCAATAACTTCGCCAGTTGCCTTTGCAACACGAACTTTCTTTCCGTCCTTAAATTCGTAGCCAATCTTTGTTGTCTTGCCTTTTACGACATACATGATATTAGAAATATCGATTGGCGCTTCCTGGTGGAGAATTCCACCCTGCTGATTAGCTGCGCTTGGCTTCGCATGCTTTGTTACCATGTTTACGCCCTCAACTAATGCTGTATGGTTCTTTGCATTGACAGACATTACTTTGCCTTCTTTGCCTTTGTCTTTTCCTGCGATAACCTTAACAGTATCGCCCTTCTTAATTCTTACAGCTGACATTGTGGCACCTCCTATAATACTTCCGGAGCCAGAGATACAATCTTCATGAAGTGTGCATCTCTTAACTCTCTTGCTACTGGTCCAAAGATACGAGTTCCTCTAGGAGTCTTGTCATCTTTAATAATTACTGCAGCATTTTCATCAAATCTAATATATGAACCGTCTTTACGGCGTGCGCCCTTTACAGTACGTACGACTACGGCCTTAACAACATCGCCCTTTTTAACAACGCCGCCTGGTGTTGCTTCTTTAACAGTAGCGACAATAACATCACCGATATTTGCATATCTTCTTGTTGAGCCACCCATAACTCTGATGCAAAGAATTTCTTTAGCACCTGTGTTATCAGCAACCTTAAGTCTGGTTTCCTGTTGTACCATAATACTACCCCTTTCAGTAATATCAATTTTAATTCTAACTTATTAAAATTATTTAGCTCTGCTGATAATTTCAACTAATCTCCATCTCTTATCCTTAGATAAAGGTCTGGTTTCCATTACCTTAACAACATCACCGATTAAACATTCATTGTTTTCATCGTGAGCTTTTAACTTGTATGTTCTCTTAACGATTTTATTGTAAAGTGGATGCTTTACGTTGTCTTCTACTGCAACAACGATTGTCTTATCCATCTTGTTGCTTACAACTCTGCCTGTTCGAGTCTTTCTTAAATTTCTCTCTTCCACAGCCAATTCTCCTTTCTTAGGAATAAATTATGCATTCTTCTGAGCAATTACAGTCTGGATTCTAGCAATATTCTTTCTTACTTCTTTGATTCTGCTTGTATTTTCCAACTGATTTGTTGCGTTCTGAAATCTTAAATTGAAAAGTTCCTTTTTAGCAGCTACTAATTCTTCGTTTAATTCTGCAGCTGATTTTGCCTTTAAATCTTCTACATATTTATTAATTTTCACTGTTATCACCGCCTTCTAAGTCTGCACGTGAAACCACCTTACACTTGCAAGGGAGTTTGTGTGTTGCAAGACGTAACGCTTCTCTTGCAGTTTCTTCAGGGACACCTGAAATTTCAAACATTACACGTCCAGGTTTAACTACTGCTACCCAGCACTCCAAGTTACCTTTACCTTTACCCATTCGAACACCGATAGGCTTACCTGTTACCGGCTTATCTGGGAAAATTTTAATAAATACTTTACCGCCACGCTTAATAATATCTTGTCATAGCGACACGGGCAGCTTCTATCTGATTTGATTTGATCCAACAAGGTTCTGTTGCAACAATACCGAATTCACCATTAGTGATCTTATTGCCTCTTGTAGCCTTACCAGCCATAGAACCACGGAACTGTCTACGATGTTTAACTCTCTTAGGTAGTAACATTACTTATCGCTCCCTTCCTTTTCTACGTTAGCGTTGGCATTATTCTTTGTAGGAAGAACCTCACCTTCGTAGATCCAAACCTTAACACCAACCTTGCCATAAGTTGTATCTGCTTCTGCAATCCATAGTCGATATCTGCACGAAGTGTCTGAAGAGGAATTGTACCCTCGCTATAGAACTCTGTACGAGCCATATCAGCTCCACCGAGACGTCCTGAGCAAGATGTCTTGATACCCTTAGCTCCCTGCTTCATTGTTCTGCCCATGCAAGACTTCATAGCTCTTCTGAAAGAGATACGGTTCTCTAACTGCTGAGCGATGTTCTCTGCAACAAGCTGAGCATCCTTATCAGGTCTCTTAACTTCCTTGATATCAATGCTTAACTTCTTAGCAGAT
>ENA-OQIO01000698-OQIO01000698.1-human-gut-metagenome-genome-assembly--contig:-NODE-698-length-17332-cov-1.909329_pt1 | contig 17332 bp, 20 predicted proteins | sample MGYA00242573_ERZ504737 | MGnify/ENA primary metagenome ERZ504737 (study PRJEB26092, sample SAMD00036203) | human gut metagenome | host: Homo sapiens | study: EMG produced TPA metagenomics assembly of...
AATGTATTATAGATAGCACGAATTGCTTCATTAAAGTGAATGTTTTTAACACCAACAATGATATTTAATTCTGAAGAACCTTGATCAATCATTTTAACATTGATTTTTTATTAGCTAAAGCTGTAAAAACTTTTGCTGCAACTCCACGACCATCTTTCATACCACGACCAACGATAGCAATTAAAGCAAGGTCAGATTCAAGTTCAATTGAATCAGGTTCAACGGCACGATGTAAGTTAGCTAAAATTTCTTGTTCATGTTCAATGAATGAATTTAATTCAACAATTACGTTCATTGTATCAATACCAGAAGGTGTATGTTCATAAGATAGACCAGCTTCTTCAATAACTTGTAAAACTTTTCTACCAAAACCAATTTCATCATTCATCATATCTTTTTCAATCATGATTGTCGCAAAACCTTGTTTACCAGAAATACCAGTAATAATATGATCTGGTTTATGCACAGTACTTTCAACGATTAAAGTTCCAGCATCTTCAGGTTTATTAGTATTTTTGATTACAATAGGAATTCCTTGAGAGCGAATAGGGAAAACAGCATTTTCATGCAAAACACTTGCTCCCATGTAAGAAAGTTCACGTAATTCTTTATAAGTGATTGTTCCAATCACTTCTGGATTTTTAACAATACGTGGATCGGCAACTAAGAAACCTGAAACATCTGTCCAGTTTTCATAAAGTTTAACTTGACCACATTTAGCGACGATTGAACCAGTAACATCACTTCCCCCACGAGAGAAAGTTCTAATTTTTGTAGGATCTTCACTACATGAACCATAGAATCCAGGAATAACACAATTTTCTACTTCACTTAATTTTTTAGATAAAACAGGATCTGTTTTTTTATCATCATAATTTCCATGTTCATCGATAAAGATACATGTTGCAGGATCAACAAATTCAAATCCTAAATAATTCGCAAGTAAGATACCATTTAAATATTCCCCACGACTTGCTGCATATTCTTCACTGATTTGATCTTGGAAGTTTTTCTTAATAACTTCAAATTCTTCAGTAAGATCAACTGTTAAATTAAGTTCATCGATAATACTTTGATAACGATCTTTGATTGTATCAAAAGTACATTCAAACTCTTGTTCACTTTCTGCGTTATATGCTTTGTATAATAAATCAGTAACTTTGATATCATCTTTAAAACGTTTACCAGGCGCTGAAGGTACAACAAAACGACGATCTGGATCACTTTTGATAATGTCACCGACTTTTTTAAACTGATGGGCATCTGCAAGAGATGAACCACCAAATTTGACGATTTTCACCATAATAATTCTCCCCTCATATTAATGATAATAAAATATCACTTTTTTCAAGTATATTCAATATTTTTTCAATATTGAAAAAATAAAACAATAAAAATATAATAATATTATATAGAAAAGAGGTCGACATTATGAGAGAAAATATGACATTTCTTACAAATTACTATCAAATAAGAGAAATGACAATTGATCGTATGAAAGAAATTATTGATCAAAATAAAAATGCAAAGGAAGGAGGTACTGTCTTTTTTGGAGATTCTATCACCCAATTTATGGATATAGAAAAATATTTTCCTGAAATAGAAAATAAATATAATTGTGGTATTGGTGGAATTACTTCCACAATGCTGCTTCATTTTATTGATGAAGGAGTTTTAAAATTTAAACCTAAACAACTTGTTTATATGATTGGTACGAATGATTTAGGAAAAACAGTTATGCAATCACCTAAAGATATTGCTATTAATGTCAAAGAACTTGTAGAAACTGTACATTATAATTTACCTGAATGTGAAATTTATGTGGTCTCACCATTACCATGTTTACCAATGCATGATTATAAACATACACCTGGTGTATTGAGAAGTAATGATTTATTAAAAATGATTTATAAGGAATTTAAGAAGACAATTCCTTATGAATATGTAACTTTTATTAATGCTTATCCAATATTATGTAATAAAAAAGGTGAACCTGTTGAAGTTTACTATGAAGATGGACTTCATATCAATCATGAAGGATATCTACGTTATACAAATTGTTTAAAAGAATATATTTTATAATAAAAAGGAAACGGCTGGATATGGTTATAAAAAAGCCAATCTGGATACAAGTAAGGAAGATCTAACGGGAAAATATCAAACATCTATAAATGGCTTTGATACAAGACTTACGAATGCTGAAAATGAATTAACGTCCTTTCTAAAGGTCAAGAAACAACAAAGGGAATAGAAGATGGAACGACAACTGAATCCTATAATTTAAATGTTCCAGCTGGATTAATAAGTACAGTCTTATAAAGAAGCTTATAATCAAAGTGAAGCAGGTATGTTTTTTCTAAAAGAAAAAAGAAGTAGACTAAAGAATGAATATACATTTGAAAATATAATAACAAGAAGAAGTACAAGAAAATATTTAGATAAAGAAGTTAGTCAAGAATTGTTAGAGAAAATTATAGAAACAGGAAGATATGCACCAAGTGGAGGCAATAGTCAAAGTAATCATTTTCTAGTTATTCAAAATAAACAAATAATCGATCATTTAGTTAAAATGGTTGAAAGGGCGTTTTCTCAAATGGAAATTACCGAAAATATGTATAGAAGTTTACAAAATTCAATCAATCTTTCTAAAAAGGGCGGATATGTATTTTGTTATAATGCACCTGTTTTGATTATTGTTGCCAATAAAAAAGATTATGGAAATAATCAAGCGGATTGTGCTCTTGCTCTTGAAAATATGATGCTTGAAGCTAATGAATTAGATCTAGGAAGTTGTTATATTAATCAATTAAAATGGCTCAATGAAGATCAAAAAATTTTATCTTATTTACAAAGTTTAGGTATGAATGAAGATGAAAGGGTCTATGGTTCTTTGATTGTCGGTTATCCTGATACAAATGATGGAAAGCCTTAAGAAAAGTATTGCCTAGAAAAGGTAATGAAGTAACATGGTTTTAATATAAAAACAAGGAATTATTTTTATAACTCCTTGTTTTTTCTCTTTCTAACATATCTTGATAAGAATAAACACAACCACAATAATTTTGTCGATAAAGATTATATAATGCTGCAAATTTAACTGATTTTAAATAACCATTGTTCTTTTTAAAATCACTGAAAAGAAATTGTGTTTTTTCTTGAGGAAAGCTTGCGCCAATTTCATTGATCCATTGACTATTTTTATGTGGAGAAACACTTAAAACAGTTGTCCAATAATCAAAGTGATGTAAAGATGCATAATCATAAGCATCTTTCATTCTCTTTGAATAACAAAGATAACAGCGTTTTCCACCTTCAGGTTCATCTTTATATTGAGAAATATCTTTTAGATATTCTTTTGGTTGATATTCTTTTTCAACAACTTGAATATTTTGATTAAAATCTTGATTAAAGCGTTGAATGAAATCTTCTAATTCATGAAATCGTCGAAAATACTCGGTATCTGGATAAATGTTTGAATTAGAGTAATAAACAGTTATATCGAAAAATTCAGATATTTCTTTTAAAACGTTTCCGCTACATGGCCCACAACAAACATGGAGAAGTAGGGTGGGTTTTGTACCTTTAATTTTTTCTAATTCTTCTTTGAGTTTTAAGTCGTAATTGATTTTCATTATAAAATCATCATGCTATCACCAAAGCTAAAGAAACGATATTTTTCTTTGACAGCTTCTTTATAAGCTTTGAAAATAAGTTCTTTTGAAGCAAAGGCACTAATCAACATTAATAATGTTGATTTAGGTAAATGGAAGTTTGTAATCAAACAATCAATAGCTTCAAATTTATATCCAGGATAAATAAAGATATCAGTATTTTCACTTGTTGCTGTAAATTTACCATATTTTTTCATATTAGCTTCTAGAGTACGTGTTGATGTTGTTCCTACAGCGATGATTCTTTGATCATTTGCTTTTGCTTTGTTTAATTTATCAGCGACTTCTTCACTGATCATATAGAATTCACTATGCATATGATGATCTAAAACATTTTCTTCTTTAACAGGTCTAAATGTTCCAAGACCAACATGTAAACAAACATCTAAGATTTCAATACCTTTATCTTTTATTTTTTGATTGATTTCTTCAGTAAAATGTAAACCAGCTGTAGGAGCTGCTGCACTTCCTTCAATTTTAGCGTAAACTGTTTGATATCTATTTTTATCTTCAAGTTTTTCTTTGATATAAGGAGGTAAAGGCATTGTTCCTAATTGATCTAAGATTTCATAGAAAATCCCATCATACATCATTTCAAAAACACGAATACCTTCATCTTTGATTTCAATACATTTTGCTTTTAATAACCCTTCACCAAAAGTAATCACCGTATTCATTTTAACAATACGAGCATTTCCACATAAGCATTCCCAAGTATCTTTCTTTTAATTCTTTTAACAAAAGAACTTCTACATGTCCATTTGTTTCTTCTTTAATTCCAAATAAACGTGCAGGAATAACTTTTGTATTATTTCTTACTAAAACATCACCTGGTTTTAAATAATCAAGAATATCATAAAAATGTCTGTGTTCAATATTTCCGTTTTCTCTATTTACTACCATTAATCTAGAAGTATCTCTTTTTTCAACAGGATGTTGAGCAATGAGTTCTTCAGGTAGTTCAAAATCAAATTCACTTAGTTTCATTTAAAAAGCCCTCTTATAAACATCTCTACCATATTTATCTAAAAATTCTTCTTTAAAATCTAATAAACGATCTTCTTGAATTGCTTTACGAATATCTTCTGAAAGTTGTAATAAGAATCTTACATTGTGAATCGATAACAATGTTTTTCCAAATAATTCATCTGATTTATGAAGATGTCTTAAATAAGCTCTTGTATAATTTCTACAAGTATAACAATCACATTCAGGATCAATAGGAGTAAAATCTTCTTTAAACTTTTCATTATTAATATTCATACGTCCATGATGTGTCATTAAAGCACCATGTCTAGCAACACGTGTTGGTAAAACACAATCATACATATCAATACCACGAATCGCAGCTTCAATTAAATCAATTGGATTACCAACTCCCATTAAATAACGTGGTTTATCTTCAGGTAACCATTGAATTGCATCTTCGACCATTTTATACATCACATCTTTTGGTTCACCAACGCTTGTTCCACCAATTGAATAACCAGGGAAATCCATTTCTACAAGTGCTTTGGCACATTTTTCTCTTAAATCAGGATATTCTCCACCTTGAACAATTCCAAATAACGCTTGTTTTTCATTATGATGCGCTTCTTTACCTCTTTTAGCCCAACGAATTGTTCTTTCAACACTATGTTTCATATAATCATAAGTTGCTGGATAAGGAGCACATTCATCTAAAGACATAATCATATCTGCTCCTAATTTGTTTTGAATATCGATTGCTTTTTCTGGAGATAAGAATAAAGACTTACCATCAATAATACTTTTAAAATAAACGCCTTCTTCTTTAATCTTTCTTGTTTTTCCCAAAGAAAAAACTTGAAATCCTCCACTATCTGTAAGCATAGGACCATCATAGTTCATAAACTTATGAAGACCACCCGCTTTAGCAACAATATCTTCCCCAGGTCTTAACCATAAGTGATATGTATTAGAAAGGATTACTTGTGATCCCATTTCTTTTAACATTTCAGGGGCAATCCCTTTTACTGTAGCTAGTGTACCTACAGGCATAAACATAGGTGTTTCTACATCTCCATGGGGAGTATGTAAATCCCATATCGAGCACCACTTTTGTTTACAAACATGTTTTAATTCATACCAAAAATCTTTCATTTTTCCACCTCTTTTTGCCTATTCATTATACATGAAAGTATTTATAAATAAAATAGAAAAAGAGCTAAAAGCTCTTAATCAAATGTAACATATTCATTTTCTAAAGGTTTAGCACCTTCTAAATGATCAACATGTAAAATAGGAATATTACTTTGAATAGATTCATCATATTCTAAACTAATGGTTCCATCAACCACTAACCATTCATCTTTAATTAAATCTTTAGCGTATTTACTAATACATACTAAACCTAAAAGTTGCATATCATCACTACAACATACCATGGCTTGTCTACCTAAAACAAAACCATTTTCAATTAATTTATCACGGCCAATCACTTTACCTTTGATCTTAATTGTTTTATTTTCATAGATTTGAGGATTTTCCATAATATGCATACAGAAAATACCATAATCCATATCATTTACTTCAATATAATCATCATTTAAGTTATATGGTAAATCATTAACAGTTAAATCTTCAATTTGTCTATTTTTATTTTCATAAACAATTTGACACATTGGATTTAAAGATTTGATACTTCCTCTAATAGGATATTTCTTTGTATTTTCATCACAACGATTCACAATAACTAAATCACTACCTGTTATATGATAAACAAATTGTCCACGCATATTGTTGTAATAAAGATCAAAGGTTTCAGCAGAAATAGTTGTAAGAATTTGAACAACTTGCCATTGGTCAATACAAATTTCATCAACAAATTTTGTATTATCCCACATTCCGTTATATTCAATCATAACTTGTGTTGGTTGGTATTTTTGATGTAAATGAAGAAGAGTTTCATAATTTAAATCTTCTTCGTTTTCAATAAATTCAACAGAAGCATTTTCTTTTTCTAAAGCAGGAATATCATATTCTACTTCACCTTCTTCGCAGGCAATGATCAAAGTTTTTTCATCTTCACCAAAACCTTGTTCAAGAAGAGTATCTTGGATAAATGAAGATTTTCCACTTTCTAAAAATCCAGTAAACAAATAAACTCTTGTTTTATTCATACGCTTATCCTAAAAATAACTCCTTAATTGTATTTTCATCTAAGTCTTTACCAATTACACAAACTTGACCTGTATAAATAGGTTTACCTAAACGAATTTCAAATTCACCTGGTACTAAATCAAAATACCACCAATCTTCATTTCCACTATCTACAAAACCTTTAGCTCTTAAAACATTATCATCATTACATAATTTATTTAAGATATCACTTAATTCAACTTCATTATATTTTTTAACAGTATCAAATCCGATACTATTGAAAACTTCATCTGCATGATGGTGATGATGTCCACAACCACATTCATGATCATGGTCATGGTGATGATGTCCACAACATTCATGTTCGTGATCGTGTTCATGATGGTCATGTCCGCAACATCCATGTTCATGATCATGTTCGTGATGATCGTGTCCGCAACATTCATGGTCATGATCGTGTTCATGATGATGGTCATGTCCGCATTCACATTCGTGATCATGATGGTGATGATGTTCATGTTCATGTAATAATTCTTCTTGAATGTTCACTTCACAAGCATTAATGATATCTAAACCATTTAATTTATCCCAAGCAGTTGTAATGATTGGTGAATGATCGTTTAATCCTTTTAAGATATCTAAGCATTCTTTTAATTGGAATTCAGTTAAGTCTTGGCTACGACTTAAAACAATTAATGATGCATGTTCAACTTGGTTATTATAGAATTCACCAAAGTTTTTAGTATACATACGACATTTTTTAGCATCTACAACTGTAATAAAATTATCTAATTCCATTTCATCACTATTAACAGTAGATACTGCTTTAATAACATCAGATAATTTGCCAACACCAGAAGGTTCAATAATAACACGATCAGGATGATACGTATCTAAGACTTCTTTTAACGATGTTTCGAAATCTCCTACTAAACTACAACAAATACATCCAGAGTTCATTTCGTTGATTGTAACACCAGAATCTTTTAAGAATGTTCCATCAATTCCAATTTCTCCAAATTTCATTTCTATTAATACGTATTTTTCATTTTGATATGCTTCAGCAATTAATTTTTTAATTAATGTTGTTTTTCCAGCACCTAAAAAGCCAGAAATAATATCTATTTTACTCATATATTTCACCTCCGCTAGATTATAACACTCATAAATCATTTCATCAAATGATAATACCTATGTTATAATGATTGACAAGTAAAGGGTGATAAAAAATGAAATGTCCAATAATTAAAAAAATGTGGAGGATGCTTTTATCCACAAGATCAATATCAAGAAGAATTAAAAGAAAAGACATTATTTATAGAAAAAGAAATAAAGAAAACAAAATTAAAAAATAGATGTAAAACCAACAGTAGCCTCACCATTAGAAAATGGTTATCGAAATAAAGCAATTGTAGCTTTTAATCAAAAATATGAATACGGTCTCTACGAAGAACATAGCCAAGATATTATTCCTTATAAACACTGTTTATTACACGAAGATATTATGGATGAAATCTTACAATATATACAAAGCTATTTAAGAAAGTATCGTGTTTCTATTTATGATCGTAAAAGACATAAAGGGTTATTAAGACATGTTTTAATTCGTCGGGGTGTTAAAACCGATCAAACAATGGTTGTTTTAGTATGTAATGAAAATATGTGGCGTGGATCTAAACAATTTTGTAGCCAATTAATTAAGAGGTTTCCAAGCGTTAAAACAATTGTTTTAAATGTCAATACACGTAAAACACCAATTGTTTTAGGTAATGAAGATAAGGTTCTTTATGGTAAAGGATTTATTGTTGATGAATTATGTGGTTTGAAATTTAAGATTTCTCCACAATCTTTTTATCAAATCAATCATGATCAATGTGTTAATCTTTATACCAAAGCTTTATCCTTATTAAATATCAAAGGAAATGAAACGGCAATCGATGCTTATTGTGGTATTGGAACAATAGGAATGATTCTCTCACAAAATGTAAAACAAGTTATTGGAGTAGAAAGTAATAAAGATGCAATCAAAGATGCAAAAAACAATGCACGAATGAATCAACTATCTAATATTCAATTTGTATGTGATGATGCAACTGAATTTATGAAAAAACTTGCGAAAGAGAAATATAAATTAGATGTGGTCATTATGGATCCTCCAAGAAGCGGTTCTACTAAACAGTTTATGAATTCGGTTAAAATACTAAATCCAAAACAAGTTGTTTATATTTCATGTGATCCAACAACACAAATAAGAGATATTCAATATTTTAAAAAGATAGGTTATCATACTCATACAATGCATCTTTATGATATGTTTCCCCACACAAGCCATGTTGAGTCAATTTGCCTTTTAAGTGCTAAATAAAATCGATACTTTTGTATCGTTAAAAGTGATGAATGTATTCAATTAGTAACATTATTTAACTAAAAATGGAGGATAATTTTGAAAAAGAAAATTAAAGAAGTAACAACAAAATATACTTGGAAATTTTGGGGTTTGGTGATAGGTGAAATAACATTTATTGTCATCTTTATTCTTTTGTTTGGTTTGTCTATTAAAGCACTTGTCCAAGATATTCAAATAAATACTTATAAATATAAATCTGAAGGAACAGTAACTGTTGCAGAATTTTATGGAAAAACATGGGTTTCTAATGGTTCAGATAGTGGTTCTTCAAGTAAGTTTAGCTATATGCATTATGTTATTCATTTTGATAAAAAAGTTGGTGGATATGATCAGTATGAATATAGCGCAAGCAATGTGATTGCGACAGAAAGATATTTAGGTGATCGGTATGTTGTGCTATTTAATAATAATGTTGATGATGCAAAAATAATTCAAAAAGAAGATATTTTTATTGATAATGTTATTTTGGTGATATTTATTACTTTAATGATAATACTATTTCTTTTAAGAAAGAAAATATATTTAGGGTTTATTAGTTTGAATAAAAAGCAAGATAAATTTATTTACAATTAGATACAGTTTAAAGGAAAAGATTTTATGAATTAATGGAAAATATTGATAAAATCTTTTTTTTGTTTAATTGACAATTAAATGTACAAAAAATATAATATAAATATACGAGACACATAGTCTCAATAATATTTTTGATGATTGTTGCAACCTATAAGGAAAGTAACAATTATTTATACTATCTCATGAGACCGATAGTCTCAAAATATAAATAATTAAAGGAGGAAGACATGTATGAAAATAATTAAAAAAATAATAGTTACTACATTATTATCGCTATCTTTAGCTGTAACATTTATTCCAATAGATGTATTTGCGATAAATACTGTAGATAAATGGGATGGTACAGTTGATACGAGTTGGTATGATAATCATGAAAATGATAGTGAATATCATATTACAACAGCAAAACAGCTTGCAGGAATTGCAAAATTAGTCAATGATAAAACTGTAAGTGAATCTTTTAAAGGAAAAACGATATATCTAGATAATGATTTAGATTTAGCGGGATATGAATGGACATCAATAGGAAATGGGAGTAATTTTGTAAGATATTTTGCAGGAACTTTTAATGGTCAGTATCATATAATTAATCATTTATCACATCATACAAGTGAAAATGATTTTCGTAACGGACTTTTTGGAATAGTCTCAAGTGGCGGTATAATAAAAAATTTACAAGTTATTAATGCGGACATTGTTTCTAATGATGATTCTTTAATTGCAGGTGTTTTGGCTGATTGGGTTAATGCAGGAACAGTAGAAAATTGTTATACAAGTGGGAAGATTGAAAATAATAATGGGCACAAATTTCTTGGTGGCTTGATTGGTCAATGTACTGCTGATACACAAATAAAAGGATGTGCTTCTGATACAAATGTTGTAAGTACATTTAGTGGCGATGATTGTGATACTGTTGGTGGTTTAATAGGGCAATGGGAAACTTCAAAAGCTGCTTCGTTGATTACTGATTGCCGGTTTGGAGGTTCAGTTTCTTGTAATAATATAAATTCAGCTGTAGCAGGAATTTTAGGCGCAAATTTTGATTTTCGTGGACAACCAGGTGTTATTATTAGAAATTGTATGGTATCTACAAAAAATATTACGTGTGCAGAACCAGGAAATATTACTTGGATTACAGCTGCAGCCACAGTTCTTGTTAAAAACTGTATTTGGCCTGATACACCACCTGCTGATGTGACTCCTGATGAAGAAACATATCCAGATAATAATGGAAATTATTTTGCTGCTGTAAGGTTGATTGTTGATTGGGATGCAGGAACTGCGTCTGCTGATCCTAATTTTGATCAATCAAAATGTGGTAAATCAGTCTCAAATTTTACATTAGCTAATGTACTTACAGAGCTACAAGAAAATGCAAGTGAAGGTATTAAATGGGTATGTGGTATTAATCATCCAACTTTTTCATGGAATGAGTTAAATATTTTAGCTGATTATACGAAAGTAAATGAAGCAAAATCAAAAATTCCAAATGATTTAAGTATTTATACAGATGAATCAGTTAAATCACTAAAAGACATTCTTGCTTCAATAGAAGAAGAAAAAAATCTTATGGAACAAGAAATTGTAGATGGTTATGCAATGAATATTGAAAATGCTATCAAGGAATTAAAATATAAGGATGCGGATTATACAAAGGTAAACAAGGCTAGAGCTAAAGTACCAAGTGATTTAAATATTTATACGGATGAATCAATTAAATCATTAAAAGATATTCTTGCTTCAATAGAAGAAGGAAAGAATATTACTGAACAAGCAACTGTAGATGGTTATGCAGATGCAATTACTAAAGCGATAAGTGAATTAAAGTATAGACTTGCAGATTATACAAAAGTAAATGAAGCAAAATCGAAAGTTCCAAATGATTTAAGTATTTATACAGATGAATCAGTTGAGACATTAAAAAATGCACTTAATGCAGTGAAGTATGATAAAAATATTACGGAGCAAGATATAGTTGATGAATATGCAATGAATAATCAATAAAGCATTAGAAAAACTTAAAAAGAAAGAAATAACATCTATTGATAAAACACAAAGAAAGCAAATAAAAACAGGGGATTCAACAAACTTTATTGGATTAGCAGGGTTAATGATTTTAAGCATATTTGGATATATAATTTAAAAAAAGAAGACATTAGATAGATGATTTGATGATATTTAGGACTCGAAATGAGTCCTTTTTTACATTGTTTTGTAAAAAAAGTGTTTTTTAGTATTTTTTTTTGCTTTTTGGTGTCCAACTCTTTCTTTTTTTTTAAAATGTTTAATATAACCAAACCAAATCAAAATTAGTGGGAGGACAGTATGGATATAAACAACGAAGAACAAAATGAAATTGAAATAGATTTAAGAGAACTATTTTTTCATAAAAAAAAGATATTGGTATATTGTCGTTGTATCGATTTTAGTTGGCGTTTTAGGTGCTGCATTTTATTTATGGAAAATTGAAGTGCCACAATATCAAGCAACAGCAATGATTTATATGAGAGATTCTAATACGCAAATTTCTGTTTCAGATTTACAAGTCAATCAAGAGTTATCAAGTGATTATATGGTTATCTTAAAAAGTAGACCAGTTTTAAATCGTATTATTTCTGATTTAGATGTTGATATGACATATGATCAACTTTATAATTCAACAACTATTTCTACAATTGATGATACACGTATTATTAAAATTACAGTAACAAATACAAATGCTCAGATAGCAGCGGATTTGGCTAATCAATTAGTAGATCGAGGTGTAGATACAGTTGAAGAAATTGAATCTAAGCAACCTTATACAGTTGAAAAAGCAGTAGTAGATAATAATAAAATCAATACATCTAATAAAAAAGTATTACTTATGGGAATGCTTTTAGGACTAGTTGCTAGTATTGGTGGATTATTTATTCAATTTATGTTGAATGATAAAGTAAGAAGTGCAGATGACATTGAAAAATTATTGGGTGTTCCAGTATTAGCTGGTATTGGTGAAAATAAAGAATTAGCAAAATTAAATGGAGGAAGGAAACATCATGAAACTAGGTAAGTTAGAAACAAGAGAATTAATTGATGATAGTGCAATGAATGAGTCTTACAAGACTTTACGTACAAATCTTCTTTATACAAGTGATTTAAAAGTAATTTCTTTAACAAGTACAGTAGCTAATGAGGGAAAGACGACAACTGCTTACTATTTGGCAAAAAGTTACGCTGAATTAGGTAAAAAAGTTCTTCTTATGGATTGTGATTTAAGAAAAGGAAGTTAAAAAAAATTCTTTACTGTAAAAACAAGAGTAAGTGGAATGAGTGAATATGTAAGTGGACAAAGCAAAGATTTTATTTACCAAACAGATGTTGATGGTTTATTTGTTGTTTTATCTGGGAAAAAACCACCAAATCCAACTGAATTACTTTCTAATTCTTCTTTTGAAAAAATGTTAGAAGCTCTAAAAGAAGAATTTGATTTGATTATCATTGATACTCCACCTATGGGAATCGGTGCGGATGCAACGATTATTGGAAGAAATGTAGATGGTGTTCTAATGGTTGTACGCAATAACTTTGTAAGCAAAAAATCTGTTAAAAAAGTAAAAGATGATCTAGTAAGAACTGGAAGTAAAGTGATAGGTGTTGTTTTAAATCGTATCGAAAAACATCAATCAGATTACTATGATTACTATGGATACTATTAATGGGAGGAGGTGAATATGATGAAAAAATTATTAACTACTATCTCTTTAGCGTTAACATTATGCTTAAGTCTAACTACTGTATTTGCAGCACCAAGTATTAATAAAAATGGAGCTGTCAAAAAAGATAGTATTTTAATCAACGGAGAAAAAGTTGACGCAAACACAACTGTAGCATTTGATTCTAAAAAAGAAACTTATTCAGCTGCAGGTGTATCTGATGAAATTATTGATGTAATTGAAAAAGTAAATGCCAATCCATCACAATTAGCATCTTTAATCAAAGGTGTTGATTTGTCAGGATATTCTTTATTAACTGAATTCCAAGATTTATCAGTTTATGTTAATGGTGAATTAAAACAAAAAGTTAAGAATGTTACTTTAACTTGGGAAGTACCAAACTTAGTAAAAACAGCTAAAAATGTTAAAGTTCTTCACTATAGTACAGTAAGAAATACTTGGGAAATCTTAACTCCTAAGTCAGTTGATTTTGACAATAAAACAATTACTCAAGAATTTAAAGACTTATCTCCAGTAGCAGTTATTTATCAAGCTGGTGATGCTAATGCTAATAAAAATGGAACAAAAGCAAATAGTACAAAAACTGGTGATTCTACAAATGTAATGCCATTTGTTGCTTTAGGTGTTGTAGCACTTGCAGGAATTGGATTTTGTGTTGTTAGAAGAAAGAAAAGTATGTAAAAAAAGTTAAGGAATCAGTAATCTGATTCCTGCTTTTTAGTCATTATATAAATAATGATTAGAAAGGAGGAATAAGAATGAAAAAAAATAAGAAGAGAAATTTTATTGTTTTAGGAATTGTAATAGTTTTAGTAGCATGCATTACGATTATGTTATTTCAAGTAAAAGGTGAGAAAAAAGAAGTTGTAGAAACTGATCAAAATAGTTATCGTTATATTAAAGTAGATGGTAAAGATTATCGATATAGAACGAATTTAAAAACAATCTTATTTTTAGGGATTGATACAACTGATGAAACAAAAAATCAAGGACAAAGTGATGCCATTGATTTAGCTATCTTTGATCGTGATCAACAAAAAATTAAAATTATTTCATTATCAAGAGATACGATGTGCAAAATAAGATTATTTGACAGTGAAGGTAATGATTTGGGTTGGGATAAACAACATTTAGGTCTAGCATATTCTTATGGGAAAAATAGAAAACATGGTGGTATTTTAGCTAAAGATGCTGTTTCTAAACTTTTAAGTGATGTTCCTTTAGTAAATTACACTGCATTTGATTTGAATTCTTTACAAGAATTACAAGATATTATTGGTGATATGCCAATGGTTTTAGATGATGATTATATAGATATTAATCCATTGTGGAAAAAAGGGAAGAAAATTGTTATTAATCGAGATAATGTTGAAGAATTTGTACGTTCACGTAATACTTCAAAAGATTATTCTAATAAAACAAGAATGCAAAGACAAAAATTATATATTCAAACTTATATTAATCAATTGAAAACACAACTTACAAATGATTATTCAACAACACTTCAAAAAATGTATAATTTTTATAGTAAATTAACAACAAATATTACATTAAAAGAAATAGATAGTTATGCTGAAATGATTCTAAATTATTCAATCGATAATAATGAATACTATACTTTACCTGGAGAAGATCAAAAAGGTGAATTACATGATGAATTTATTGTTGATCAAAAACAATTAAAACAACTTGTATTACAATTGTTTTATGAAGAAGATAAGTAGGAGGGGTATTTTTATGTATAAGATAAATGATTTATATGATTTAACACATAGTCAAGCAAAGGATTATTTATCAAAATATGAGTATCCTTGGCAAGCTTTAAAAGGAATTAAAGATTTTATTATTGAATTAGGAGAAACTTTAGGGGATGAATATCAAGAAGTGAATGAACATGTTTGGATTCACAAAGATGCTAAAGTTTTTGATAGTGCTTATATTGGTTCACCTTGTATTATTGGTGCAGGAACAGAAGTGAGACATTGTGCTTTTATCAGAGGAAGTGCATTAGTAGGGGAAAATTGTGTTATTGGTAATTCTGTTGAGTTAAAGAATGTTATTATTTTTGATAATGTACAAGTTCCTCATTATAATTATGTAGGTGATTCTATTTTGGGATATAAGTCTCATATGGGTGCAGGATCAATTACAAGTAATGTTAAAAGTGATAAAACATTAGTAGTTGTAAAAGATAGATTTAACCATGAAGAAATTGAAACTGGACTTAAAAAAATGGGTGCAATGCTAGGAGATTATGTAGAAGTAGGATGTAATAGTGTTTTAAACCCTGGAACTGTTATTGGAAGAAATAGTAATATTTATCCATTATCTAGAGTAAGAGGCGTTGTACCAGAAAATTCAATTTTTAAGGAACTTAATGATATCGTAGAAAAGAAATAATTATTAGAGGCAATGTGATTTATAAACATTGCTTTTTTATTGATATTATAATCATACATGTAATTAAAATTATAAAAATTTAAATTAGATGAATATTTAAGTAATTAAAATAGCATATTGGTTATAAAGGGTTGATAAAAATTAAAAAAATGGTATGGTTTAAGTAAATATCTATATGAAGAAAGGATAGAAAAAATGAATAAAAAAAGTAAGAAAAAGCAATTATACCAGCAGCAGGATTAGGAACAAGATTTCTACCAGCAACAAAAGCAATCGCTAAAGAAATGTTGCCAATCGTAGATATTCCAACAATCCAATATATCATACAAGAAGCAGTAGACAGTGGAATAGAAGAAATCTTAATTATTACAAACAGTAATAAACATGCAATGGAAAATCATTTTGATAAAAACTATGAACTAGAAGAAAGATTAAAAGAATCAGGAAAACTAGAACAAGTAAAAATGATCCAAGATATAGCAGATATGGCCAATATCTACTATATTAGACAAAAGGAACCAAAAGGATTAGGACATGCAGTACTTTGTGCTAAATCTTTTATAGGAGATGAACCATTTGCAGTCTTATTAGGAGATGATGTGGTTGTCAATAAAGAAGGGAAACCAGCTTTAAAACAATTAATAGAACAATATAGTAAAACATCAGCATCAGTAATCGGAGTACAAACAGTCGATAAAAAAGATGTCAGCAAATATGGAATCGTAGAACCATCAAAATCACATCCAGCAAAAGGAAGACTGGTAAAACTAACAGATATGGTAGAAAAACCAGCAGTAGAGAAAGCACCAAGTCAACTAGCAGTCTTAGGAAGATATGTATTGACACCTGAAATCTTTGAACTTTTAGAAACACAAGGAAAAGGCGCAGGAGGAGAAATCCAATTAACAGATGCTATTAAAAGATTGTTAGATAGACAAGCAGTGTATGCGTATGATTTTGAAGGAAAGAGATATGATGTAGGGGATAAATTTGGATTTATCAAAGCAACAATAGATTTTGCACTAGATAGAGAAGATTTACATGATCAAGTGAATGAATATATTCATACATTAGTTGAAAAAGAAAAAGCTAAATAAAATATTATAAAGAAGCCTTTATTTAAGGGCTTCTTTTTTATAAAAATAAGTATAAAAGTATAATAATTTTTCTTTTTACAATATCTAAAATACTCTATAAACACCAAATCATAAAAAAGTATCAAAAAAGATCAATGGAAAAAACATTGATATAAAGGCAAAAAAAGAGGGGGAATAGAGAAAAAGATAAAAAAATACAGAAAAAAAGCTTTACAAAAGGGAAGAGGGGATGGTAATATAAATGGGCACTCGACGAGAGAGTCAAGTGAGAGGACATTGAAAACTGAACAGGAAAGAATAAAACACAACGTCAATTAAGTTAAAGAAATAAAAAAAGAGCTAAACAGA